>Ga0209710_1003341_pt1 | contig 10857 bp, 10 predicted proteins | sample ArcticOcean_MG_C_5_FD_187436 | JGI IMG/M metagenome (GOLD analysis project Ga0209710, IMG submission 187436) | Marine microbial communities from western Arctic Ocean - ArcticOcean_MG_CB4_138 (SPAdes) (version 2) | ecosystem: Environmental > Aquatic > Marine > Oceanic | place: Arctic Ocean...
CATCCCAAGCATAGCTTTCATAGCAGTAGATTTTCCAGCTCCATTAGGACCCACAATTACAACAATTTCATTTTTATCGATAGCAACACTACAGCCATGAAGAATATCTGCTCCTCCATATCCACCTACTAAGTCTTTGCATTCAAAATATTTACTTTGCATTTTTTATTTTGCCCTACCTAAATATGCTTCTATAACAGTTTCATTATTTTTTATTTCTTCAATATTACCTTGTGTTAAGACTTTTCCTTCTGCCATGACAACTACCCAGTCACAAAGTTCACTAATAAAATCTATATCATGCTCAATCATACAAAATGTATAGCCTCGTTCTTTATTCAATCTCATTATGGTTGAGGAAATATCTTTCAATAAAGTTCTATTTACACCTGCACCAACTTCATCTAACAGAACCAATTTAGCATCTACCATCATAGTTCTACCTAGCTCTAAAAGTTTTTTTTGTCCGCCAGAAAGATTGCCTGCTAATTCATGAGTTAAGTGATCTAGTTTTAAAAATTCTATTACCTCTAAGGCCTTTTTTCGAATAATAATTTCTTCTGATTTAACTTTAGAATGATTAAACCAAGCTCCAATTAACTTTTCACCAGTTTGAGAACCTGGAACAACCATTAAATTTTCAAGAACAGTTAATTTTGAAAATTCATGAGCTATTTGAAAAGTTCTTAATAAACCTTTGTCGAAAAGTTCATATGAAGGACAGTGAGTTATGTCCTCTTTTTCTAAAATAATATTTCCCGAGTCACTCGGTAAATTTCCAGCAATAATATTAAATAATGTAGTTTTACCTGCACCATTAGGACCTATTAAGCCAGTGATAGAGCCTCTTTTAATCTTTAAAGAAACATTATTTACCGCTTTAATACCGCCAAAGTTTTTAGAAATATTCTGAATTGAAAGCATAAGTTATCAAATATATTTCACAGCTAAATTGTGAGCAATCAATTAATTTTATTTGTTCTTGAAGACCTATAATTTATATACAAAGCCCCCAATATCATGGCTAAGGCAAGTAATGCATTAATCTTAATTTCTTCATTCAAAAATAAAACACCTGTAAAGAAGGCAATGGGAGGAATCATAAAGTTAAGTAATGATAAAAATACTGGCCCTTTAAGCTCGATAATTTTGAAAAATAAAATATTTGCAATTGCAGTTCCAAATACACCCTGAATTACTATTGCTATAATTGCTTCATTTGTAAAATCTATTTTAAAGAAAGGATCATAAAATAAAGCTAGCGGAGTAATAAATAAAAGACTACCAAGGCATACCCCTGTTGCCATTGCGACAACATCTATTTTTGGAGCTAGTTTAGATAAAACGGCATTAGTACCATAACAACAAGCTGCTATTAATACTAAAATCTGACTAATAAATTCAATTTTATTACTACCACCTAATGTCAGCAAATTTTCTGGGCCAAATAATACAATCAGTCCAAAAAAAGCTACAACAAAAGCTAAAATTTTTGTTTTATTAATAACTTCGTCTTTTAAAATTAATGCAGATAAACCCAAAGTTAATAACGGCATTGGAGACATTAAAAGTCCAGCAAGCCCAGAATCTATATAAACTTCTGCTGAAGAAATTAAAAAAAATGGAAGTGCCAAACCTAGAAAGCCAAGGACCGTGTAGAATATCAAATTTGTTTTTGCTAATGGAAGTTTTGATCCAGTGCTTCGTAAGTAAATAGATAAAATAATTGAACCTAAAAGAAGTCTAAAAAAAACATTTGTTGTTGGGCCAACATCTTCAACACTGATCTTAATAAATATAAAGTTTACACCCCAAATTAATGCTAATGTAACTAGACATAGCCAACTTAATAAATCTGGTTTAAATAGAGGTTTCATTTGAGACTTGTGCAAGGTATGATTAAACTTCTGTGAAGTAAATGTAAAATATGAGATTTGTTCTATCACTTTTAGCATTAGTAGTTCTAATTACCAGCTGTGCTAGCAAGCCACCACAGCAGCAAGAGAATATTTGTACAATTTTTAAACAAAAAACATCTTGGTATAGACTTGTAAATAGATCTGAAGAAAAATGGGGAGCGCCAATTCATGTTCAAATGTCTATTTTAAGACAAGAGTCTGCATTTCAAAATAGAGCAAAACCAGAAAGAACTAAGCTTCTTGGTATTGTGCCTTGGAAAAGAAAAACCAGTGCATTTGGTTACTCACAAGCAGTTGATGGAACATGGGATTGGTATAAGAAAGAAACAAAAAAACCGTTAGCTTCAAGAGTAAACTTTGCTGACGCAATAGATTTTACTGGTTGGTATATAAACAAGACCAATAAAATTAATGGAATTAGTAAAAATGACGCTTACAATCAATATTTAGCATATCATGAAGGTCATGGAGGTTTTAAGATCAAGTCTTATAATAACAAGGAATGGCTTATAAATACTGCCACAAAGGTTGATAAGCGTTCTAAAAAATATAAACAGCAACTTGATCAATGTAAAAGCCAATTCAAAAAGAAGATATTTGGTATATTTTAGATAATAATGAAAAAAATAATTCAACCAATTGCAGTGACTATGGGAGACCCATCCGGTGTTGGGGTCGAAATAACATTAAAAGCATGGAAAAATAATAATATTAAAAAACCTTTTTTCTTAATTCATGACTATGCATATGTTCAATCCATAGTAAAAAAAATGAAAATTAAGGTACCATTAAAAATTATTAATGAACCTTATCAGGCGAATAAATTTTATAAAAAATTCTTACCTATATATCAAGTAGATGTGCATAAAAAAACACAGTTAGGAAAACCTAATAAAGAAAATGCTAATGCAATCTTAAGATCGATTGATATAGCTCTAAAGTTCGTACAAGATGGTCAAGCGTTAGCAATGGTTACTAATCCAATTGCAAAAGATATAGTTAATCTAGCATCTAAAAATTTTAGTGGACATACTGAATACCTAGCAAAAAAAAGTAAATCAAAGAACTTCTGTATGATGCTTATGAATACAAGTATTAAGGTTGTTCCATTAACCATTCACATACCATTAAAGAAAGTTAGTCATTCTATAAGTAAGAAGCTTATTACAGACACGTTAAAAATAATTAACCAATCAATTAAAATTGATTTTGGAAATAAAAAACCAAAAATACTTGTTACTGGTTTAAACCCTCATGCTGGTGAAAATGGACTATTGGGAAATGAAGAAAAAAATATTATTGCACCAGCGATTAATTCTTTAAAAAAAACAATGAAAGTTTATGGTCCTATTTCTGCAGATTCAGCCTTTACAGCAGAAAATTTAAGAGAATATGACGCTGTTTTATGCATGTATCATGATCAGGCTTTAATTCCAATCAAGACAATTGATTTCTATAACACTGTAAACTACACAGCTGGTTTAAAAGTTGTTAGAACAAGTCCAGATCATGGAACTGGATTTGATATAGCTACAAAATTTGTTGCGAATGAGAATAGTTTAGTGGCGGCAATTAAAAGTGCAGCCAAAATAAAAAATAATCGTGATTCTAATAATTAAATTTTTATCTATTAAGATTTCTATTTTCTACTGCATCATTAAAGTTAGAAAATAATTTTTTAGAAAAATCATCTGATGCTACACTAGTTTCAGGATGCCATTGCACTCCATAAAAGAAGCCACCATAGTTTTCTAAGGTTATAGCCTCAATAGTCTCATCTTTGGCAACTGCTTCTATTACCAATGATTTACCTAATTGATCTATTCCTTGAGTATGGAGTGAATTAACTTCAAGTGTATTGGTTCCTGCTAATCTTTCTAATTTACCATTTGCAGTTAGGTATACTTCATGCTGCTTATCATATTGATTTTCTACGTCACTTTTTTTCGAAGCTCTGTGGTCCATTCTTCCTGGCACATCATGTATATCGGCATGAAGGGACCCACCCATTGCAACATTAATTTCTTGGAATCCTCTACAGATCCCTAGCATGGGAATTTCTTTATTAAATATATGATCAATCAATGGAAGAACTGTACGATCTCTGGCTAAATCAGATGGTTCTACTAGTTTTTCTTTGCTATAAAAACCAGGATGTACATTCGAAAGACTTCCTGTCAGTAAAACTCCATCAACACTATCAAGAATTTTTTTATAATTATTAACTTCTGGAAGAGCAGGTAAAATAATAGGGGCGCAGTTAGTTGCACTGGCTAGTGCGTTAATATAATTGGCTCCTGATCCGTGATAAACTCTTTTGTCCTCTGGCTTTGTTATAATATCAGCAAAAAGTGCAACTATAGGTTTCGTAGGTGTGTACATAGCTTAATTTTTATTTACTTCATTAATACAATATATATCATATATATCTTATATATATGGTCTTTAACATAAAAAACAATTCTGAAAAATTTAAACAAGAAATGTCTTGGGATGATCCTCTTATTAGTGATGATCAAATAACTTCAGAGGAAAAAATTGTCCAGACGTCTGTAAAAAGATATTGTCAAGATAAGTTAATGCCAAGAATTATTGAAGAAAATAGGCACGAAAAATTTAATCCTGAAATTATAAAAGAAATGGGTGAGTTAGGTATTTTGGGTCCAATGATTAATGGTTATGGATGTGCTGGAACTAACTATATTACCTATGGCTTAATTACTAGGGAAATTGAAAGAGTAGATAGTGGATATCGATCAATGATGTCAGTTCAGTCAAGTTTAGTAATGTTTCCAATATATAAGTATGGCTCTGAAGATCAAAAAGATTTTTATCTGCCTAAATTAGCTAAAGGAGAATTGATAGGAAGCTTTGGTTTAACAGAACCTGATGCAGGTAGCGATCCTAATTCAATGAAAACTACAGCAAAAAAAGTAGCTGATGGTTATATTTTAAACGGAACAAAAACATGGATTAGTAATTCTCCAGTGGCAGATGTTTTAATTGTTTGGGCAAAAGATGAAGATGGAAAAATATTAGGTTTTATAATTGATAAAGGTTCAAAAGGTTTGTCGACACCAAAAATTGAAGGAAAACTATCATTAAGAGCATCTATTACTGGGCAGATTGTCTTGGAGGATGTTCTATGTCCTCATGAAAAAGTATTACCAAATGTAATTGGTTTAAAAGGCCCATTTAGTTGCTTGAATAGCGCACGTTATGGAATTGCGTGGGGAGTTTTAGGTGCGGCTGAATTTTGCTACTCTACAGCTAGACAATATGCATTAGATCGTATCATGTTTGATAAGCCAATTGCAGCGACTCAATTAGTACAGTCAAAATTAGTAGATATGCAAACAGAAATAGCGCTTGGTCTACAAGCAGCAATTAAGATTGGAAGACTGATGGAATCAGGTAATACAAACAGTGATATGGTTAGCCTTATCAAAAGAAATAATTGTTCAAAAGCTCTAGATATTGCTAGATTAGCTAGAGATATTTTAGGTGGAAATGGAATTTCTGATGAGTATCATGTTATGCGACATATGATGAACTTGGAAACAGTTAAAACTTATGAGGGAACTCACGATATTCATACTTTAATTTTAGGTAAATCAATAACAGGAATACAGGCATTTAAATAATCATGGCAATACTCAACAGAACTACAAAGCAGTGGCAAGAAATTGACTCAGCGCATCAACTTCACCCATTTACAGATTTTAAATCATTGGCAGAAGAAGGCAGTATTATAATATCAAAAGCTAATGGAGTTCATTTAACAAATAGTGATGGCAAGCAGCTTTTAGATGCTATGTCGGGTTTATGGTGTGTGAATATTGGCTATGGAAGAAAGTCAATGGCGGAAGTTGCCTATGAACAAATGCAAGAACTTCCTTATTATAATAGTTTTTTTAAAACAACTACAGTTCCATCAATCGAGCTTGCAAGACAACTAGCAGAAATTACACCTAAGGATTTAAATTATGCATTTTTCTCATCTAGTGGGTCCGAGGCAAACGATACTGTTGTAAGAATGGTAAAAAGATATTGGGATTTAAAAAATCAACCTAGTAAAAAAACATTTATAAGCCGTGAGTATGCTTATCATGGCAGCACTATGATAGGTGTAAGTCTTGGTGGGATGACTGGAATGCATGATCAAGGCGGTCTACTTCCAGGCTTTAGCCATATTATGCCACCATACTGGTATAAATATGGAGAAAATATGAACCAAGAAGAGTTTGGTTTGTACGCAGCAAATAAACTTGAAGAAAGAATTATAGAATTAGGTGCAGAAAATGTTGCCGCTTTTATTGGGGAGCCCATTCAAGGAGCAGGTGGAGTTATAATACCACCTGACAGTTATTGGCCAAGAATTCAGGAAATATGTAAAAAATATGACATACTTCTAGTAGTTGATGAAGTTATATGTGGCTTTGGTAGAACTGGAAATTGGTTTGGTTCTGATACTTACAATATCAAGCCCGACATTATTACTATGGCTAAAGGTATAAGCTCTGGTTACATTCCACTTTCAGGTATTATGGTTGGCTCAAGAGTTTCTGACGTTATGATTAATGAGGGTGGGGAATTTTATCATGGATATACTTACTCAGGACATCCCGTGGCTTGTGCTGTAGCAATTGAAAATCTTAAAATAATTAAAGAAGAAAATTTAATTGAAAATTCATCAAAAATATCAGTCTATCTTGAGAACCGCATGCAAGAAGTGTCCGAACATCCATTAGTTGGAGAAGTGAGAATGAAAAGTCTTATAGGAGCAGTTGAATTGGTGGAAGATAAGAATACTAGAAAAATGTTTGAGGATACAGGAACTGTTGGATCTATATGTCGTGATTACTGTATCCAAAATGGTTTAGTAATGAGAGCAGTAAGAGACGGCATGATATTTTGCCCTCCACTTATTTTTACTAAAGATAATGTTGATGAATTAGTTGATAAATTAAAAAAATCTTTAGATCAAACACATAGTCATATTTCTAAATCATAGCTATAAAATTCTTGGTCTCTAATATACCCAAGTGACTCATAAAGAGACTGCCCATCTAAATTTCCTTTTGATGTTGAAAGTTCTATTGAGCCAAATTTATTTAATTGCGCATAATCTTTAGCAGCATCCATCAAAATTTTTCCATTTCCTTTTCTTCTATAATCTTCACAGATAAAAAGATCATATAAGACTATTTTTTTTCTAAGCCTTACAGAGTCAAATGTTGGATAAAGTTGTGTAAAACCAACGCATCTTTCTTTGTCTTTAATAAAAAAAATTATTGATTCATTGGCTTCGAGACGTGCTCTAATATACTGATTTGCTTTTTCAACATTTGATTCCTGTTTATAAAATATTCTATATAAATCAAATATTGGTCCAACAATGTTAGCGTCATCTATAGTTGCTTTGAATAGTTTTACAGTCACTAGTTCCTCCCAATTGATCGATATATTGCTATAATTAAAAAGATAAATGTCAAAGATGACAAGGTATAAATGAAACCATTTGGACCTAGCATATCCATGGCGCTACCACCAATTATTGGACCAGCTACTGAACCACATTCAAACACCATAACCAAAATAGCTGTTGCGCCTGCGAGCTCTGAGGCTGAATAACGTTCACCAAGCATAGTTAATGCACAAATAAAAATACTACTTGATGCTCCACCCCAAAGAACAAGAAATAAAATACAAATATAAAAATTAGATAAATTTATAGACATCATTATTGGGGAGATAAAGGTAATGACCACTAAAATATTTAAAATTAATCTTTTATTATACTTATCTAGTAAATAACCAACCAATGGTTGAAAGAGTAAGCCACCTACTAATGCAATGGTTACATATTGTAGGGCAAGTTCTTGTGACAGATTATTTTGGATTAGAAATATTGGAAAAAATGCTACAAACATTACATCTTCTAGGCCCACAAGAAGTGCAGCGCCAAAAATTGTCGGTGCAGCAATGACAGTAAGCAGAACAGGCATTGAGTAGTGAGTTGGTAGTTTAGGTGGATTAGTTTCTAATACCATTAGCGGAATAGTTGCACAGAATGATAAGCTAGCAATGACAATAAATGGAAGCCAACCCTCTATTCCGGTATAAGAAAGCATTACAGGTCCAAGTGCAAAACCAGCTACAAAAACAAGATTATATATAGTTATAATTTTACCACGATTTGTATCATCAGCCATTGATAACATCCAAGTATCAAATGCATTCCAAGCCAAAGCACCGGCAAAACCAATTAAGAATCTAATAACAAACCAGGCTGTAAGACCACTAAAAATTGGAAACGCAAAGTAAAGAATAACAGTAACAAATTGAGCGGCTATAATTGATCTTGAAAGGCCATATTTATGAATAATTTTTGGAGTTACTCTGACAAATAAAATTGTTGCTATTGGCTGTGCAATTACATTAATTCCTATTTGTATATTACTATAGCCTTGAGATTCTAAAATTAAAGAAAGTAGTGGAATTAAAGTACCAAGCTTTATTCCTATAATTAAAGCACAAAGAAATAATACAAAATAAGTTTTATAATTCTTTCCCAAAAAGGATTCAAAGAATGACATGGTTATTTTTTAAAAGAGAGGTTTGGAAAAATATTTTTAAAATAATTATAGATTAGCTTTTTACAAAATTCATTTGAATAATTTTTACGATCAAACAAAATTTTCTGCCATAATCCATCTACTAGTGCCAAATAGGTTTCACTAATTTCATCTGCATTAAGATCTGCTTTATTATAATCTTTTATTAAATCACTTAAAACTTTTTTAAATTGTTCAAAATATATTTGATCTTGATCCTGGCAAATTGATTGATAGGCTGGAATAAACTTTACTTCACTATAAAATGAAAACCATACAGCAATCTTTTTTCTGCTGGCAATTCTTGGATGAAAATCATTTTCTATAATATTGATTAGCTGATCAATTGGAGTTAGTTTTTTATCATCAAAGATTTTATTCCATGAATCCATATATTCATTTGATAAAAATTGTAGTGAGCTAATTAAAAGATTTTCTTTAGATTTAAATCTAAAATGAGCATAACCCTGAGATACGCCAGCAAGCGATGACACATGCGCAATAGTTGTATCACCCAAACCTCGTTGAGCTATACTTTCAATAGTAGCATCAATTAATTTTTGATGATTGGCGGAGAGTTTTTCATGCTCAGATTTTAAAGCTTTGTTCACTTTATTTAACTTAAAATTTATTTAAAAAAACATACACAATATATGTAAAAAAAGATACATTTTTGATTGAACATTCATTCAATATAAGTATTATCAAGGCCAGATATGACTAAAAAAATTTACGACGCAATAGTAGTTGGTGCAGGACATAATGGACTTACCGCCGCATCATATATGGCTAAGGCTGGACTTGATGTTCTTGTTCTAGAAAAGAATGATTACATTGGAGGTGCAGCTGTTAGTAGAGAGCTATTTCCTGGATGGAAATATTCAAACTGTTCTTATGTTTGCAGTCTTTTACGACCAGAGATAATGAGAGACCTTGAGTTATATAAATATGGCTTACAGATTATCCCTTATGAAGGTAGTGCAACTATGATGAAGAATGGTGACTACTATGCTCACTATCACGATCATGACATGACAGTTAAATCTATTTCAAGACATTCAAAACATGATGCTGAGGCATATGATCGTTATAGCAGGGATGTAATGCGTCAATGTAAAATTATTAAGCCTCTTTTAAAAATGACACCACCAGATCTTACTTCGTTTAAACCAAAAGACATTTTAGGTGCATTAGAGTTTGCTAAACATTTTGCTGCCAAAGACGAACTCGGTGGACTAGGTGAAAAAGAGATTTATGACACAATTCGTTTTTACACTATGAGCATTGCTGACTATTTAGATGAGTACTTCGAAACAGATATTACTAAGGCACATTTAGCAGGAAGTGCAATTATTGGTACGGCTTTAGGACCTTGTTCCCCTGGTTCAGCTTACGTATTGTTGCATCACTACATGGGCGAAGTAGACGGATCAATTGGATCGTGGGGATACGCACGTGGTGGTATGGGCTCAATTACAAAAGCTATGGGAGAATGTTTAAAAAGTCATGGTGGAACTATTCAAGCTAGCTCAGAAGTAACAAATGTTATTGTTAAAAATGGAAGAGCAGTTGGCGTAGCAACTTTAAACGGCGATGAGTTTTATGCAAAAAAAGTAGTCTCAAACTTAGATGTTAAACGTACGTTCTTAAAAATTACTGATGAAAGTGACCTACAACCTGACTTTGTAGAAAGAGTTAAAAATTTTAAGATTAGAGGTTCGTCTGGAAAATTAAACATTGCATTAGAAGGGTTGCCAACTTTTCCATCAATTCCAAAAGATGATCCAGGTGGAAATGGTGATTTGCATTTTACAGAAACAATAGAGGAAATGGAAGGTGCATATGATGACTGGAAACGTGGTCAATGGTCAAAAATGCCATATGTAGACATGTGCTTGCCATCAAAAAGTGATCCAACAATGGCCGCACCAGGAAAACATTTTATGTCTGTTTTTATTCAGTATGTTCCTTTTGAATTGGCGAATGGTGGGTGGAATGAACAAAGAAAACAAGATTTTGGAAACCACATAATTAATAGAATTGCAGAATACTCTCCTGATTTTAAAGATTTAATTGCTCACTATGAAGTTAGAACACCAAAAGATATTCATGATGAAGTGGGTCTTACTGAAGGAAATATTTTCCAAGGTGAACTTACAATGGACCAATTAATGTTTAATCGGCCTATAACTGGATATGCACAATATCGTGCACCAATAAAAGACTTATATATGTGTAGTTCTAGTACACACCCCGGTGGTGGTGTAATGGGAGCACCTGGCGCTAATGCTGCTCGTGAAATACTAAGTGATATGAACATT
>Ga0209710_1003349_pt1 | contig 10836 bp, 23 predicted proteins | sample ArcticOcean_MG_C_5_FD_187436 | JGI IMG/M metagenome (GOLD analysis project Ga0209710, IMG submission 187436) | Marine microbial communities from western Arctic Ocean - ArcticOcean_MG_CB4_138 (SPAdes) (version 2) | ecosystem: Environmental > Aquatic > Marine > Oceanic | place: Arctic Ocean...
CCAAGGAACTTGAGTTTAATTTTAAACGTAACAATGAGCAGCGTAACACCAAATGATTTCATTATCAGACGAAACTGAGGATCAATTACAAATGCGAATCGGTCAATGGCTTGATCTCGCATTACCTCCTGGTGCTGTTTGGCATCATTCGCCAAATGAAGGGAATCGTCATGTTGCTTACAAAGTTAAACAGAAGCGCATGGGAACTAAAGCTGGTTGGCCAGACATTGAGATATTTGTACCAGGCGATCAATCAAAAGTTGGAATCTCGATAAGTATTTTTATTGAGCTGAAGCGACCAAAAGGGGGAAAGCTATCAGAAAATCAAGCAATGGTTCGTGACAAGTTAGAACTGGCTGGTTGCTTTTGGCAACTTTGTAGATCTATCGACCAGGTGCATGAGTTTTTAGAAGGAATAATAAAGCTAAGAGTGGCAAAATAAGGACTGATTCCAATGCGTCAAGAAAACGATTTTTACCCAACACCTCCAGAAGCTACCAAAGGTTTATTGGAAGTTGAATCTTTTGACAGAAACGTTTGGGAGTGTGCTTGTGGTAATGGAGCTATTTCAAAAGTCCTGGAGAAATGGGGAATATTTACTGTTGATTGTGATTTGTATGATTATGGCTTTGGTAAACCGGGTGTTGATTTTTTATTAGAGAAAAAGAAACTAGCGGATTGTATCATTACTAATCCGCCATTTAAACACGCAACCGAGTTTATAAGACATGCAATAGAGCTGGGAGTAAAGAAACACGCCTGGTTATTAAGGTTATCATTCTTGGAGGGTATGGCCCGACATGAGCGATTATATAAATTGTTTCCGCCAACAAGGGTTTGGGTCTTTAAAAAAAGATTAACCATTTGGAGAGGGGATCAAGAGAAGGCTGGATCTGGAACGACCGCTTATGCCTGGTTCGTTTGGGAAAGAGGAAAATATGAAACAACTATGGGGTGGGTATAATGTTAGATTTAAATTTGTGTTGGAAGTGTGAAGCTAAGTTAGAACGAAGCGCTAGAAAAAGAGTCAGTCCATGTATGTGTAAAACTTGCGCATCATCAACAGATAGAACATCCAGGGATAGAACTGGTGCAGATCCATTAAAACAACTTTGGCGAGATATCAAAAAGGATGTAAAGCCATTAACACCAGAAGAACTAGCTATGTGGGTGGCCGCTTGGAAATCTCAAGAGTTAAAATTGGATGATAACGACAAGGCAATTAGATGAAACCACAACAACACGCAGAACAAGCTGCGATCATATTAAAAGATAGAGCTGAGAAGCTAGGTGATTATAAACCACTTTATAACAACATAGCCGCCAGGGTGAATCTAAGCCTGGGCAATAAACTTGCTCCTGGTAAAAAAATAACTGCTGCCGATATAACAAAAATATTAGTGGAAATGAAACTGGCTCGTATTGATTGCGGCAAGCCAGATAGCGATCACATTTGGGATGCTGCAAATTATTTATTTCTATTTGGAGGATTGACAGATGAAAAGTGATTCATATAATCGAGGTAACGAGTTATGCGCTAAGAGTAGCGCAAAGCTTAGCTATGCTACTAGTAGCGCTAAGAGTAGCTTTAATACAACTTCAATTTTTAAGAACTTAGCTAAGCTTACAAACACAAACTACAGATCTGCTATACGCAGAAATCAAAAAAATCCATTTGATGAGCTTGAAAGAAAAATTTTAAACAAGCTTAGACCCAATTATTCCTACGAAGATTTTACGCAAATACAACACGCCTTGTTGAGGATGCCATTGCTTGATAAAATCATGTGGCTTAGAGAAACTGAGGATGCTTTTAATGCAAAATCAGATTCATAGCATTACTGATATTGATGAGCTGTTTAAAGAAGCTGCTGAGACTGAACGAAAGTTACCGGCTAGTATGAGACATCAAAAAATGGCTTCCTGGCCAGATTACGTTACTGAGTGGAGTGGTTATGGCTACAGCTCAGAAGGTGTTACCAGGCTTAAAGCTACACCAGAGCAAATTACCAGGTTGGATCTAGCTGTTGAAATTGGATTGCATAAGTTAGACACAGAAGATAGAAGGCTTATTTGGGCTGTTAGTCATAGTGCTGCATTTAGAGAGAGAGGACCTAAGTGGTCTAAGTTAGCAAAAATCCTAGGTCTACATGATCCTAGGATTGTGAAGCGAAGATATAAAGATGCTTTAGTTAATCTTTATTATAGGCTATGAAAATTTTACATGAGTTTTGACCCATTCTTTTTCATAAGCTTTAGTTTTGTGGGCATACTTAGCTGCATCATCAATAGTTTTAAACTCACCAGCTACAAGTTTACTTGACTTGTGAATACTTACCACCATTTGCCATTTACTTTTTATGTGCTTATATTCTGGAACAAACTGAACTTGTGCTTTTAATCCATCATCAAAAGTTAAATCATATATTTCTGAATTTTTATGACGAGTTCTTTTTTTAATAAAATTAATCATTAAGCAGCTTCTCCCTTTAATAGTTTAATACTTTGCTCTAATTGACAATGTCTTGTCAACTCAATCCAAGTCCACTCCTCAATGGGCTTGGCTTCATTCATCTTCACGAACTTTAAGAACTTTTTTAAGATCTCTTTTTTATTAGGCTTCTTCATGTTAACCAGCGACCCCATTAACTTCCCAATTATAAATCCCCAAGGCTTCATCCCAAAGCTTGTTAGCATCACCATAATGGGCAAAGCCATTCTCATCAGCAAAGTCCATGCTGCTTCCTCCATAGACAACATCTGCCATCCCTTTAGTTTTTAAGACGTAGGCGATCATTTCTGGAGTTTTACCAAACCCAACTACATTTCCTGCTCCAGCATACATTTTGATCCCACCATTATAAGCGTTTATATGATTAACATTCATTAAGCAGCTCCTTTCATTGTGTTAGTTGCCTTTATCATTCCTTTGGCCATGAACTCCATGAAGTGCATGACATTGCCATTCACGAAATCTATTTTTACAAAATTGTTTTTGATCTTTGCTTTTGTCTCTGGATCAAGCTTTTTGACCCAATCTATAACAACCGCTGTTTCTACTAAGTGAAACATGCCAGCTTCATCAAACTCAAAAGTAAAACCGGTATCAATTCCTTTTTCCTCAATGAAAGTGTCGAACCATTTGTTGAAAGCCATTTTCTCTATCTCCTTTTGTTATTAATTCCCTTACACTATTAATATAATATGCATGACGTTAAAAGTCAATAGCACATGATGAAATAAATCATATTAAAGTTTTTAAGCTGTGATCCAGCCAAAGGGAAGCGGGATATCTTCCGGTAAAACTATGAGGTGATATTGATTTGATGAATCAACTAACCTGGATTCTTTTGGGTACATTTGCAGCGCATCACATTCTTTGCCGCAAAGTGTATTCTTGATATCCTGGAGTTCTGCCCAGCTTATGTTTGTATTTCTGTCCTGGGTTCTAATTGATAGCCAGGTGCATTTTCCTTTGAGCTGGTCTATGTGTATCATTTCATCAGCATCAGATCCTTTGTAAACCTGGATCATAAATTTTTCATTAGACCACAGCTCACCTTTTTTTAGATGTTCTATGTTTTTCTTTAAGCTGGCTTTGAGCTGCTTCTTTGTAACATCCAGGTTCTTATCCTTTGCAGCTTTCATTACTTTGGCCAGTTGGTCTTTGTAGCTGGCCTTTTCTCCAATAGCTTTGTATAAGTTCATAACTTCTCCTAATTAATGGGCAAAATCTGGATCTAGGTATAGATTACAGACCTTTAATTCATCCCAGGCTTTTCTAGTCATTTTGAACTTAGTTGTGTGGATTAGATTCATAACTTTAACCCATTTATATCCAACCTTAGCCCAAACTAAAAAGCTTCCACATATGGGAAGCTTGGGTTCAAATAATCGCACTTTGTAAAGCTTGGCGGTTTGCCAAGCTCCTTTTGGTTTCCATTGTGTTTTCATTTATTAAGCTCCTTCATAATATTGATCTTCTGTGTAAATACCTACGCCAACCGGCTTGCCATACAGCATCATTTGGCCTTTGTTTATCTCAGAAATATCGTAGCTAATTGATCCTGGAAATTCATCCCAGGCAATAAACACTTTGCCAGGATTGATTTGAGTAATTACACCATATCTATGAGCTTCCATTGCTCCATAATCACCAATAATTTTAGTTCCTATTTTCATTGTATCTCCTTTGTGCCTGGTTTAGTTTTGCCTTCTGCAAGCTTCTTAGCGATCAGCTCAGCTATGAGCTTGTTTGTGGCTTCGTCAGAGCCGGTAACAACAATGTTGTTATCGACCCAAGTTGTTTTAAGCTCTTTGTCAGCCATTAATGACCCCATCCAGCTGCTGTTTGGTAAGTAGGAACTCCATCCCATTTGCCTGCCCAGCTGTAAGTGTTTGGAGCAAAGCCAGGATCACCGCAATAGCTGTTCTTGATCTTTGCTTTGTAGACTGTATTGCCTTCCTTGTTGCCTGGAACAACTTTGTCAGCTCCATGATCTCCAAAATCAGCAATGACTGTGTCAACCTTGATATATTTCATGAAGCAGGGAGTAAAACCAACACACTTGAAAAAGTCTACGTTTGTCTGGTCATAACCCCAGCTGCATTTGAAAATGTCACCGATTTTTACTTTGTTTTCCATGTTAGTAATTCTCCTTTAGAAAGTTTTTGATTAGTTCCCAATGCTTTGGCGGTTTAGTCTTTCCTTTTAAGGCCTGCATGAAAAGTATGAACTTCTCATCTTCAAAAGGTAATGCTGGATCTAGTAACAGCTCACCGCAAATAGCTTCGTATTTCATGACTGCGTTCATTGTCTCTCCTTTTGTTGTTAATAACCTTACATCTCTTATATAATGTGTATGACGTTAAACGTCAAGTAGTATGATTAAATAAATATAAATTAAATTATTTTTAATCAATGTGCTTGACTGAATGTTGCGAAAAATATAGTGTTTTTATTAAGCTAAGAGGAGCTAACCGGATTAGGAACAATAGTATTAATCCAATCCTCTGAGTTCATTAAAATCCTTACAAATAGTCTAGCTTCTTCATGAGCTAGGCTATTACTTTAAAGGCGAAAACTAAGCTTATGGCCAGACTAAGAGTAAACAAGACGCAAATGACTGAGATATGTGAAAGCATAGCTGAAGGCATTAGTTTGACCAGGATATGTAACCAAAGTAAGCATTTACCTTCTTGGAGAACTGTTTTAAGGCATGTTCAAGAGAATGAAGAAGCTTATGGTTTATATAGACAAGCCAGAGTTCTTCAATGCGAAGTGATGCGAGATCAGATCATAGATCTAGTCGAAGCTCCGCTGCCTAACGATCCGAAGCTGGCAATGGCTGAGGTTCAGAGAAGAAGGCTGGAAGCCGATCATAAGGACAAGCATATAAGACAAATGCAGAGTAGTGGACTAAGAGATAAGCCAGAAGATAAAGGTGCAGCACAAGGGCAGATTACGTTGAGCTGGCAGAATGGAACAGTAGAGACTGTGACGTAGTTGCTGTGATTTGTCTACAATCATGGCAGTATTCACGCACACGAGTTTAATAATAGTAATGCAACACACAACCATTATCATTTAAAATTAATTACCTGGTTTCGTAATCAATAATGTAACCAATGAGCTGTGATCTAAGCTGCAGTTAAGATCCATACGAGATTTGATAGCGTAACATGGGGCGGCAAAAATATTTTTATACCCCCCATACCCCCCAAACGATCCGGGCGCTTCTCTATACCATAACATATCCTTGCTTTGGAGTGTCTGACACATGAACATTGAGATACCCTATAAGCCAAGACCACTTCAAGCCAAGCTACACGCTGAGCTGGATAAGAAGCGCTGGGGTGTAGTTGTGTGTCACAGACGATTTGGCAAGACTGTGATGGCTATAAACCACTTGCTGAGGGCAGCAATACTGAACACAAAGAACAACCCTAGATACGCTTATATAGCGCCCACTTATAGGCAGGCTAAGATGGTGGCCTGGTCTTACTTGAAAGAGTTTGCTTTAAAAGTGCCTATGGCATCTTTTCATGAAACTGAGCTTAGATGTGATTTGCCGAATGGTGCAAGAATACAGCTTCTGGGTTCTGAGAATTTTGATTCGCTGAGGGGAATTTACCTTGATGGATGCGTAATTGATGAAATGGCTGATATCCCGGAGAGTTTATTTCCGACTGTGTTAAGACCGGCTTTATCTGATCGTAAAGGATGGGCTTTTTTTATTGGAACGCCTAGAGGACATAACGCTTTTTATGATCTTTATGAAGCGGCTACGAATAGTAATGATTGGTTTACCCAGGTTTATAAGGCTAGTGAAACTGAGATTGTTGATGAGGAAGAATTAGTAGCGGCTGAATCAATGATGAGCGCTGACCAGTACGCCCAGGAATTTGAATGTTCATGGGTGGCGAATGTACCAGGATCTATTTTTGGGAAAGAATTACAGCAGGCGCAGGAAGCCGGTAGGGTTGGAAACGTGCCATATGATACAGCTCATAGGGTTGATACCTGGTGGGATCTGGGAATTGGCGATAGCACCGCTATTTGGTTTACGCAGAATGTAAGTAGGGCAGTACATGTTATTGACTATTATGAAGCGAGGGGTGAAGGGCTACCCCACTATGCTAAAATACTTGCAAATAAAGATTATGTTTATGGCACTCACAATGCGCCGCATGATATTGAAGTTCGAGAACTTGGAACGGGAAAGAGTCGCAGGGAGATCTCCTATGACTTGGGGATCAACTTTCGGGTTGTTCCAAAGCTACCTATTGAAGATGGTATACATGCTGCACAGATGCTTATATCACGCACTTGGTTTGACCAGGACAAGTGTAAAGTCGGACTCGAAGCGCTTAGACACTACCACAGAGCCTATAACGAAAGACTTAGGACTTTTAGAGCCACTCCGGTACATGATTTCTCAAGTCATGCGGCGGATGCGTGGAGGTACTGTGGCGTGGGAATTAAAGAAAACAAAACCTTTGAAAGACCGCCACAAGAAATAGCGGATAGTAATTACAATGTTTTTGGAGTAGCAGTTTAATGTCGTTTTTATCACCCAAAGTTCAAGCTCCTCCTCCAGTTGAAGCTGCACCACCACCGCCGCCAGTTGTAAAACCAAACACAACAATCCAGGCGGAAGCGGATAGAAAAAGAACTGACCCTAAGAAAAAGTCTAGGAAGAAAACTATTTTAACTGGACCGACTGGAATGATTGAAGATGAAGAAATAACTTATAAATCTTTATTAGGTTCTTAATATGGGAGCTGAAACAAGTAGTCCAGGCGAGCCAACAAGCTATGAGAACGAGTATCGTGCCACAACTGGGCCAGATGAAACTAGGGATGTTGATGCTAGAGTAGCAAACCCATCTCTTTATGGAGATTTTGCTGGTAGTTCAGCTTTGTCTGCGCAACAAAAAGGTCTAGGAAGTATTACTGGTAGTAAAGTTGTAGACGCTTTAATACCTGGTGTTGGAGCATTAAATTTAGTTTCTTCTTTATCAGCCGGTTATATGCAACAAAGCTTACAAAGAGGTGGCAGTCCGGTTTATGGCAGCAGAGGAACTGTCGAAGGCGTGACTAATGAAAATAATATATTTGGTGTTGACTACACAACTTATAGTGGGAATCCAGATCTTGATCCAAACAAACAACCCAATTTAAATGATAGTTCATCACCCGAAGTATTGAGTGTTAACACGAGTGCCATAAACAAAGTTGTCAAAGCGGCTTCTACAGAAACAAGTTCTTACAATCCTAATCAAGTGGTTAACGCTAGTGCGGCTTCATCTTCAAAGAGAGCTAGTCGAAAAGGTACAATTTTAACAAGTCCGCAAGGTGACACAACTCAATTAACAACGATTTTAAAACCAGGACTTAAAGGAACTTTAGGATAAATGGCAGAGATTGATTCAACAGCTCACCTCCTTTTAAAAAGGTTAGGTAGTCTGGAAACCCAAAGAGCTACCTGGGAAAGTCATTGGCAAGAAATAGGTGACTACGTTGTTACCAGGAAAGCCGATATAACTAAGAAAAGATCCCCTGGTGATAAGAACACCGAGCTTATGTTTGACACAACAGCTCCATTAGCGGCTGAACTTTTAAGCGCTTCCCTTCATGGGATGCTTACAAATATGTCAACTAAATGGTTTTCTCTTAGGTTTAGAGATCGAGAGCTGGAATCTAGTGATGAAGCTAAAGAATGGTTAGGAACTGTTGAAGATGTTATGTACCAGGCGTTCGCCAGGTCTAACTTTGCTGAGCAGATCCATGAATTATACCACGATTTAATCACTTTTGGTACTGGTGTTCTGTTTATAGAGCGTGATGATGACTTCCAAATTAGGTTTTCAGCCAGGCATATATCGGAATGTTACGTTTCAGAAGATGATAATGGCCGAGTTGATACAGTTTTTAGAAAATTTAAGATGCCAGCTAGGGCAGTTATCAATAAATTTGGCGTGGAAAACATGTCACAGAAGATTTTAAAGAGGGAATCTGAGAACCCTTACGAAATGATTACATTAATTCACGCTGTTTTTAAGAGGGATGAACGAGATATAACAAAAATAGACGCTGGTAATAAGCCAGTAGCTTCTGTTTATTTAGATCCAGAAGGGAAAACTGTCTTATCAGAAAGCGGATTTGATGAATTTCCTTACTGCGTACCTAGGTTTTTAAAGAGTTCTTATGAAGTTGGTTATGGAAGATCGCCTTCAATGGTGGCTTTGCCAGATATAAAAATGATTAACGTTATGAGTCAAACTACGATCCGAGCAGCGCAAAAGCAAGTTGATCCTCCCCTGCTTGTTCCGGATGATGGATTTGTGCTGCCGGTTCGTACAGTTCCAGGCGGTCTAAACTTTTATAGATCGGGAACAAGGGATAGAATTGAGCCATTAAATATTGGCGCTAATAATGTTCTTGGCCTTAACATGGAGGAACAACGTAGAAAAGCTATTCAAGCGGCTTTCTACGTTGACCAATTACTTCTTGGGCAAGGACCACAAATGACAGCAACTGAGGTTGTTCAAAGGTCTGAAGAAAAGATGAGGATGCTTGGCCCAGTTTTAGGAAGGCTACAATTCGAGTTATTACAACCACTTATAACCAGAACCTATAATTTACTTTCAAGACAAAAAGCATTTGATGCCGCTCCAGAGTTTATGAGAAGTAGTGATATTGAGATTGAATACGTTTCACCATTAGCAAAAGCCCAGCGCCAGGGTGATGTCCAATCCATGATGAGATTTTTAGAAATGTTATCTCCATTTGCTCAGATTGATCCTTCTATATTAGATCACTTAGATACTGATGGTATGGCTAAAGAAATGATTAAAGTTCTTTCTATACCAGCTTCTGTGATTAAAGGTGATGAAGAAGTTGCCCAGGTAAGAGAACAGAGACAACAGCAACAACAGCAACAAGCAGAGCAGCAGCAGATGATGCAAACCGCAGAAGCGGCTGGCAATGCAGCTCCTATGTTGAAAGCTATCGAATAATGGACCAGGTTGATTTAAGGCAATCCTATAAGACTATCTTAAAGTCAAATGATGGCGTGAAGGTTATGGCGGATCTGGAACGAAGGTATTTTATTAAAGGTACTACGTTTTCAAATGAGTCAAATGAAATGGCATATTGTGAAGGGCAGCGCACAGTAATTTTATTTTTACAATCCATGCTGCAGGATGAAATCAAAAGAGAGGAAGTGGCGGAAATATGAGTGATGAGCAGGTAGCGGATGCTCCGGTTGATGCCGGACAAGCAACGTCTGTCGAGCCAACAAATGATTGGCGCACAGCAATTCCAGAAGAAATTAGAGGCCATAAAAGCCTAGAAACAATTACTGATGTAGGATCATTAGCAAAATCCTTTGTCAATGCACAATCTATGATTGGAGCTGACAAGGTAGCGATCCCTGGTAAATATGCGACTGATGATGATTGGAGCGCAGTTTATGATAAAATGGGAAGGCCTGCTGAAAGTTCTGGTTATGAACTTGAAAATAAAATAGCAGAAGGCCAGGCTGAAAATGTAGAAATGATGACTGGCTTTAAAGATGTCGCTCATAAACTTGGGCTGCAGCCAAAGCAGGCGCAAGGTCTATTGAATTGGTTTAATGATACCACAGCTCAAGAAGCTCCAGATCCAAACGCTATGGTAATAAAGCAACAACAGACAGTTGATAACCTTAAAAAAGAAATGGGAGCTGCATTTGATGATAACATTGCCCTGGGTAATGGAGTTTTATCAGAGTTTGGAACAGATGATATTGTAAGTTTAAAGATGGAAGATGGTTCTTTATTCGGAGATAACCCAGATGTTATAAGAATGATGTCTAAGTTAGGAAGATTCCTAAAAGAAAAGGTTGGCGAGGACACACTTGCTGGCACAAAGATGAGTGGTGCGCCAACAAATGATGAATTAAATCAAAAATTAAGAGAAATCCGCAGGCCAGATGGTCCTTTTTGGGATGCAAAACACCCAGAACATACCTGGTATGTGGAAGAATCTCTTAAAATAGCGGAGCAATTAGAGTTATGAGTAGTATAGAAAACAAAGAATTTAAGCTTGAGGTTTTAAGAATGGTACTTGAAACCGGATCTGGAAGGATTATTGATGATCCTCTTAAACGAGCTGACAAGTATTTGCAATGGTGTAATCAAGAAGATAAACCAAATGGTCCTTCTAAAAAAGACACTAGCAAAGTAGTCGAGATAAGCGGTGGCCCTCGCAAAAAATAATCAAACTTACGTCTGGATTCTCCAGGTAGCGTTATCATTTTAACTTTTATAAGGAGCTTGTGTTATGAGTACA
>Ga0209710_1003355_pt1 | contig 10811 bp, 7 predicted proteins | sample ArcticOcean_MG_C_5_FD_187436 | JGI IMG/M metagenome (GOLD analysis project Ga0209710, IMG submission 187436) | Marine microbial communities from western Arctic Ocean - ArcticOcean_MG_CB4_138 (SPAdes) (version 2) | ecosystem: Environmental > Aquatic > Marine > Oceanic | place: Arctic Ocean: Canada...
TAACATTAAAAAAATATTTAAGAGTGATAATTTTATAAACTTAGGTTTTTTTTATAAAAAATGTGTTTCTTTAATAAAAAACAAAATAAAAGCAAAACATATATTTTTAACAAATAGCTGCACATCAGCAATAGAGGCTGCACTTTTATCTCTTAAGCTTGATAAAAATGATGAAGTAATTATTCAGTCATACACTTTTGTAAGCATAGTGGATATTTTATTTAAACTTGGGATAAAATTTAAATTTTGTGATGTGGATAAATTTTTTACTATTGATCTTAATGATTTAAAGAAAAAAATTAATAAGAATACAAGAGTTATAATATTGACTCATTATAATGGTAATTCAATAAACTTTAGAACTTTAAAAAATATAATAAAAAAAAAAAATATCATCATTATCGAAGATGCAGCACAGGTTTATGGGGCAAAATATAAAAATTATTTTTTAGGTTCAATTGGAGATTTTGGAGCATTTTCTTTTCATCAAACAAAAAATATACACTCTGGAAGTGGTGGAGCGCTAATTTTAAACAATCAAAAATATTATAAAAATTTAAGAGATGTCTTAGATCGTGGAACAAATAAAACAGATTTTATTAATAATAAAGCAAATAAGTATTCATGGGTATCAAGAGGAGTAAGTTCATCTATAACTGAAATGCAATCAGTATTTTTATTATCACAACTGAAAGATGAAAAAAAAGTTTTAGATAAAAGAGAGGAATTATTTAAGTTATATAAGAAAAAGATAAGACCAAATGATAAATTTTTTGAAATATGTAATTTTAATAAGTTTAATAAATCTAATTATCATATGTTTTATATTTTATTAAAGAGCAACAACTTAAGACCTAAATTTATTAAGTTTATGGCTGAAAATAAAATTGAAGTGACTAGTCACTACGAACCGCTTCATCTTTCAACTGTTATGCAAAAAACTAAAGCAGTAAAAGAAAAATTACCTAACACAGAAAAATATGCAAAAAGAATTGTGAGATTGCCATTTTATTTTGAGTTAAAAAATAAGGATATTGAATATATTTGTAACAAAATAAATATATTTTTTAAATAAATTTAAAAGTGTTGAAAAATAAAATAAAATTTTTTTTATTATGGTTATGGAATAAATATATCTTTATAAATATGAAACTTTTTTTTATTTTAAATAAAAATTTATATAAAAAAATTTATATTAAAAAGTTAAAAATAATTTTTATCAAACCATATAATTATTTAGATATTTATAATAAGAGTATTAATAATAATATCTTAGATGTAATGGACTCTAATTATCGAATGGGTCCAGTAGGTCTTTTTACCAATCATAATACAGATTTTGTTATTTCAAACTCATATGATGGTTTAGAGATAGACTTTAATATTTCAAAACAGAAGCTAGATAAAAAAAGATTAAAGGTTTTAAAAAAACAGAAATCTAATGGAAAAAATATTGAAAAAATTAATTTTGATAAATATGATATTGCGATATCATTTGAAAATACAATATCTCAGAAAATAATTTCAAAGTTTAATAAAGTATTATGGTTTAAAATACTTGAGGACCATAATAATAAATCTTATAAAAAGAATGTTTTGTTTAAATCAGTATTATTTGATGGATTGCTTAATCAAACCTTAGGATTTACACCTTATAGTATTTTTAGAAGATCACACTCCATAGACTTTAGTTATACTTTTGGAAATTCAACCTTTTTAAAAAGAGTACAAGAAAACAATATAAAAAACATTGATATAATACTTGAAGTAAATCAAAGCAAACATATCAAAAAAAGTATAGTGGAATTAAAGAAAAAGTATCAAAACATCAAAAAAATTCATTTATTAGATGAAAATTTAAGTCATAAAAATTACATTTCAAAATTGTCAAAAGGAAAATATTTTTTTGCTATAAGCTCTAATACACCTAGGTGGGGTAATTCATTGATAGAAGCAGCAATATGCCAAAATTTATTAATTGGAAATAGGAATAATTTTTGGAACTCTCAATTAATTATTAATGAGTTGCATTGCACAGACTTAGAAAAAGCTTTATTTTTAGCAGATACTCTCAATAGAGATAAAAAGTTATATAAAAGATACCTTATTAAACAAAATTTTTTTTTAAACTATCTTAATTATGAAAGACCACTTCAGCAAATTTTAGACTATTCTATTAATTGTAATAGAGATTTAAACATAAATAAAAAGTTTTAATTCAAAAGATGTTTTCAATTTTAAAAAAATTAGGTCCATCAAAAGTAATTAATTTCATATTATTATCTTCAAATAATGTAATTAATAATTCGTTTGCAACTTTTATTTTATTAATTTTTGTATTTAAAAATGATTTAAATGATGCAACAAATTTAGCTATTATTAGTGCTTTTACTATATTGCTTACGAAAGTTTTTTCCATAAATCTAAGAAATATTTATATTGCAAAATTTGACACAAAGAATCTAGATAATTTCATTTTATTAAGATTAACTATTTCTAGCTTAATAATTATAAGCTGTTTTTTATTTGCATATTTCTATTTAAGTATAATAAACAAAAAAATTTACTTATTAATTCTAATTTTTATATTTCAATGGATTTTAGAATTAAGTTTAGTTAAATTTGAGTTAAATAAAAAAACAAGAATTACAAATTTTTTATTTTTTATCAATATTTTTTTCTTAATAAGTATATTAATTTCAGTTTTTTATTTTAATTATTTGCTATTTATGGAAATATTAATAGTAAATTTAGTTATAATTTTATTTTTTATTTTAAAATCAATCGATTTATCTAATCTTGAAATCAATAAAAATTTTTTTAAAAATTTGCGATTAATGTTTACAAAAACTATTAATTCTAATTCTTTTCTATCATCATTTTCATTAAATATTGCAAACCTACTTTGGAGAATCTTAGTATCATATTATGTGGGTAAAAACACAGCTTCTATTATTTTTTTCTTTTATGCATTGGGATCTTTTCCTGGAACGATTTTTAATGTTTCATTTGGACCTTCAATGGTTAGAAATAAGATGAAAAAAATAAATTTAATTCTATTTTTCTTGTCATATATAATTTTAATTTCTCCAATTATATTTCTTATGTATTTTAAAATTGATAATTATATGATACTTAATTCTGACTTAACTTATAGATTTTTTTTAAATATAAGCTTTTTTTCATTAGTTGGTTCATTAATAATGTTATATGCCATGTTTTTTAGACAACAAAAAATAAATAATATGCCCACTTTTTATAATAAGGTTTTTTTAAAAGATTTTTACGTTTCGATTGGAATTATTGTGATAGTTCCAATCTTATACTATATTGGGGGTGTGTATTATTTGTCTTTATCTTATTTCTTTTCAGCAATTATTAGCATGATTTTTTATTCATTATTAAAAAAATGAAAAAAATATTAATTATATCTGAGGTACTTGAAAAAGGGGGAGCGGGCAACGCATCTAAAAACATTTTTAATTTCTTGAAAAAAAATTTTGATGATGTGAAATTATTGGTTCCATATGCGAATAATCAAAATGATATTTTGAGATATTATAATTTTTTTGGTAATATATATTATTTATTAGTTAAATTATTAAATAGATTTATATCAATCTTTATATCCACAAATAAATATTTTTTTTTTCAAAAATTTTCAAATATAAGTTTATTTAAGTCTGAAAATATTAAAAAAAAAATTAATCCCTTTAAACCAGATGTAATATTAATTTTATGGTTTGAATATATTTTAGATTTTAATGAAATACTAAAAATTAAAAATGAGTTTAATGCAGAAATTATTATTTATCCTTTTGATATGTATAATTTTACGGGTGGTTGCAGATATGCACAAGCTTGTCAAAACTATAAAAATCATTGTAAACAATGCCCTGCATTAAAAGATAAATTTCAAGGTATAGCAGAAAAAAATTTTAAAAATAATCGTAAGCTTTTAAGTGAAATAAATCCAAAAATTATTTTCCCTTCAACTTATGCTAAAGAATTTACCATACAAACAAATATTTTAGATAAAAAAATTAAACAATATATAATTGAATATCCTGTGAATGTTATAATTGATAATTTAAATATAGATAATATTGATGATTTGATTGAAAAAATAAAAACACAATCAAAAAATAGAAAAATAATTTTTTTAGGAGCTCAAAATTTAAGAGAATGGAGGAAAGGTATTTATAATTTCACCTATCTAATTTCAATATTAAAATCAAAATATAAAGAACTTTATAAAGATTTATTTTTTATATTAGTTGGTGAATTCTCATCTACAATTTTTAAAGATTTTCAAAATAATAGTTTTTGCATTAATAGTGTGAACCACAATGATTTAATAAGATTATACATGATTTCTGATTTAACAGTTATCCCCTCGTTACAAGAGTGGAGCTCTTTAATGATGAGTGAAGTTATAAAATTGAATAAATTTACAATATGTTTTGAGACAGGTTCTTCTAATGATCTTATACAACAAGGAGTAAATGGATATGTATTTAAAGCATATGATTATTCCAATATTGCAAAAAAGATTAATTATTATTTTACAAACCCAAAACTATTTTTAAAAAAAGGTTACAATAGAAAAAATGCTTCAATAGCTGAAAACAAAAATAATTTATATCTCAAAGAACAATATATAAACTTATTAAATGATTAAAAAAATATTAGTATCTGGTGGAAATGGCTTTATTGGTCAAAATTTTTTATCTAAATTAGAGGATAAGAAATATGAAATATTAAATATTGATTGCTTAACGGAGTCAGCTGATAAATCGGTAAATAAAAGATTAAATTGGATAAAATTTAAAAAAATTAATCTTTGTGATACACACAAAATTGAAGACATTTTTTCATCATTCAAACCTGATATTGTTGTAAATTTTGCAGCTCATTCTCACGTAGATAACTCTATAGTTAATAGTAGGATTTTTTTAGAGAATATAAATGGTACTTATAATTTATTACAAAGTTCTTTAAAAACATTTCAAAAAAAAAAAATTAATTTTTTACAAATATCTACTGATGAAGTTTTTGGCTCTATCAAAAAAGGAGAGTTTAATAGTTTGTCTGCTTATAGACCGAATTCACCTTATTCTGCAACCAAAGCTGCCTCTGATCATTTGGTTCGCGCTTTTCATAAAACATATGGGTTACCAACTGCGATTACATTTTCTTGTAATAATTATGGCCCTTATCAACATCTCGAAAAACTAATACCACTTACAATATCATCATTTTTGTCATCTAAAAAAATGGGCATTTATGGTAACGGAAATCAAAAAAGACAATGGATTTATATTGATGACAATATTGATGCGATAAAAAAAGTATTACTCGGTGATTTTGATGGATCCACTCACTGTATTGGCTCTCAATACGAGATAGATAATCTTACTTTAGTAAAAAAAATAATAAGAATTCTCCACAAAAAAATGAATTTGTCCTTACCAATCAATTATTTTGATTATATTAAATTTGTTAAAGATAGACCAGGACATGATTTAAGATATTTTTTGAATTACAAAGATTTTTCAAAAAGATTTTCCTGGAAACAAAATATAGATTTAAATACTGGTCTAGAAATGACTGTTAATTGGTATTTAAAGAATTCTAAATGGATAAAATTAAAAAAAAATTTTTCTTCAAAATTTTTTTAAAATGAAATTAGTATTAGGCAAAAAATTTAATAATATTATTTTAATTTATTTAATTGCCATACCATTTGCTTTAATAATTGGAGATTTTGCTATTAATTTAGTAATTTATTCTTTATCATTTTTAATTACGATAACTCTTTTTTTTAAAAAAGATTGGAGCTTTATTGAAAATAAAACTATTTTTTTATTTATTATATGTTGGGTTTATTTAATTTTAATTTCTCTCTTCATACATGATTTAAGCTATAAAAGTATTGGTAAAGGAACAATTTTTGGATTTAATCTAATATTTTCTTTTGGACTTGCTTATTATGCGAGTAAAATTGATTTTAATAATTTAAAGTTTTTTTCATATATTTTTCTAGCACTAACAATTTTCATATACATAGATTTACTGTATCAATTCCTAAGCCCAGAACATAAAGATCTTTTAGGATACCCAGCATCTACCATTAAAGAGTATACTATTTTTAATCAAAAATTTATGCTCCCTCTAAGACTGAGTGGCCCCTTTGAGGGAGAACTTGTTCCTGGTTTTTACCTTTCTAGTATGGGTTTTTTATCAATTTTATTATTTTTTCATTTAAACAACCTATCTAAAAAAAATTTATTTTTAATAACATTTTTAATTATTAATTTTTTATTTGTAATATTAACTGGAGAAAGAAGTTCAATAATTATGAGCATATTTTTTTTCATCTATTTTTTAATATTCGATAACAAATTTAATAAAAAAAAAATTTTTCAATTATCTTTTATTATTGCTTTGCTCATTGGTTTTGTATCTTTAATGCCAACTACCAAGGAAAGATTTGCAGATATTAAATACTGGTCATCTTGGAATGGAAATATTTATGAAAGTTTTAAAAAGACTGATTGGGGAAAGCATTATACAGTCGCAATAATGATGATTAAAGATAAACCCTTATTTGGACATGGAATTAGAAGCTTTAGAAATGTTTGTAAAGATTATGAGTTACATCGTACAAGATTTGAAGAAACTGGAGACCACCCCCTACATTTTATGATAAGTAGATACGATTATATAGACAGTGGTTGTACTACTCACCCTCACCATTATATTTTAGAAATAATCTCAGAAACTGGTGTTATTTTTTTTATAATTTTCTCATACATGATTTTTAGAATATTAAAAAATTTTTCTAAAAAAAATAATAATTTTAATTATTTAAGCCATGGATCATTTTCAATTTTTTTATCTTATTTATTTCCAATAAGACCCACAGGAGCATTTTTTTCATCGTGGTATGGGAGTTTTTTCTGGATATTGTTAGCTTTTGTTATGTTTTCTTACTTGATAAACAATAAAGCTAAATGAAAAAAATATTTAATTTAACATCATGCTTCATATTTTTTAATGTAATTTTTTTTTTTCTAGGAGTGCAATATTATATTGGAAGCAAAATTATTTTTTTGGTTTATGCTATTATTATTAATTTTTTTGTAATTAAATCATTTGAAATCAAAGGAATGTTTTTTGAAAAAATTATTTCTGTATTTATATGGTTAGGTTTTTGGTTTAAGTTAATATACACAATACTTGTTTCTGGTTATTTTAGAGGAAATACAGGTAGCTTTGATTACTCTCAAAATCTTTATGATAAAAGTTTAATAGTCGTAATAGTAGCCGTTACTTCTTTGATAATTTTTTCATTTATAAGGTCAAATATATTTTATTATAAATTTGATACTAAAAATAATGAAAATAAAAAAATTCTAGAGTTTTATAAAAAAAAAAGAAAACTAATTTTTTTTATATTTTTTATTTCATTTTCACTTTTAGCGATATTAAATTATGAATTTAATATTTATAGAAAAGGGTTAGTTAGCACACTTGAATTAAATTTTCTTATTCTTGGATTGTTCAAATGGTTAACAATTTTTGGATTTTCATCAGTTTCTGCTTTTATTTTGTTTTATGAAATTAAAATAAAGAAAGGTATTTTTATAGGTTTTCTTTTAAGTTCTTTTGAGGGCCTAATTACTTATACTGGTTTTTTAAGCAGAGCAATGATTTTTAATCAAATACCTCTTATACTAGGAATTAAAAAATTATTTTTTCTTAATAATAAAAAATTACAAATAAAAAAAATAATTATGTTAACGATAATGTCATTATTTTTTTTCTCTGTTTCCGTTTATTTTGTTACGTTAGAGAGAAGAGCCATTTATTCCAAAGAGGTTAAAACCAATGTTACAAATCCTTATAATGAGCGTCAACTATCTATATCTACAAATACAATCAATACAACATCCAATGAAATGAAACTTCCAAAAAATAATCTATTAATAAAAGAGAAGATTTTCTCCCATAGTTTTCCAATCATACATAATTATCTTTATTTATTTATTAATAGATGGGTTGGCATTGAACCTGTTTTGGCAGTTGTAAGTTATCCAGATTTAAATTTTGAAATAACTAAAAATTCTTTCAATGAAAAATTTGACGCTCAAAGTTATTCCTTTTATGAAAGAAAATTTTTAAGAAAAACAGTATCTTATAATACCAACTATAGTTCAAATATTTATGGGATAATACTTCCAGGCTTTGTTGCTTTTTCATTTTATTCTGGCTCTTATATTTTGCTAATAATTTTTATGTTAATGTTTTATTCCTTTTGTGCTGTATTTGAAATTATTGCCTATAAATTTTCAAATCAAAATATAATTTTTGCAGCTTTGATGGGTCAAGTTATAGCTTATAGATTAATACATTTTGGTTATTTACCATCTCAAAGTTATTTATTAATTTTATCTATGTTATTTAATATCTTAATCTATTTCCTTGTGGTTAATTTTTTTTCTAGTAAAAAATAAGTACTATGAATATAGTTGGTTTAAATTTCTTTCATGCTGATACAGCAGCTGTGTTGATAAAAAATAATGAGGTAATAGCAGCAGCTGAAGAAGAAAGATTTACAAGAATAAAACATTTTTCAGGTTTTCCAGTACAATCTTTGGATTTTTGCCTTAAAAAAGGTAATTTAAAAGTAGAGGATTTAGACTACATTTCAGTTAATACCAATCCATATTATAATTTAAATTCTAAGTTTCTTTATGTATTTAGTAATTTTTCAAAAACTTTATCATTTACCAAAAGACTAGCACGACTTAAAAAAAAATGGGACATAAATCAATCACTATATAATTATTTTGGCAACACCAAGCCTATAAAAATAAAATATATACCCCATCACATTTCCCATGCTAGTGCTTCTGTTTTTTATTCAGATATAGATCAAGGTTTGTCAGTTTCTTTTGATGCGGCTGGTGATTTCTCTACTATAGAAATTCATGATATAAATAATGGTGTATTTAAAAAAATAAACACTACAAAGTTTCCACATTCATTAGGAATTTTATATCAAGCACTCACTCAATATTTGGGTTTTAAGAATTATGGGGACGAATATAAAATTATGGGTCTAGCTGCATTTGGAGAAACAACTTATTTAGAAAAATTAAAAAAAATTTGCAGTTTTAACAACGGAGAATTTAAATTAGATTTGAAATATTTTACTCATCATAAAGTTGGATTTAATTTTGACTTTCCAGATGGTTACCCTGTTTTTGATGATTTGTTCTCATCCAAATTAATAGATATTTTGGGAGCACCGAGGTCTCCAAATCAAGAAATATTACAAAAACATAAAGATATTGCAAGGTCTACCCAAGTACTCTTTCAAAATATTTTTCAAGAAATTATTTATTATTACAAAAAAAAAACTAATCATAAAAACTTATTTTTATCAGGTGGCTGTGCATTTAATGCATTAAATAACAAATCCATCGGAGAAAAAAATGATTTTGAAAAAATAAATATCTATCCGAATTCAGGTGATGCAGGTGGAGCACTAGGATCTGCGCTATATACAAATTTTAATTTTAATAAAAACTATAAAAAAAAAAGTTCTTCCACTGTGTATTTAGGAACGGAAGAAACAGATGAAGAAATTTCAAAAAATATTTATGAAAATTTATTAAATATAACAAGTAACTATGAAAGTGTAAAATTTACAAACACTGAAAATTTCTTAAAAGAAGTAGCAGCTTGTTTGAGTGATGGTTTAGTTGTTGCTTGGCATCAAGGAAGAATGGAATTTGGTCCTAGGGCACTTGGAAATAGATCTATTTTAGCTAATCCTACCATTGTCAATATTAAAGATATTATAAATATTAAAATTAAATCTCGTGAATCTTTTCGGCCTTTTGCACCAAGCGTATTAAGTGAGTTTGCAGAAGAATATTTCGTATTAAATAAAAATTTAAATTATAAATTTATGAATGTTATCTGTGATACTCAAATTTCTAAAAGACATCTAATACCTGGCGTAGTTAATATAGACAACACTTCAAGACCACAAATAGTTGAAAGAGAAGATAACAATCTATATTACGATTTAATTAATGAATTTTATAAATTGTCAAAAATACCTATTTTGTTAAATACCTCTCTAAATATATCAGAACCGATCTGTCGCAATTCTGACGACACAATTTCTTCTTTTTTAAATTCAGAAATAGATATTTTAGCAATTGGAAATAACCTTATTAAAAGAATTTAATGAATATTATTAGTTATTTACCCAAAATTGAAAAATATCTTGTTATATTCTCATTAACAGCGTTCTTTTTTTTTTGGGGATTAAAACTAGGGTATTTCCAAGCTAGGTTATTAGTTTTTTTACCGTTGCTCATAATTATTTATCAAACATATAAAAACAGAAATTATAATTTCGTTAAACTTCCAGCAATCATATTAGGATGTTTATTAATTCATCTAATGGCAGTCAAATATTTTTTTGGAATATTTAATTTTATAACAATTATCTATTCAATATTTTTAACCTTTATCGCAATTATTCTATCTTATTATAAGGAGTTAATTTTAAAAAATTTATATTTGATTGTAAATACTTTTATTTTTATAACACCGATTATAATTTTCATAAATCTTTACCTATCTATAAACTATGCAGTGTTTGAAAACGGCGAACCTTTGCCAACTATAGATCTTTTTATAAATTGCGATAGGAGTGCAATATCATTTGGAAAATTTATATTTCAGGAGAATTCTCATTTTTCAATGATGGCAGTGCCTGTAATTTT
>Ga0209710_1003358_pt1 | contig 10807 bp, 10 predicted proteins | sample ArcticOcean_MG_C_5_FD_187436 | JGI IMG/M metagenome (GOLD analysis project Ga0209710, IMG submission 187436) | Marine microbial communities from western Arctic Ocean - ArcticOcean_MG_CB4_138 (SPAdes) (version 2) | ecosystem: Environmental > Aquatic > Marine > Oceanic | place: Arctic Ocean...
TTTGAGTGTCTAAATCAAAGCACGTTGGGTGCACGTTAAAAAAATGGGAAAATTATGTAAATAAAAACAATAACTTACAATGATTGCAGTTTGCAAAACGATAATTTTTTACTTCGCTTTATAAAAAAATATATAACAATATCAAGCACTTATAGAAATATAAGTGCTTTTTTTTATGTTGCACGTATGATGCACACACAAAAAAACTGTTGGTTTTACTAAAGGTGCATGTTAATGTTTGCACGTATTAAGCAATTAATGGTTACAGTTTTACAATGACAAAGTATTTAGATAGACAAGAAATTGAAGGTTATGAAGGTAATTTAATCCTTTATAAACGTGCAGATTTAAAAAATGATAAAGTGTGGCATTACAGAGCAAAGTTAGTAGGCAAAAAAGATTATGTAAGACGAAGTACTAAAGAAACAGTTTTTGAACTTGCGAAGCGTAAAGCAACAGAAGATTACAGAGAGCATGAATATAAACATAAAAACAAAATGGAAACCAATATTGTTTATGTTCGCAATGCCATAAACAAGTTTTTTGATAATATAAAAAAATCAAACAAAGTTACAATACAACGCCAAAAATATATAAAAAATACCTGGCAAAGATATATGGCAGGTTATTTTAATGATATGAAAATTGGTGACATAACTGATGACAAATTAGATGAATATTGGGATTGGCGTAATGCTTTTTATATAACTGGCGAAGGTAAAGAAAGAATATTAGCAAACAAAAATAGAGTAAATGCCAAAACTCAATCTAGTAATAATATAAAAAAGAAATTTGCTTATGGTACGGCAAGAGCTGAAGCAAGTATAATCAATAAGTTTTTTTATTGGTGTTATAGAGATGCTCAAAGCTACACAACAAAGATATTAAAAATAGAAGCAAGTGGTGCTTTTAGTAAAGAAGAGCTTAATAGAAATAATAGAAGAGATAATTTTACAAAAGATGAGTGGAAGAAGATAACACAGAATTTAGGAAATTACGTTAATGGAAGAGGAATATTTAAAAACAAGAATGATAATCCATTACACGCTAGACAACGAAAAAACTTGAGACTTTATATTATGTTTTTAGCAAGTACTGGTGCAAGGGTAGGTGAAGCAAAATATTTAAGATGGAAAGACGTTGCTTATGACGAAGAAAATGACACTGGCAAGTTTAACATTGCTTCTAAAACAAGTAAAACACGAAAACAGCGTTTTACACTTTCGCATAGTAGTCACATTTATAATGAACTAATTAAATGGAAAGAAGAAACAGATTATGCTGACAATAATGATTTGGTGTTTTACACAAATGACAAAAATGGAAATCAAAAAATATGCGACGTAAGTGTAAGTTTTAAAACTTTTCTTAGTAAAATTGGATTATTAAAAGGAACTGATAATAAAAGTCGTACTTTATACAGTTTACGACATAGTTACGCTACTATGCGATTAGAAGATGGTGCTGAAGTTTATAATGTTGCAAAAAATATTGGTACAAGTGTGAAAATGATAGAACAACATTACGGACATGTACAAATTAGTAATATAGGTAAAGATTTGAATAAGAGGAAAAATACTGCAAACACACAACAAGCTAAAGACATTGAAGAAGTAGCAATGCTAGTTGGGCAGATGAAAAGGGGAATTTTAAAAGCTGAAGATGTTACTAAAGCACTTGAAAAAATTGCAAAACAATAACAGATATTAAAAGTACAAAGTTTGTACATTTAACATTTCAAAAAAACCTAAAGTAACTTGCATAGCTTTTTAAGTAATTCGACTCATGTATAACGCTTAAAATGCTATTAAATCGTTCTTTTTGCCATAGTGCTTATAGTATCTCGTTGTTTACTAAGTTTACTAGCTTGTTTAGAAGCAGTTTTAGCAACATATTTCTGTACTGCGTCCATATAGTCTTCATACTCTTCAGCGCCAGCTTGTTTATATCCAATTAATTCAGCACGTCTATTTTGTTTGTTTTTAATAATCGTATCTCTACGTTCTTTATCAGCTTGTTCTTTATATTTTCTCAATTTATCTATCAGCATGAAATGTTCATTGCGTTCTGTGTTATTAGCACTGCTGTTTTTATTGAAATTACTAAATTCTGCATATTTGCCAAATCCAGTTAGCAAACCACTTTCTTCGTTTTCAATCTCTGCTTTTATTCCAGCAATATAATCTGCGTTTTGTTTGCCTTGTGTTGTAAATGGCGAAACACGATTGATTAATGTGTTTGGTATTACACCTTCAACAATATCAATATAATGTCGCAAACTTTTAACCATTTTATTTTACAAAATTACTATTGGTAAATGATTGCGATTTGAAAAGAATGGTAATGGTAAAACTGTGTTTGTGTTTGTTTGTGATAAAACGTCATTAACTGCTTTTAATATTAGTTTTTTTACACTTGAATTGCATATATTGTGCTTAATACTGCGTTGTGCAATCTCTTTGCATAGCTTGTCTTCCACCATGTTATATTGTCGTACTAAACTTTGTAGTATTGGATGAGGATTTTTATTGGTAATTAAATTCTTTTCTTCATTTATTTTATTAAGCAAGTTTATTAAAGCATTATTACTAGCTTGAATATTTCTACTTTTAATACTTGTATAATAGCTTTTGCATTGCCCTAACCAATACATACTAAATTCGTCAGTTGTTATGGTAGTCTTTTCATTTAATTCATTATATATCTGTTCAATTAATGTCATGTAGTTCTTATCCTCTAAACTAATGTTGTAGTGTGTGTATTTATCAATATTTAATTAGCTTGTTGTTTTTTAATTTAAGCAATAGAAGGACTGCGTTATAAGAAGTGCTTATAACGTTTCCTTAAATATCTATTCACAGTTATATGGTTATAATGCATCTAAGCAGACTAAAACTATTGGCATTGCCACTCTTATTAGTTGTTTACTGTGGTGTTATAGTTGAACATATGTAATTAAACGTGCTGTCCGTTTCTTTATAACAATAACTAGAAGCGTAAAGCGTGTTATCATTATCTCTAAAGTCTATCGTGCCAAAATCTTTCCAATTTTCAAAAAGTGTGTCTTTAATCAATCGTATCTGTAATTTCTTTAAATTTTCGTTTTCAGCTTTGCCTTTAATATAAAAATGTGCGTGTTTAAAATCTCTTTCTTTGCCAAGTTCTTCATAAACAAATCTATCAAGTCTATCATTTGCTGTTTTACGTTTTCTTGTTTGTAATTTGTGATATTTTGTCTTTAATTTTTTATCTTTTATCAAATCTGTATTTGTATATTTTCTTTTTAATAATTCTCTATCAAGTTTATTAAACAAGAGACTGTATTGTTTTTGTCTTGCGCCATCATAAACAATACCGTTTTTTTGCTCAAAGCAAGTTAAAGTGCCAAACAACCAAAAGTTCTGCTTTTGCAACCATAAACCACCATTTGTTTTAATTTCTTGCCAATTAGCCATTATTAACTCCAAATTCGTGCAACATGTATAAGCAAAGGACAACTTACATGTTGCAGTTTTATTTATGCCAATTACTAAATAAGTAGTAATTTTTACTACAACTGTACTGCACTGAGGTACACATTTAAATCATTTCAAAAAACTTTAAGCTTGAAGGTACTAATTTTTTAAATCAAAACAGAAAGCTATGGATTTGTGGTTGGAGATTTTAATAGGAGTGGTTTTTTTGATACTGGACAAATACGTTAAAAATGCTTAGTACTTTGTTTTTATAATAGATTGACTAAAAAACAAATTTTATATTTCTACCATACAAAATATAAAATTTTAAAAACTGATAGTTGCTATTATTTAAATAGTTTTTTATTATTCCTTTTTATAGAAACGTTTAATTTAATATTAGAAATATAATTATGTCAGATTTACAAAAAAACTACGATGATGAAATTGATTTACTAAACTTAATCGAAACGGTTTGGAACGGTAAGTGGAAAATTGCGTTGTTTATGATCGTAGGCATATTTATTGCGTTTGGATATAATATTATAAAAGTTAACAGTTTTATTGCAACTACTGAAATCCGTCCAATAACAACTTTTGAAGAAGATAAATATTTACTGTTTAATCAATCGCTTAAGAAGATTGATAAAGGTAGCCGTTATGGTCCAAAAAAAGAAACATCTACTATTTTTGAGATTACAGATGAATCTCTCTTAAATCAATATGTTGAAGAAATTGAAGAAGGAAATTTACTTGAAGTTGGTATTGAAAAGTTGAAATTAATTAAATACAGTTTTGATGATCAAAAAGCTTATACAGAAAAGGTTAAAAAATTCGCATCAGAAATCTTAATACTTAAACCTCAAAATATAGATGGCAAAGAAAAAGGTGATAAAATTCTATATCATACAATAAAAGGTGAATATAGTGACATTAAAAAATGGAAAGAACTACTTGTATTTATTGATGTTGAGATCAACAAAAAAGTTAAAGATATTATTACAAATCGTTTTGAAACGATTATGTCTGTTCAGAAGCAAAATAGAGATTTTGAAATTGAAGATTTAAATACTCAAATAGCAAACATAAAACAAGACTATGAAGAAACTATGAAAAATAAAGTGGCTTTTTTAGTAGAACAAGCATCAATTGCAAGAAAGTTAGATATTAAAAAAAATATAATTCAACCTCAAACAGTTATTAATACTACAGATTTAGCTATGACGAATTTAAAAATAGAGGGTAATCCCTTTTATTTACGTGGTTATGAAGCTATAGAAGAAGAGATCAGATTAATTGATACTCGAAAAAATAAAACCGCTTTTATGCCAGATCTTTTCAAGTTAGAGGAACTAAAAAGAGATTTAGAGCAAGACAAAACATTACAACGAGCTAATGACTTATTTGCCAATACACCAATAAAGCAAGATGCTTTTAAAGCCACTTCAGTAAACATTTCTGCTACTGATTATGATGGTAGTAATAAATCAATATTATACTATATCCTAGCCATTATTTTGAGTGGAATGATAGGTATTTTTTACGTGCTAATTGCAAATTCTTTTGCAAACCGTAAAAAAACAATAGTAACTTCTTAAAAAAATTATCTTCTTTGTAACACCAAGTACAACTTTTTTACATATAACATTACCTTTAAATATCTGTAACAAATAAGTCTAAATCGTTGTCCGTACACCAATTCGGCTTTAAGTTTAGACTTAAGTTACACTTAAAAAGGATATAAAATGAAGGTAGGTTATAGAAGAGTTAGTACAGTTGAACAAAAGTTTGATAGACAAGAACTCGGCGAACTAGACAAGCTATTTGAGGAAAAAGTAAGTGGAAGTAATGCTGAACGTGAAGCATTAAACGAGATGATAGACTTTGTTAGACAAGATGATGAAGTTGTTGTGCATAGTATTGATAGATTGGCTAGAAACTTAAGAGATTTACAAAATATTATTGAAACACTGAATAACAAAGGCGTTAGCATAAGGTTTTTAAGTGAAAATCTTACATTTAGTACAAACGTTAATGATGCATTTGCAAAACTACAATTACAGATAATTGGTAGTGTAGCGGAGTTTGAACGCAACATTATACGAAAACGACAAGCAGAAGGTATTGCTAAAGCAAAGGCACGTGGCGTTTATGCTAAACGTGGTGCGAGTATTAACAGAGAGCGTGTTAGAGAGTTACAAGAAGAAGGCTTAACTATTACTGCTATAGCACGTGCTTTAGATATAAGCAGAATGAGTGTTTATAGAATTAACAAACAAAATTAAAATGAAAAACCAAAGCGAACTTAAACTGTATAAAGAACTTAAACGCGAAGTTGTACATAAGGAATGGTTATTAAAAAATTTACCAAAATCAAAACAAGCAAGCGATAATCAAAAGCGTATTTTGCAATTATTAACTAAAATTAAATGTGAATATAAATTTGGTTAATTTAAATATTTAAAAGTACAAACTTGGTACTTTTAACATTATCTTCTTTCATCAAGTCCATCATTATACAAAGCAATTTCAGCTTGTTTGTCTGCTGTTTTACTTGTTAATTGTTCTAGTTTTTTTTCTATTTCATCTTTGTTGTCATCTGTAAAGTATCGTTCAACTAAATTACAAATTTCTAAATATTTTGATGGTACTTTTGTTTCATCTTTTTTTGTATCGCTAAAAATTAAGTCACAAGCATCAATACTAGCTTTATGGTAAGTGTATAAATTGTGATTTACCATTAGTTGATTTGAGTAACTATCGTTATATCTGTCACTGTCGTCTTTATCATGTGCATATAAATTATTCATAGTCATAAATTTTGAGAGTGGAGAGTGAAATGGAAAAGGTTTTGTTATTTCGTTACGTGCAAGTCTTATGTCTTGTTTTAGTATTTCATTACTAATAACCCAACTGTTTTCATCGCTAGTAAATTTAGGTGGTAAAGCAAAAGCATTTCTTAGCCCAACCAATCGAAATGGCGAACTGCTATCAAAAGTAATTGTAAAATTATCTCTACCTAATACTTTACGTAAAGCACGTTGTGCAGATGTGTATACAATACTTTTAAATGGTGGGCTTTTTTGCAATATGTGAACAAGCTCTGCTTTCTCAAGTTTTTTATCCTCTAACAATCTCCTTAACCACTTAATGCTATCAAAAATTTTACTAGTATCACTGCCTAATGCCCAACCTTCAAAATCAAAATCTTTAACTGCATTATACCATATATCCCCAGTTCCATTTCCAACGTCTTGTAATACATTTAAGATTTTGGCTCCTTTACCCCAAGTACCTCTATAGTTCGCAAAATATTCTAAATTATCTACGCTTAAATCAATTAGTTGTTGAATAGATAATTTGCGTATTTGGCTTTTTTCAGCGTGTTTTTTATTTAAACTTTCAGTAGCCCAAAGCACCATGTCTAAAGTAACTGCATAATCAGCATATCTATCTAACCACTTTAATGTTCTTTCTCTAAATCCACTATCTGCCCAATTTGCAATTTGCTCATTTGCATCATGTTTATAACGTTCCAAATGTTCTTTTTCTTTAGTGTTACTAATTGCTCCAGTACCAAGCTGAAAACCACCACTATCACCAATTATAGTAGTCTTAGTTCTGTCTCTGTCTTTAACAATATCGTTTTTGCGTATTTGTGCTTTTTCAAATTGTCCACTGCTATACAATCCCCAACCACAACTCCATAAGTTGCTGTTTTCATTTAAAAAATTAGTATCTTCAAACTTAAAGTTTTTTGGAATATTTTTACGTGTAAAAGATTTGTTTGAACGAGTTGCTAGTTCAGCATATTGTTGTTGTATACTTGGCAAATAAACTGCGTAGTTTTTATATAGGTTAGTTAGATTTTCACTCATTCGCAATAAACTTTTTAAAGTAAGTTTCATTACGCTTGCCACTATCAATAGCTGATGGAATATAAACATCAAATTTAGCAACATCATTTTTAAATGTAACAAGCATTAAATGATCATTTGCTTTCATTGTAACTTTACCTTTAATGTTGGTTTTTGAAATAAAGTCTAATGTTTGTAATATATCGGTTGGTGCGAATGTAAACTTGTTTGTTTGTTTTCCGTTGATAAGTTCAGCATCATCTCCAAAGCTAGTTAAGTATCTATTTCCAACTTGTGTGTATTCACCATCAATCCATTTTTTTTCACATATAATTCCGTCTTTTGTAACAACAAAACAAACGCTTTTATTTGCTTTTATATGTATATTTTTCTTAACTCTATGTACCCAACTCTCAAAATGTTGGCTGTTAAAACGTTGAATAAAACTAGCATCAGCAATAACTTCCCAGCTCCATGTAATTTTATCATTTTTAATAGTAGGTTGGTAAAGCGTGTCTTCATTAACTCTACTAAAATCATAAAAATACAAATTTCTTGTTTGTTTAGTTTCAGTATTTTTTAAAGTAAGTTGTTTAGTAGCTTTAAGTTTTTTGCTTTTCACATCAGCTAAGCTGTTTTGAGGTTCAGCATTATACAAAGCAATTTCTGCATCATGTATTAAATTTGTTTCAACATAGTATCTGTCACTTCCTCTAAGCCAAATATCCTCCTTTAATTTAAATTTTGTAGTAGGCGTAACTACAGTAACTAAGCTAACTTTAGTTGTTGATTTTGAAACTAGTATAGTACCATCAGTTTTGCATATTAAGCGTGTATTTTCGTTAATTGCTAACTTATTTCCGTTGTCATCTTTTATTGTTTGTGGCAAATGAAATTTTAATCTTGCACCATAATCTTGTAATGATTTTGGAATAATGTTTATTCGCAAACTGTCACATAATAATTTAAGAGAGTAGGGGGTATTAGCGTATTCAAGTTCGCTAATTTCCATAATAGCACTATTAACAATTTCAGTTTTAGCAGTTGTGCCAACTACTTTTAATTCACTATTCTTATTACTAGTTTTTTTAGCTAGTAAAATTACAAAGTCGTCTTCATCAGTACCTATACTTCCAACATCTATTGTAGTTTTTGATTTTTGTTTGGAACTAGCAAGTTTTTTTAACTCTAATATTTTTTGCTGATGCTTTTTTTTGTTTTCACTTAAGCTTGCAGGTTTTTTAGTTTTTTTAGGCTCTTTGTAAACATAATCTCCATCATATCCATCTTCTTCAATTCTTTCTTTGCTTCTCCCAGTTATTCCACCAAGTCCACCGTTGTCTTGTATCCAATGCACTAAGTCTTCAATACCATCTTCGTTTTTATATAAATGTGGGTTGATAAGGTACTCATCATCGATTGCGTTAATTGAGTTTGCCCAATTACCTATTAAGTTTCGTTTGCTTGTAGGTATGTTAAAAACCAATTTTATTAATGCATTAAAATTTGGTTTGTTACCTACATTGTTAAACCTAATACCTTTTTTTTTATAGCAATCTTCTAAGTAACCACTTTGCATATTTGCTTTTCGCCAAAACATATATGTTTGTGCTAAATTTCTGTACAATATTTTTTTACTGTTTTCGAAATGTACAGCGCCTTCAATAGCATTTTTTTGTAAACTAACTAGCTCAATATCTAACGTTTTATTTGCCATTTTCTGTCCGTTTGTATAGGTTATCAATGTACAAACATTGTACATTTAATAGCGTTACTTTAAATATAGAAAATTATATGATTTGTTGCAATGTTTTAGGTTTTGAGTGTCTAAATCAAAGCACGTTGGGTGCACGTTAAAAAAATGGGAAAATTATGTAAATAAAAACAATAACTTACAATGATTGCAGTTTGCAAAACGTTAAAAATTATCAATATATTTTTAAAAAGGTGTGCATTGCGCACCTTTTTTTATTTCAACATATTTTTTTTATGTTCTATATATTTAAATAAAATTAAATTGAGGATTATACTATGAAACCTATTAGAATTGGAATAGCAGGCATTGGAAATGTCGGTGAAGAGGTGGCTTATCAATTAATCAATGGATTTAGAGTTCAAAATGATCTATTCCCTATAGAATTAAGGGGTGTCTCCGCCAAGTCTAAAGATAAGAAAAGAAAAATAGATTTATCTTCAGTGCCTTTCTTTGATGATGCTGTATCTATGACAACTTCAGATGATATAGATGTTATTGTTGAATTAATAGGTGGTGATAGTGGAGTTGCTTATGACGTATGCTTTTCAGCTTTAAATAACAAAAAGGCTCTAATTACAGCTAATAAAGCTTTGATTGCTAAGTCTGGAAAAGAATTAGCTCATTTAGCGGAGTTAAATGATTTATTCTTTTCCTTCGAAGCTTCTGTAGCGGGTGGTATCCCAATATTAAAGCTAATCAGAGAGGGTTTAGTTGTAAATAAAATCACTAAAGTCACTGGTATTTTGAATGGAACAGCAAATTATATTTTATCTGAAATGGAGTTAACCAATAAAACTTTTGATGAAGTTTTAACTTTAGCTCAAGAGAAAGGTTATGCTGAAGCTGATCCTTCTTTTGATGTTGATGGTATAGATGCTGCTCATAAAACTTTAATTCTTTCAGCTCTTGCTTATGGTAAAATACCAGATATTAAATCTTTATCCATAAAAGGAATAAGGAATATAACCATTAATGATATAAAAAATTGTAATGATCTTGGTTATAAAATTAAATTATTAGGAAATTCTTTGTTGTTAGATAATGTAAATGGAAATAAAGATCTTTTTTGTTCAGTTGAGCCATGGTTAATTCCTCATAACTATGGTTTGGCAAATGTTTCTGGAGTTACAAATGCTGTGCAAATTGAATCAAGTCTTGCTGGGCCTGTGATGATTACTGGAGCTGGAGCAGGAGGGGAGCCCACAGCTTCTGCAGTTTTAGCAGATATCATTGATTTTGCTAATGAAGCAAAATCATATCCTTTTGGAAGAAAGTCTGCAGACATAGAAAGTAATGTTAAATCAACAAGTTATAAAGATAATTTAAAATTTTACTTAAGGTTTACTGTCCTTGATAAATCTGGTGTATTAGCTGACCTTACATCTATTTTTAAAGATCATGATCTTTCTATTGAAAGCTTTATCCAAAAACTTAATCCATCAGATAAGACCGCTGATTTAATTATAGTTACTCATGAAGCTAATAAACTTGTTTTAGATAAAGCCCTTAAGTCTATTAATAATATAGAAGGTATTTTAAAAGAACCTGTGTGTTTAAGCATTTATTTATAAGATAAGTTATATTAAATAATGTCATTTTCAAAAATTAAGCTGTTTAAAGAAAAAGTATCAGTTGCTGATGCACAATGGAGCCTTCTAACTTTTGATGATAATTCACAGAGGTTTGCCGATTATCTATATCAAAATTATGAAATACCTAATATTTTAGTTCCATATTTA
>Ga0209710_1003364_pt1 | contig 10797 bp, 10 predicted proteins | sample ArcticOcean_MG_C_5_FD_187436 | JGI IMG/M metagenome (GOLD analysis project Ga0209710, IMG submission 187436) | Marine microbial communities from western Arctic Ocean - ArcticOcean_MG_CB4_138 (SPAdes) (version 2) | ecosystem: Environmental > Aquatic > Marine > Oceanic | place: Arctic Ocean...
ATCATTACACGAAAGATCCAAAACAACTGCGATTTACGTGACGCATGATCAAGTAGAAGCTATGACTATGGTTAATCGAATTGTCGTCATGAATGAGGGGCGTATTGAGCGAATTAGCCCCCCCCCCTCTGGAATTGTACGATAAACCTGTGAATGCATTTGTGGCTGGGTTTATTGGACTCCTTCAATGAACCTTCTTGAAGAGAAAGTTAATTTGTCTGGGAAATATCCAATGGCCTTGTTTGAGACAGGAGAAAAGTTACTACTACCGGTCAAACCCAATTTGAAAGACGGTAATGACATCATCTATGGACTACGTCCCTGATACTGCAAAATTTTCAAAACTGGACATATGTCGAAGGTGGAAGCTATCGAGCCTGTGGGCTCAGAAACGCATCTGATTTTACGATTTGCTGCTCAGCGCGTTGTGATCGCCATCCATGATAGATTTAATGTCTTACCTGACGAAAACCTTACTTTCGAGCCTAATGTTGAAAAATCAGTTATCTTCGATAAAAAATCTGGCCACGCTCTCTAAAAACCTAATATTTATGTAATTTCTATGAAACCTCAATCATCAGGCATAAGCCCCGGAGCGATCATTTCGTGCTCAAGCCGCTTTAGCTCACTTAGAACTTTACGCCCGACCTTCGCCGCGAAGCGCCGGTAATAATACGACATTAAACACAGGCCATTTATGAGAAACTTGACCGCAATAACCGTGATAATTTGATTGTAACAGTCAACCAACTACAACGCTCTGGATCACTGGATTTTTTTTAGAGATTTCTGTTTTAGACGGTTTTTTAATCGAGTTTTTGATTGTTCACTGCCGTCGTGAAATGTACCGAACCAGCGATCCAGTGGCAGAATGCCATCAGCATAATTACACTCAAAGTATTTGTGGTGAAGATAATGTGCATAACCGTCAATATCGCAGCTATCACCGTTCTCTTTTTGAATGCGCTCAAAACCTGCATGTCCAGGCGCTGGGCTAAGGCCCGCATGAACTAATGTTATAACAACAAAAGCGGGGTGAAAAGGAAAAAATAGATACAGGAGTGCACAAGAAAAATATAGTAGGTGCTCCAGTGGATGCATTGCTAACCCAGACCAAGGCCCTGGATTAGTATTTTTGTGGTGGACGTGATGGGCGAGCCTGTAAAGTGGGGCCCAATGTATCAACCGATGGACCAGATAAAAATGTAAATCACGCCAAAAATGTATCATTAAAATCATAGTAACAAAATACAGAACATGCTCTTCAATTTTTATGACTGATACAAAATTATTTGCTGCGAACCAAAGGACCCCCACCTCCAACACTGTCCATACTATCACACCGCTCGCGAACGTTAGAAAAATATTGTCTAGGTTTTGATTGCCAAACAAAAACTGTTTGGCATTTTCTGAGGGCCACCTGGGATTGAATTTATATTCAGAACCTTGGGTGCGTTGGATGTACAGTCTGTAATGGAAAGTTCCGAAGAAAACTAAAACCAATACTGAGTTTCGTAAGAATAATAATACAAATAGACTGAATGTTGGCTTTGCAAAAGCATCCAGCGTTGGTGACAGACAAAACCAAGAAATCAATCCAACCACAACATAAAAAATATTCCATGGTAGAAAATAACCAGGAATTGAGACGATCCATTTCGCCGCAGCCATGGGTTTGGGTGGCCACACAAAAACTGGAGGGTAGCCAACACGTTTCTTGGGGATATAATATCCTTTTTTGTCTCTTATTCCAAACTTCGCTTCGGCCAAAACATACCCCTATTATTACAAAGGTCTAAATTTCTTTTAAACTTCCACCCGTGGCCAAACCGGATACCTAGTATTTTATAGTAGTAGATATCAGCAATTTCTAAACCTATTTGTTGAATAAATTTTCAAGAAAGTTCATTCTAACCAACGTTACTAATATCGATCTTATTGTACGATACTTTGATCCACACCTTACCGTGTCTATTTCTCGCTCCAAACTGCAAAAACCTAACAAGCTTTGCCAAGAGAGGAGGTCTTTTGGCCCTGTGCGCACAGTTTATAGAACCTCAACATTCCCACAAATACTTATCGACTGGCCCGAGATGTTCATCCCAGTTGGCGAGCATAAAAACAGCGCTTGGTTGGCAACATCTTGCGCGTTCACCATACGTCTCAGTGATACTTTGTTGATATATTCCTGCTCCATCTCATCATACGTTATCCCCAGTGTTTGCGCTCTGTCGGAAATAACTTTTTCGATCCGTGGGCCTTCAACAATTCCTGGAAGAAGAGCATTGACTCGGATTCCACTTGGCCCAAGCTCAATGGCCAAACTTTTAGCTAATCCAATGATAGCCCATTTGGTTGCAGCATAAGGTGTCCGGTAAGCATAGCCCAATCGTCCAGCCACTGAAGATATGCAAACAATGGATGCGTTGAGCGATTGCTTTAGCAATGGTACTGCTTGGCTTGCACAATAGAACTGACCATTGAGGTTAACATCGACTGTCTCCCGCCATTCCTGTCCTGAAATTTCCTCAATACCCCCTGTAGGACCTGCAATTCCGGCATTATTGATCAAGACATCAAGCCCGCCAAGATTAATTTTGACCTCTGCAAACAACTGGGCAACCTGCGTCTCATCAGACACATCACACCGGCTCACCCCCCAATCGGGGTAGGCTTTGGAAACCTCCAGCAGGGCGTCGTTTGAAATATCACAGATGTGAACGCGCGCACCTGCTTTGGCAAAACTTTCCGCCAGGACACGACCAATGCCGCTTGCCCCCGCCGTTACCAAAACACGCAAGGATTTGTTTGTTTGTTTTTTGTCAGCCACTTTTTTTCCAATGTCTAAAAATTGACGTTATCACCACCTTTTAAATTAAGCATCTCCCGGGCCTCATTTGGCGTGGCAACCTCGAGCGAGAGCCCATCCAAAATTTTTCTTATTTTTGTAACCTGATCTGCATTCGACTGTGCCAACTCACCCGGTGCTATCCACAAAGAATCCTCTAAGCCGACCCGAACATTTGCCCCCTGCGCTGCGCCAGTCGCCGCCAGTGACATCTGGTTGCGCCCGGCCCCCAATATTGACCATTGATAATCGTGGCCAAACAATCGATCAGCAGTACGTTTCATGTGCATCAAGTCTTCGGGATGCCCCCCGATACCCCCAAGCAGACCAAAAACCGACTGAATAAACAGTGGTGTCTTTGCCAAGCCACGGTCGACAAAATGTGCCAAATTATAAAGATGTGAAATATCATAGCATTCAAATTCAAAGCGGGTACCGTTGTCATTCCCAATCTTTAAAATAGTCTCAATATCTTGAAATGTATTTTTAAAAACCAGATCACGTGACTTTTCAAGGTTTTCCCGCTCCCACTCATGCTCAAACCGATCGAACCGATCGAGCATCGGATACAACCCAAAATTCATTGATCCCATATTCAAAGACGCAACTTCGGGTTTGAACTTTGTGGCGGGCAGCATCCGTTCTTGCACAGTCATATGGGGGCTGCCGCCAGTTGTGATGTTGATGACCGCATCAGTGGATTGTTTGATCCAGGGAAGAAATTTCTCGAACACAGACGGGTCTTGTGTCGGTTTACCCGTTTCAGGATCTCGGGCATGCAGATGTAATATTGATGCTCCGGCTTCCGCCGCCGAGATCGCAGCCGTGGCAATTTCGCTAGGGGTTACCGGAAGATAGGGGGACATACTGGGAGTGTGAATAGCCCCAGTTACAGCGCAGGTAATAATGACTTTGCGTTTCTCTTTTGCCATGATTCAACTTTCCTGGTTTTTTTATGAGTGACAAGTGATGCCAATTGTCGGTCCCGCCAATATTGACACGAGGCGGTCTTTTTGATGTTCACCTATTCACGACGCGCAGCGTGAAGTGATACGACTGAATCTGCGTCCAAATCTTACTAGTGACTAAGAGTTGATCATTATTATTATTATAAAATATGTTGAGCATTGGTCATCCCCAGATTTAACCTGAAGCTTAACAACATTAACGTTTCTGTGAAGCTTTAATCATAGGGCTTGGCGCTGGAGCACCTCCCTGATTTACAGATTAGGAGCCTCTGATTACCTAGTAATACGAGGATGGGCGAGGGAATTTGGCTGTGCATGATTAAGCTAAACTGCTCATAAAATTACTTCCACCAACAGTCCATTATTATATCATCATATTTTACACTGCTTGTTTGGTTGAATAAATTTGTTTATTAGTCCCATTGGTAAAATGCAGGAATTAAAATTGGACGATCTGAACGGCATGGCTTGTGATTAAATTTGATATAAGTGCAGTAACTCTTGACGCCATGCAACAGCGGGCGAAAGAATTAAGACCTTCAATTGTGCGAACCCCAGTTTTACTTTTGACTTCAGCGTTAATGTCAAAGGTTCTAGACGGCAGTATCATACATCTGAAAATGGAATGTTTTCAGCATACTGGGACCTTTAAGGCACGGGGCGCTTTGTCCGTAGCGCAGGCTATCCCAAGTGCGAATAAAGCGCGTGGAATTACAGCCGCGAGTGCCGGTAACCATGCTATCGCAGCAGCCTGGGCTGCACGACAATGTGGCTTATCGGCAAAGGTAGTAATGCAGTCTAGTGCGAACCCTTTTCGTGTTGCGCTTGCGAGAGCAGAGTGTGCAGAGGTAATTATGAAAGATGGTGGGCCGGCTACATTTGGTGAGGCTGAGCGATTACAGAGTGAAGAGGGAAGAACTTTTATCCATCCCTTTGAGGGACTTAATATCTCCCTTGGCACAGCCGGCGTTGGTTTGGAGTTTCTTGAAGACGTGCCAGACCTGGAGGCAGTAATTGTAGCGGTTGGTGGTGGCGGTTTAATTAGTGGCATTGCGGCTGCAGTTAAAGCAATCAATCCGGCTTGCAAGGTTTATGGTGTAGAGCCTGTAGGGGCTGACAGCATGTCACGCAGTTTAGCAGCCCGATGTCCGGTTACGCTCGATAAGATTGATACGATTGCTGATAGTCTTGCGCCACCAATGGCTTTACCGCTTGGGCACGCATTATGTACGGCATACGTTGATGACATGGTGACGGTCACAGATGATGAGATTTGTTCTGGGATGGTAATCTTGCAGCAGGAGGCAAAATTGGCGGTTGAGCCAGCCGTGGGTGCGGTAATGGCGGGAGTAATGTTGCCACTACGAAATCGTCTTAAAGGAAAACGCGTGGGGCTTGTGGTCTGTGGCGCCAATATCGATGCGGCCAGCTATAGCCAGCTTTTGGAGCGGGGCCGTGTCAATATTTCCAGACTCACTGATTCCTCATAGGCTGCCTGATTAAACACTACATTGATTGAGTTGGGCCTTCTATGGGAGATTGTCACATTAATAGAGATGGCGTGCCACTCAAAGCCCCTCCCTAGCCCCAGATTCGAACCCGTGGGCTGGCTTGACAGCCATGCTTAGCCGCAGAAATTTTAACGTTGGGTTGCTTCGTAGTTTCTGCTTTTCCAAGTTTTGGCTTCGATGAGTGGCAATGGTGCATTACCCAAAATGACATCGCTGAGTTTCTCGGCGATCATGATCGTCGGAGCGTTCGTGTTGCCGTTAGTTACGAAGGGCATAATGGACGCATCAACGACACGCAGTCCAGAAAACCCGTGAACCTGTCCGCAGGCATCCACGACGGCGTGCCTATCCGTCGCCGCGCCCATCCTTGCTGTGCATGACAAGTGCCATTGCGTCGTGGTGTGGGTGTTCAGTTTTCTATCGAGATCGTCATCTGATTGCATGTCAGGGCCTGGGAAAATCTCATCTCCCTTAAGGTTATTGAAAGCGGGTTGCTCGACCAATTCACGGACCAGTCGAATGCCTTTGCGCAACAACTCGCGATCCCGTTGATCCTGCAAGTAATTCACAAAAATGCGGGGTGCATCGGCAGGATCATTAGATCTCAATTCAATTCTGCCGCGACTGTGAGCACGCATCAAGCCTACGTGGATCTGAAACGCATGTTCTTTCAGGGGTGCCCAATTATCGTCTACAGCAATAGGTGAAATAGTGATTTGTAGGTCAGGGTATTCGACACCTGCGTCAGATCGGATACAAGCTAGTGCATCAAAGTGATTAGATGCGCAAATACCTTCACGGGTCAGCAACCACTGAACACCTGCAGCAGCCATGGCAAGAGGTTTTGTCTTTGGCCATAGCGACACAGGCTGCAAGCATTTGTATTTGAGCACGAAGTCGGGGTGATCGTTAAGGTTTTGTCCAACCCCAGGCAAGTCGGCTTTAACGTCTATACCCATAGATTCCAAATGATCTTCAGGCCCAATGCCTGACAGCATCAGAAGGTGTGGCGATCCTACTGCTCCAGCGCTTAGAATTACTTCCCTAATGGCTGATGCGCTAACCAAACGACCCTTTCCATTCTGGTATATAACTCCGGTCGCGCGGTTTTCGTTAATTACGAGGCGCTGCACCAGTGCGTGCGTCACAACTGTCAAATTCGAGCGGCTACGTACTGGATCAAGATATGCTCGCGCCGTGCTCCAACGCTCGCCTTTGAAAACAGTCCGATCAAAAACACCGAAGCCCTCCTGGCAATAGCCGCTGATGTCATCTGTTGTCTTATACCCAGCCTGTTTGCCCGCTTCTATAAACGCAAGCGCCAGTGGTTCTTTTGGTTCCGCGCGGTGTATATGCAGGGGTCCATCTATGCCTCGAAAATTATCCTCGCCACCACTATAAGTCTCCATCCGTTTGAAGTATGGCATCACATCTGCATATCCCCAGCCTTCACACCCTGACTGACGCCAACCTTCATAATCCAACGCATTCCCACGGATAAATACCATGCCGTTGATAGATGATGACCCACCCAGGACCTTGCCGCGGTCGTGCTGAACTGTGCGACCGTTGAGCTCGGGTTCAGGTTCGCCTTGAAAGGCCCAATTATGTTTGGTGCTATTGAGGTTAGACAGGCAAGCAGCTGGGATTTTTAGTGAAAGCGCTTTGTCTTCTGGACCCGCTTCGAGCAAAAGAACTCGGTTTTTGGTATCACTGCTCAGGCGATTTGCTAGAACACACCCAGCCGATCCAGCACCAACTATAATGTAGTCAAATTCCATAACAATATGTTCCAATTTTTTCTCAATATGCTCTAAATATAGCGTCATTTCTGACTAAATATCATGTTAGCACTGTTATAACGATTTTAGCTGGTCGAAACCTTAACGCCGGGCCTTCTCTGCGTTGTGCTAGGCATCATGGAACTAGAACTGTTGCACCCAGTGTCTTGCCAGACTCAATGGCTCCATGAGCTTTAACTGCATCTTTGAGCGCATATTCGTAGTTTATATTGGCCTCGAGGACTCCATCGCCAATTGCTTTAAATAAATCCCGCGCTGTCCACTCTAGGTCCGAACGTTTCGCCACGTAATGCATAATGGCAGGCCGTGTTATAAACAAAGATCCACGACGCCCCAAATCTTGAATGATATCGATTGGATCAGGCGGGCCTGAGACATGCCCATATGCTGCGCAAACACCCATTGGGCCTAGGCTATCCAAGGATTGTTGCATGGTATCCTTACCAATTGCCTCATAGACTACGGCGCAACCTTCGCCATCGGTCACTTCACGTACAACATCGACAAAGCTTTTTTCACTACGCACGACTGGGTAATGGCAGCCCGCAGCGCGGGCAACCTCCGCCTTTTCCCTTGTGCTGACAGTACCAACTATCACTGCTCCCAAAGCTTTGGCCCATTGGCACAAGATTAAGCCCATACCGCCTGCCGCTGCGTGCACCAGTATCGTGTCTCCAGGTTGAACCGAATAGGTTCGATGCAGCAGATAATGTGCTGTCATGCCTTTCATCAGAAGAGCTGCGACAGTTTTATCATCGAGATTCTCAGGCATATGTAGCAGTTTATCTGCAGGATAGTTACGAATTTCGGAATAGCTTCCAAGTGGAGGGATGCCGTATGCAACACGGTCGCCAGTTGTGAAGTCGTTCACACCGTCGCCAACACCCTCCACTATGCCTACGCCTTCAAAGCCAATAACGACTGGGCAAGGTGGGACTATCCAAGTATGCGAAATTCCACCACGGTGATAGGTATCAGCAAAATTTACGCCAACTGCAGTGTGCCTTAAACGCACTTCGCCGGGAGCTGGATCTGGGACGTGCCAGTCTTGCCAATGCATGGCACTTGGTAGTCCTAATTTGTGAATAACCTGTGCCTTTGACATACTGTTTATTCTCCACCTTAGTAGTGTCTAGAAGACAATCTCCGTTTTTATAAATAACACATTGAGCATCGGCTATCTTCAGATTGATCTAAAGTTTATCAAAGTTTCTGTAAACCATGATCTTTAGGCAAAAGCTCCGCAGCTACAAGCCGGTATGAAAATAGTAGGAATGAATTTCAACATACGCTTACGGCCTGGAAGGGTAAGGAGCATATGCTTGCATACGTCAGATCACCACAGCATGTGAGAGGCATCAGAGCTTTCCTATCAATAGCTATTGGCAGGCTACTAAGCTACGAAAGTGAAGTTGTACCGAGTTGGGTGCGCCCGTTTTGCAGTTGGGAATCCAAGTGAAATATTTGGTTTGATACTCCGCAAGCTTTGGCTACATTGAAATTATACTGCAGCAAAAGGATATGATAATGAACTTATGTATGAATGGTACAATTGAGAGTGGCATAGAAATTTTGAGAGCGAGAGTAGAACACAACATGGTTGTGAAAGGAGGCAATGAGTTTTGTACAGAATGGCATTTAGCTGACCTTGGAAACAAGAAATTCGTTTGGCTTGGAAATATAACCGACATGGAAGCTATGGGTGCAATGCTGAACACTCCAGAAGAAGTTCAGTGGGATAAAGACAATGGTGCTGTTTATAAAGTTTACTCCATGGCTGAAATGACTGGCTAGTACTTAATTATGAAGCACATCACCATCATTCTAGCGTTTTTAATGACCCTACTTATTGGGTTTACCCAGTGACTGAGGCTAGAAAGATTGAACTCTTGAAGATACTTGCAGAAGGTTGCTGTAGGCACCCAGCTTACAGAGCTAAACGACAGGTTGAGATTGATTGTGGACCTTGTCTTGTAATGTGGGACGCAAGATCAGAATTAGAGGCAGAAGAATGAAGTTCACCTCGCATCACGGCCAGCCTTTTATGATGCGAGGTAAATTTTTGGGAGCCTGGAAATGAAACGTATATCGCAGTTTTTTTACCAAAATTCCAATCTAAAGGTGGCCGTTCTATTTACTGCAATCTTTATTGGTTATCTTATTTTAATAATGACACGCAAAGCTACAGGCTTTGAATTGCCCAATAGCGATATAAAATCATTGGGTATGTCTTTTGGCTTTGATCAAGCAGACATCACTGTTTTTTTTAAGATACGTACTGACGACATGATTGATTCGTATATCAATTTTAACCTAGTTTGGGATACACTTTTCGGACTTATTTATGGTTTGATGTATGTGATTTGGGTATCGGTGTTGTTCAAACCATTTTCCGAAAAGGCGGGCAGAGTAAATCTAATTCCATTAGCTCAAGTACTATTTGATTGGTTGGAAAACTATACTTTGGGATCTCTCGCACAACAGTATTTAGTCGACGGAATTATTACTTCATCCACTGCTGGCCTAGCTTCGGGTTTTTGTATGATCAAATGGACATTTTCTGGTCTCACATACGTATTGATTTTGGTAGGTGTCATCTTGTTAATTGCTAGGCGTTTTAAAGTAAAATAATGTTTTCAACATGCTCGCAGAGACAAAAGACCCTCCCAGGTGACCCCTCCTCTAAGTCAGCTGGGAGATCCAGAACCCTGAACCCAGCGCAGAGTGGCCGAGTGGGGTAAATGGGAGCTGTTTTAGGAACCGGCTGACAACTTACATGGCCACGCCAAATAACCAGCCGACCCCGGCAGTCACAGCCATGGCTATGACCCCCCAGCTGACAACCCTGAATGTTGCTGGTAATAACGGCGCACCACCAGCTTTGGCGCCAAGCGCTCCAAGCCCTGCAAGTGCCGCGACAGTGACCACCAATACTGTCGGAACAATCAGAGCAGATGGTGCAAAAAATGCAGCAAGAACTGGTATTGCTGCTGCAACGCTAAAGGTAAGGCCTGAGGCGATTGCAGCCTGCAGCGGATTGGCGCTATGGATATCCGACAGCCCCAATTCCTCTCTAACATGCGCAGCGAGAGCGTCTTTTTCAGAAAGTTCTTGGGCGACGGTGCGTGCTGTTTCAGAACTGAGGCCGCGGGAGCGATAGATTTCTACCAATTCCTCAAATTCAGCGTCAGGCGTGTCACGCAGCGCCATTTCCTCGCGCTTTATATCGGCGCGTTCTGTGTCGGCTTGGGACGATACCGAAACATATTCCCCCGCCGCCATCGACATGGCACCCGCAACCAAACCCGCGACACCAGCAATCAAGATCATACGCGGATCAGGTCCAGACGCAGCGACACCAACCACAAGGGCAGACACCGAAACAATCCCATCGTTTGCACCAAGAACCGCGGCACGCAGCCAACCATTGCGTGTAATGTAATGGGGGTCGTCAGGGTGAGCGCTTGGATTGTCCATTTATCGATCTTTCAAGATTACGGTAAAACTAATTAGAACACAGATTAGCGTCACAGTCAGCGCTGAAAGTTTTTCGTTCAAAAGTTGACGCCAGTCTGAAATAGAAGCAGCAGGGTTAAGCTAGAGATTGTCACGTTAATAGAGATGGCGCGCCATTCAAAATCCTTCGCTAGCCCCACCCAATACAACCT
>Ga0209710_1003377_pt1 | contig 10768 bp, 9 predicted proteins | sample ArcticOcean_MG_C_5_FD_187436 | JGI IMG/M metagenome (GOLD analysis project Ga0209710, IMG submission 187436) | Marine microbial communities from western Arctic Ocean - ArcticOcean_MG_CB4_138 (SPAdes) (version 2) | ecosystem: Environmental > Aquatic > Marine > Oceanic | place: Arctic Ocean: Canada...
GATTAAATTGAATTTCACTTCTGAAATTTGGTTCTGTTCTGAAATCTATTTTTTTATCAAAAATTATCGCTTCTTGAACTGAAGCTTTATTTTCATGTTTACTTATACCCGTAAATAAAAATATATTAGAAACTATAAACATAAATGCCGATAAGCTGAATAATCTTTTCTTCCAATAGCTATTCTTATTAAAAAAATATAAAACAAATAGAATTAAAAAAAGGTATAAAAATATAATCCCTATAAATAACCACTTTTTAATTGAAAAAAACTTATATATGTATTCAAAAAAATCAGATAATTGATTTGAGGGTAAAATATCTATTTTATCAATTAACATATTTTGAGAATAAGTCAAATTGTTTAGTATATCCTTGTCGTTAGGGTTTAATTGTAAGGCTTTTTCAAAGTAATATATGCTATTAGGAATATCATTTATTTTATAGTAGCTATTCCCTAAATTAAAATATAATTCATCCGAGTGCTCGCCATTATTAATTATTTTAACAAATAAATTAATAGCTTCATTATAGTCCCCTGAATTGTAAAACTCAATACCAGATTTAAAATTAAATTCATTTTCTGTTTGAGAAAAAATAAATCCGGAAAACCACAAAAAGCTTAGAATAATAATATTTTTCATTTTAAATTACTTTATCAATTTCTGTAATAACCTTAACTGCATTTTCGTAATCATTATTTATTGCGACATTAGAGGCTGGCGTAAACCTTGCAAACTCACAGTTTTCAATTAATTTAATAAAAAACTCTATTGATTCTTTATCTATATTTTTAGTAAAAAGTAATTTAGAAATTTTTTCTTTACTATAGTCAAAAGTTTCGATTGAAAGTTTTGATTTTAAAAAATTGTGAAGTGCCTTTTCCAAGGCAACATAAAAAACATCTTTATTCTCTAAGTTTTTTCTGGCTTCTGATAAATATTTTTTAGCAAGCTTATTAGCTCTTCTAGATCTAGATTCTATTAACTGGGAATTAGTAATTTTTTTTGATTTAAAAAATATTAACAACAACAAAATTGCTAATACTGGAAATATTAAAGCTGAATAAAAGCTTATTGAATATATAAATGAGCTTGAATTTATTTTTACTAAATCAAACTCTGTTTTAATAAATTTAAATTGATTTATTGAGGGTAATATATTCTTGGACTTCGTTGTACTCGAACTATTAATATTGTTTTCCTGAAACGATAGTGGTCCTTCTAAAACATTAATAATTATTTCGTCAGAATAAATTGTTTCATATTTATTTGATTTTGGATTAAAAAAAGTAAATTCTACTGGCTTTATAGGATACTTTCCTTGAAATTGAGGAACTAACGTGTAGGTGTTTGAAATAAAACCTTTCATTCCCGTCAAGTTTGTAGATACTTTTTCATTATACTCTGGATCGTACTTTTCAAGAGAGCTTGGGACCTTAATCGATGGAGTTGAAAAGAGCTTTAGATTTCCATTTCCCGAAACTTTAACCGTTGCCTGTAAAGATTCTGATGCATTAAGCTCCGTTTTATTTGTTTTTAATTTAATATCAAATTTTCCAACAGCTCCGTTAAAACTTTCTGGAGCATTTAATGGTAATACTTTGACGTTAATTGATCTTTTGCCTGCAGTTACTTTTTTAGATACTTGATTATAAATACGATTTCCAAAAAAATCTCTTCTATTTGTAGGGACATCCACCGAAACATCTAACGAAAGTGGAAGAACTTCAAGTTTCCCCGATTTTTGTGGATATAAAACTATTTTTTTCCAGGTTACAAAATTATAATTATCGCCCTTGTAAGATCCCCTTTCAATTTGTAATCTAGGAATTTTTATATTTTGAGACCAGAAATTTTCAAATTCAGGGGTTTCTATCTCACCTACATTAGTTACATTAATTTGAGGAGAATAATATAATTTATATATGATAGAAATTCCTTCGTTTAGATAAGGACTTATATTAGAAACTTCCGCTACTAAATGTAAATTTTCATTAACAACATAGTTAGGGTCATTTGGATCTTTGCTTATCGAAACCGATTCACTTACACTAATTTTTACAGGAAGAGTTTTGTAAATTTTATTGTCTATTTCAATAGTTGCCTGGCCTATTGTAACTGACCCTTTTTTAATTGGACTTAAAAAATATGAGTAAATTTTAGAAAAAGTTCTTTTTCCATTTACCCACATATTACTTACTGATTGGTTTGGACCTCCGACAACTTTAAAACCAGTAAAATTTGGAGGAGTAAAATTATCTCCATCTTTATTCATTTTAAAATCAACTCTCAATTTTTCATTAATACCTAAAGATTTTTTGCTCAAAATAGCCTCAAAGCTAACTGAGTTTTCCTGGGCTTTTAGATTACTAATTGAAGTGATCCAAAAAAATAAAAATATATAAAATCTAAGTTTCATTTTTAATTACCAATCTTTTTTGTTTTTGACAGGAGTTCCTTTAATCTTATTTTTATTAATCTTTTTCTGGACTTTTTTCTCTTCATTATCCATTGCTTTTAATAAATTTTTAAGTTGTTCAGGAGATATTTTGTTTGGTTGTGGTTTTTCTTTTTTATCATTTTTATTGTCTCCTTTATTATTCTTTTTATCGTCCTTTTTATCATCTTTTTTCTTATCGTCCTTCTTATCATCCTTTTTATCGTTCTTCTTATCGTCCTTCTTATCATCTTTTTTATCGTCCTTTTTATTATCCTTTTGTTGGTTTTTTAATAATTCTTTAGCTAATACATAATTATACCTTGTTTCATCATCAGAGGGATTATTAAGCAATGCGTTTTTAAATGAATTGACGGCATTTTGATAATCTTCATTTTGCATATAAATATTACCTAAGTTATGAAAAGACTTGTGTATAGTTTGTTTACTTTTTGCTTTTTTAATTGATGATTTATATTGATTTATTGCTTCCTGTTTCAGTTCGTTTCTATAAAACGAATTTCCTAAATTATAAGATGCTTTAATATTTAAAGAATCCTTAGAAATTGATTTTCTATAAAGGGTTTCGGCCTCAATTAAATTCTTGTCAGCAAATTCAATATTACCATCCAAAGTCAAATTATTAGATTCCTTATTAATCGTTGTCTCTTGAGAGCTAACTTTAATAAAAAATAACAAAAAAATTATTGCGATTCTATTCATTAAATAAATTTAATTTTTTTACCCAATATGTTTTCTTCTCAAAAATAATTAACTCCAAACTTAAAAAAAGAATTGCAAACCCAATGAACCACTGAAATTGATCTTTATACGCTACAAATTGCTTGGATTCAAATTCTTTTTTATCCATTTCTTTTAACCTTTCAACAATTGCTTTTACAACTGACTCTGTATTTGCTCCATCTATATAAATTCCATTAGATGAATTAGCTATGTTTTTTAATAATTCTATATTTAGTTTTGTAATAACTACATCTCCGTTTTGATCTTTTTTATAAGACTTCACAATATTATTTTCTTTTAAAGGAATTGGAGACCCTTTAACTGAACCTAGTCCAATTGTAATAATTGTGATACCAGAGCTTTTAGCGATTTCTGTAATATTTTGATTTTGAATTTCATGATCTTCACCATCAGAAAGAATACACAAAACTCTGTTGGTTTGATTATCGTCATCATAAAAATCCTTAGCTAGATTTATTGATTCTAAAACGGCAGTTCCTTGAGAAGACAACATGTCTGTTGTTAGACTTTGTAAAAAAGTTTTAGCAGTTGAATAGTCATCCGTTATTGGAAGTATTGGAAGTGCAGAAGCTGCATATGCAATAACACCTACTCTATCGTTATTTAATTTATTGATAATTTCTGAAACTATTCTTTTGGCTTTTTCTAAACGGTTTGGAGCTATATCCTCGGCCAGCATACTTTTTGAAACATCAACAGCAAATACTAAATCTACACCCTCTCTTTTTACAGTTTTAAGCTCTGTTCCTATTTTTGGATTTACAAGGGAAAGCGTTGCAAATAAAACGAAAAAAATTAAAAACAATAATTTAATTTTTGGTTTAAAAGTAGAAATATTTGGACTCAAAATCTTTAGTAAATCTGCAGAGATATATTTATTTTGTATTCTGTTTTTCCACCTACTCAAGAATACAAATCCTATAATAAGCACAGGGATTATTATTAATAAATAAAAATAAAATGTTTCTTCTAACTGGTACATTTATATAAAACTTTTAAATAATGTTGTTCTTAAAATCCACTCCAGAATTATTAAAAAAATAGCTAATAATACAAACCCTCTGTAAATTTCCTGAGCATTTGAATATTTAAATTCTTCTACATCGGTTTTTTCAAGTTTATTAATTTCTTGATATATTTCTTTAAGCTTTTTATTGTCAGTAGCTCTAAAATATAATCCTCCTGTTTTAGAAGCTATTGATTCCAAAAGCTTTTCATCAATTTCAACTTTTGTCAGACCGTATTTGAAAGATCCATCTGGATTTAAAGCTATAGGTGCTAAAGCGTTTCCATTACTACCCAACCCAATGGTATATGTCTTTATTCCAAAAGAAAGAGCTAAGTCTGCAGAAGTATTTGGGTCAATAAATCCAGAATTATTCACTCCATCAGTAAGTAAAATAACTACTTTACTTTTAGCTTTACTGTTTTTAAGTCTATTAACTGAGGTTGCCAAACCCATGCCAATTGCTGTTCCGTCTTCGATTATTCCATCAAAAATAATTTCATTCAAAGACTTTACTATAATTGATTTATCTGATGTAACCGGAGTCTTTGTATAACTTTCACCTGCGTACACTACAAGACCAATTCTATCGTTGACCCTATCGTTAATAAATTCTTTAGCCACTTCCTTTAATGCTTCTAGTCTATTAGGTTTTAAATCTTGGGCAAGCATACTTGATGAAACGTCAACAGCTATTACAATATCAATTCCTCTACTTTTTTTAGTTTGTGTAGATATGTCGATTATTTGTGGTCTAGCTAATGCAATAATTAGAGATCCTAAAGCCAAATATCTTAACAAATTTAGAAAGGGATAAAGAGTGATTTTAAAAGATGCTTTACTAAACAAATTAATTGAAGACATTTTAAGTTTAGAACTTTTTAGATGTTTAATTCTATGATTAACAACAACAAAGAACACTAAGGCTATAATAAGCCATAAAAGTTCAGGATTGGAAAATATAATATTGTTAAACATTTTATTTCTTATTAAAGTCTATTGAGTTTTCAATTCTAGTTCTAATTTGTTTTGCATATTTATTATCCCTGTCCACAATAATATTTAAAGTTTGAGTTCCTCCATTTTCAAAAAATGATAAGCTAGAATATTCTTTTTTGACTGAAATCTCCTCCATGTTAAGATAATCAAAAGAGCCGTAATATCTAGTGGTGGATGTTCCGTTGTTAAGCGTAAACTCCTCCTGTTGAGTTAAAATGTTTAATGCTCCATTAGATTTTATTTTTTCCATAAGAATGGATTGAATGTCATCATCTTTATTAATTGGTCTTGTGCTGATTGATAAACTAAAAGGATCTTCTAAACTCTGAAAACTAAATAATTGACCTATTTTAGAATCGCTTCTTTTTAACACATCTGGTGAGGATATTTTAATTGGAAATGCTCCATAGCTGCTTTCAACCCAATCTTCTTTTTGAAGAAATTCTTTTGTTGAATTTCCTAACAAATTATCTTTTACTTCTTGCCATCCAAATACTGAAATAGAACCAAGGAGGGAGACAAAAGTCATTAGACTTAATATTTTGGCAATCTTAAATAGTAATTTTCTTTTCTTTTCTTTTTCTGTTTTCTTACGATACTCTTCGTTTTTTAAAAGCTCTTCTTCTGTTGGCTTAGGCATGGCTTCTTTAGTGTCAACAAGAACAGTCTCTAGAAGTTGTTTGTCTAGAATTGCTGTTTTAGAGCCTGGTGCTGATTTTGCAAATTTTACTAAATCGGCTGTAGACAATACTGATTTGAAATTTTTTAAAGTTTCTTTAGAGATATCTAATTGACCTGCATCTTTTAACAATTCTAATTTTACTATTAATTCATTAGTTGTGCTTTCAAGCGCATCTACTTTAACTTCTTCTTCAAAATAACTTTTTACAATTTCTGTTAATTTAGAATAATATAATTTGTAGTCTAATTGATTTTTAGATTCATTTAATTCTAAGGATTTTAAAGCTTCAATCGCTTTCTCCAAAGGAGGAGTGATTTTTTCTTTAGATGAGTTAAAATATTTAGATTCCTTATAAAATTTAATAGATAATAACGCAATTGAAATTATACTTAGAATTAAAAAATATTTTTTCCACCAGCCGTCATTATTTCTTTCAACTTGAATTATATTTTTTATATCAAAAAACTTCTTACTAACAGTATCGACTTTAACACTTGAAACGTTAATTAAAATAGAATCTTGATATTTAATTATTTGATCAATAATTTTAATCGGAGGAGTTATAGAAAATGTGCCTGCTTCAAAACTTGTCAAAGAATATTTTTTCACAAATTCAACTTTATTCTCATTAAATAAAGTATCCATTTTAAAATCTTGTATTACATCAATGGGAGGATTAAATTTTAATAATTTAAATTCAAAATCGTTCAATGAATCTGATACAAAAGAAAATTCATAATTAATTTTTTCGCCAACTTTAATAGATAGTGTATCTACTTTAGACTTTAGGTTTATTGGAGATTGAGAAAAAAGCCCAAAACTTAAATTGAGTAAAAAAAACGATATTATAATTTTCTTATTAACCACGGTTTTTAAAATAATTTAGTAGTTTTTTAATATAACTTTCGTCTGTTCTACAAAGTATGGTGCCTGCTCCATTTATAGTGAATAAGTCATTAAAAGTTTTAAATTTTAATGAGCTTTCTTTTTTATAACTGTCTCGTACGAATTTTGATGATGTGTCAATTAATTGAACTTGCTCTGTTTCCTGGTCAAACATTTGAACTAATCCTAAATTTGGGATAAACTCTTCCAGCTTATCAAATACTTTAATACCCGTTAAATCATGTTTTTTTGATGTGATTTTTAATGTTTTCTCATAATCAGGAGAAATAAAATCTGATAAAATAAATGCGATAGACTTTTTTTTCAAAACACTAATTAAAAATTCCAAAGCAACACTAATATTTGTTTTTATACTTTTTGGTTTAAATTCAATTAATTCCCTAATAATTCTAAGAACATGTGTTTTTCCTTTACTAGGCGGGATGAATAACTCAATCTGATCACTAAACAAAATTAAACCTACTTTATCATTATTTTGAAGTGCTGAAAATGCTAAAGTTGCTGAAATTTCAGTAATAATATTCTTTTTTATAGCATTATCTGTTCCAAATAAAGCTGAGCTACTTACGTCAACAATAAGCATAAGGGTAAGCTCTCTTTCTTCTTCAAAAACTTTTACAAAAGGCTCGTTATATCTAGCAGTAACATTCCAGTCTATAGCTCTAACGTCATCTCCAAACTGATAGTTTCTAACTTCGCTAAAAGTCATCCCCCTTCCTTTAAATGTACTATGATATTCTCCCCCAAAAATATTATTACTTAATCTTCTGGTTTTGATCTCAATTTTTCTGACTTTTTTTAACAGGTCTTTAGTTTCCAAAATAATGCAAATGATTAATTAGGTGTAGTTAATTGTTTTCTAAGGAACTTCTACTTGATTAACTATTTTATTGATTATTTCCTCAGATGTAACATTCTCTGCCTCTGCCTCATACGTAAGGCCTATTCTATGCCTTAAAACATCATGAATTACGGCTCTAACATCCTCTGGAACTACATATCCTCTTCTTTTTATAAAAGCATAACACCTTGAGGCGCTGGCAAGGTTAATACTTCCTCTTGGTGAAGCTCCAAAATTTATTAACGGCTTTAGATCTTCTAAGCCATATTTCTCAGGATATCTTGTTGCAAAAACTAAATCTAAAATATATTTTTCAATTTTCTCATCCATATATACTTTTCTGACTGATTCCTGGGCTCTAATAATTTGTTTTACCGTAACAACAGGCTTAATTTCTCCAAAACTATTATTAATATTAGCTCTGACTATTAGTTGTTCATCTTCAATTTTTGGATAATCAATTATAGTTTTTAACATAAATCTATCAACCTGTGCTTCAGGAAGAGGGTATGTTCCTTCTTGCTCTACAGGATTTTGAGTTGCCATTACTAAAAATGGAGGTGATAATTTAAATGTTGAATCTCCAATAGTAACTTGTCTTTCCTGCATTGATTCTAATAAAGCTGATTGAACTTTAGCAGGAGCCCTGTTAATTTCATCTGCAAGAACAAAGTTGGCGAAGATCGGACCTTTCTTAATTGAAAAATCATTTTCTTTCATATTATAAATCATAGTTCCTACTACATCTGCTGGTAATAAATCTGGCGTAAATTGTATTCTACTAAAACTACCTTTAACAGCTTTACTTAAAGAATTGATGGCCAATGTTTTTGCAAGACCCGGTACACCTTCTAAAAGTATATGACCTTGTCCTAAAAGACCAATTAATAATCTTTCCATCATATGCTTTTGTCCAATAATTACTTTATTCACTTCAAGCATAAGGATGTCAATAAAAGCACTTTCCTTTTCAATTAGTTCGTTGATTTCTTTAATGTCAATTACTTTGTTCATTTTTATTTATTTATTATAAATTTACTTAAAAAACTAAGGGGGTGCAATTTGAATAAAAAAAACGATTCAAATTGTTAATAATTGGTTAAATATTTGTTTTTACTCAGTTGAAAGAATTAATTATTCAATTAACATTTCTTCTATTTCTTTTGGAACAAGATGAGATATCGAAATTTTTTCTAAAATATTTTTTCTAATAAGAGTCGAAGATATTTCCATAATTGGAGCGTTATACAAGTTTACATTCGGATGGCTTATTAGTTGACTTTTTTCTTTTGTCAGACTTTTTCGAGGATAAACACATATTTTATGCTCTAAAATTAGTTGGTGATTACTCCATAGATGAAGGGTGTTCAAATTATCTTCGCCCAATATAATTTTAAAAACCGTACTAGGATATTCTAAATTTAAATGTGTTAGAGTATCAGAGGTGTTATAAGGAGGCTTGAGATTAAACTCAACATCAGAACAAATTATCTTGCTGTTTTTTTTACAATAGTTATTGATAATTTTAAATCTATCATAATAACTCGTTACTTTATTTTCTTGTTTGAATGGACTTAATGGAGTGATCACAAACCAGATTTCATCTAAATTTAGTTCTTTTAAAAAATATTTGGCTATTGCAATATGGCCATTATGTAATGGATCAAATGTTCCAAAAAACAATCCTACATTTTTATTCATTTGGATAGAAAATTTTGAATTGCAATATGCGATTGCTTTTTAGCTAAATCAAGATTGTCGTTGATAACGGTAATATCAAAATTTGGTTCTTTTTCTATTTCTTTTTGAGCTTTTTGAATTCTTATCTCAATAGACTTGTCAGAATCCTTATTTCTAGAAACTAATCTTTTTTTAAGTTCTTTTATACTTGGTGGTTTAACAAAAACTGAAAGTGCATTCTTCTTAAAATATTCTTTTAGTTTAATGCCGCCAATTACATCAATATCAAATATTAGGTTTCGTGTTTCTAATAATTTCAATACTTCATTCTTCAGACTCCCATAAAAAATACTATCGTAAACTTCTTCAAATTCAAGTAAATCTCCATTGTTAATTAGTTTTTTAAACTCTAATTTGGATTTAAAAAAATAATCTTTTCCTTCAATTTCACCTTCTCTTTTTTGTCTTGTTGTAGCTGAAATCGAAAAAGACAAATTCAATTCTTTTTGATTTAATACGTGCTTAACCAGAGTGGTTTTACCACTTCCAGATGGAGCAGAAAAAATAATACATTTTCCTTTAAACATTATAAAACATTAAGAAGTTGTTCTTTTATCTTTTCTAACTCATTTTTCATTTCAACCACAGCCTTTTGCATTGGCAAGTTATTAGATTTTGAACCAATGGTATTGATTTCTCTACCTAATTCTTGACTTATAAATGTTAATTTTTTTCCCTTTTCAATTTGACTTTCACTCAATGTAGTTTTAAAATAAATTAAATGATTTTTTAATCTAACTATCTCTTCATTAATGTCAAATTTTTCTAAATAATAAATCAATTCTTGTTCAAATCTATTTAGGTCAATCTCTACTTTGATATTATCTAAGTTTTTCTTTAATCTTTTTTTTATTGAGTTCATTCTCTCTGGAATTAACTCTTCTATTTGTATCAGTTTGTTCTGGATTACCTCCAAATTACTCAGAAGATCTTTTTCCATAGAAATTCCTTCTTGAATTCTAAAATCAATTAGTTCTTTAATGGCGTTTTTAACTAATTCTTTAATGGCATCCAACAAATTCTGATTAAGATCAGGACGATTAGTTTCAATAGAGTTTGGAAGTGTAATTGCAATTTTAAGAAATTCAGCGCGATCAAATAAAGTTCCGGGTGTAATTTTTTTCAAATCTTTGATGTAAGATTTTATAACATCATGATTTAAGTTAGAATTAAAATTGTTTTCTGAAATTTTAAAATTGATTTTAAAATCAATCTTACCTCTTTTTAAACTGGTTGTCAAAATTGATCTTATATCACTCTCGATATTTCTAAACATTGGGTTTAAACTGTAATTCAGATCGAGATTTTTACTGTTCAAGGACTTAATATCCAAAGATATTTTTCCAAGTTCTGAATCTATAGAGGCATTCCCAAAACCAGTCATTGATTGT
>Ga0209710_1003378_pt1 | contig 10766 bp, 10 predicted proteins | sample ArcticOcean_MG_C_5_FD_187436 | JGI IMG/M metagenome (GOLD analysis project Ga0209710, IMG submission 187436) | Marine microbial communities from western Arctic Ocean - ArcticOcean_MG_CB4_138 (SPAdes) (version 2) | ecosystem: Environmental > Aquatic > Marine > Oceanic | place: Arctic Ocean...
ATCCTTAGTTAAAAAAATAAATGAGATCTGGTCTTCAAAAGAAAATGGCTACATTGTCTTTACCGGCGGAGAGCCTATGCTTCAGCTAGATAAAGAATTAATCACTGAATGTAAAAATAATAATTTTGAAACAGCAATAGAAACTAACGGCACTTTAGATATTGATTTTGAAATAGACTGGGTATGTGTATCACCTAAGGCGGGAAGCGAATTGGTTTTAAAGCATGGAGACGAGTTAAAGGTTGTTTATCCTCAAAATGAATTCAACCTAGATGTTTTTAAAGATATGCAGTTTACACATTTCTACTTACAGCCTATGGATTCAGAGAATAAAGATAAAAATACTACTGATGCTATCAATTATTGCTTAAAGGACCCTGTTTGGAAGTTAAGTATTCAGCAACATAAGTTATTAGGAATCGACTAGGTACTTTTTTTTCTTCTCGGTCTTGGTTATAATCCTTCATGGACAAAGTAAAATTAAAAGCATTAACATTCGATGACGTACTTCTTTTGCCGAGGTATAGCGACTTCATTCCAAGTGAAGCTTCAACGGAAACCAAATTAACTAAAAATATTTCTATTAAGATGCCTCTTATATCTGCGGCTATGGATACTGTTACAGAATCCAGAATGGCAATTGCATTAGCAGAAGCTGGCGGAATAGGAATAATTCATAAAAATAATTCTACGGATGAACAAGTTGCTCAGGTGAGAGCAGTTAAGAAGCATGAAAGCGGAGTTGTTAGAGATCCAACAACAATAAGATCTAGCAGATCTATTGCTGAGCTTAAGCAGCTTACAGATGAGCTTAATATCTCTGGAATGCCTGTTGTAGATGATGGGATACTCAAAGGAATCGTAACTAGCAGAGATTTTAGATATGCAGATGATATGGCGGCACCAGTTTCATCGATTATGACGCCATTAGAAAAGCTTGTAACAGTTACAGAAGGAACTTCCCAAGAAGAAGTTAAAAAATTAATGTATGAGAATAGAATTGAAAAGATTCTTGTTCTCGATGATGAAAAGTCCTTAACAGGTCTGGTCACGATGAAAGACATAGAGAAATCAGCTGAACATCCTAATGCTACAAAAGATTCATCCGGAAGATTATTGGTTGGAGCCGCATTAGGTACTGGCTCAGATACCATGGAAAGAGCTAGAGCTTTAAAAGAAGTTGGAGTTGATTTATTCGCAATTGATAGTGCTCACGGCCATTCAAAAAATGTTATTGAAACAATAAAAGTTATCAAAAAAGAGTTTCCTGATATCGATGTCATTGGTGGAAATGTCGCTACTCCAGAAGGTGCTATAGCACTTGCAAAAGCAGGCGCAGATGCAATTAAGGTTGGTATGGGGCCCGGTTCAATATGTACTACTAGAATAATTGCAGGTATTGGAGTCCCTCAAATTACAGCTATTCTTACTATCAAAGAAGCTCTAAAAGATTATGACATAGGCATTATTGCTGACGGCGGAATTCGATTTTCAGGGGATGTTGCAAAAGCAATAGCTGCCGGTGCTGATACTGTAATGCTTGGCGGTCTATTTGCTGGAACTGAAGAAGCTCCAGGAGAGGTAGAGCTATATCAAGGAAGAAGCTTTAAAACATACCGAGGCATGGGTTCAATAGGAGCTATGAGTGAAAGGCAGGATGCAAATAGATACTTTCAAGAAGATGTTTCTTCAGAAAAATTAGTTCCAGAGGGTATTGAAGGTAGAGTTCCTTTTAAAGGATGGGTAATTAGTGTTATAAATCAATTAATTGGAGGGCTTAGACAGAGCATGGGTTATGTCGGAAGTAAAACAATTGCGGACATGCAAGAAAATTGCCAATTTATTGAGATTACTAATGCAGGCATGGCCGAAAGTCACGTGCATGATGTAATGATCACAAAAGAAGCTCCTAATTATCAAAGAAGTTAAAAGACAAAAAAGTGACAAATTTATCTATAAATGAAAAGATCGTTGATACTATATTGGTATTAGATTTCGGATCTCAATATACTCAATTGATAGCTAGAAGGGTTAGAGAGAGTAATGTTTATTCTGAAATATTGCCTTGGGATATTAGCGAAGAAAGAATTAGATCAATTAATCCTAAGGGTATTATTCTATCAGGCGGGCCTGATTCAGTAACTAATAGCTATACTCCAAGAATTCCTCAGATTGCTTTTGATTTAAATATACCTTTGTTGGGGATATGTTATGGAATGCAAACATTGGCTGAGCAAATGGGAGGTCAGGTTGTATCTGCCGATCATAAAGAGTTTGGCCATTCAGAACTTACGGTAAGTACTGATTCTATTTTATTTTCTGATCTTGATAAAACATTAAATGTTTGGATGAGTCACGGAGATCAAGTTCAAGATCTTCCAGATGGCTTTGAGCTGGTTGCCTCTACCGCTACTGCTCCTATAGCTGCTATGCAGCACATATCTAAGCCTATTTATGCAATTCAATTTCACCCTGAAGTAACTCATACAGAAGACGGTAAAACAGTGCTTGATAACTTCTTATTTAAAATATGTAAAGTTCATGCTGATTGGAAAATGGATAATCTAATCGCCCAAAGAATAAATGAGATCAAAGAGCAGGTTGGAAATAATAAAGTTCTTTTAGGTTTATCTGGAGGTGTTGATTCATCAGTAACCGCTGCATTACTTCATGAGGCTATAGGTAATAAACTTGTTTGTGTTTTTGTAGACAACGGCTTGCTTAGAAAGGGTGAGGCAAAAGAGGTTATGAATACGTTTAAAGAAAATATGTCTTTAAATGTGATCAAAGCAGATAGTGAAGAGGTTTTTCTTAGGCATCTAAAAGGTGTTGAAGATCCTGAGCAGAAAAGAAAAATTATTGGAAGAACTTTTATTGATGTATTTGATTCAGAGGCTACAAAAATTAAGGATGTCCATTTCTTAGCACAAGGAACTATATATCCTGATGTTATTGAGTCTTCTGGCTCAGAGTCAAAAGAAGCAAGGGTTATTAAATCTCATCATAACGTTGGAGGCTTGCCAGAAGAAATGAAAATGGATTTAGTAGAGCCTCTTAGAGATCTATTTAAAGATGAAGTTAGAAGAATGGGTGTAGAGCTTGGTCTTTCAGCTGAAATGTTAAACAGACATCCTTTCCCTGGGCCTGGATTGGGCGTAAGGATATTAGGCGAAATAACTAAAGAAAAAACTTCTATTCTTAAAGAAGCAGATCATATTTTTATTCAAGAGCTCATAAAAGCTGATCTATACAATAAAGTAAGCCAGGCATTTGCAGTTCATTTACCTGTTAAGTCTGTTGGTGTTGTTGGTGATGAAAGAAGGTATGCAGAAGTTATTGCCCTCAGGGCGGTAGAGACTGTAGATTTCATGACCGCAAGGTGGGCGCATTTGCCTTATGAGTTTTTAGAACATGTATCTAATAGAATAGTTAATGAAATAGAGGATGTAAGTAGGGTGGTTTATGATATTTCAAGCAAACCTCCAGCTACTATTGAGTGGGAATAAAAAATTATGAAATACATTAAAGATTCTTTTAAATTTTTTATTATTTTTATTTTTTTCTCTAACAGTATTGCTTCTGAATACCCAAATAGAATTCTTTTTGTAGGAAATAGCTATCTTTATTACAATGACAGTATTCATAATCATGTTAAAAGATTGTTGGTTGAGCACTATAAAAAAGACGATATTGTTACCAAATCTGCAACAATTGGTGGCTCAAGACTTCACAATCACAATATAGAGCATTTACTTAATCATGAAAATTTACAATTAGATAAACAAATAGATTTACTTATCATGCAAGGCGGCAGTGCTGAGGTCACGACACCAGAATCAAGAAAAAAGTTTTCTGAAACTGCTGTCCAATTTAGCAGTAAAGCTCATAAATTAGGAATAAAAACAGCCTTGTATATGACACATGCATATCTTGAGAATGATAAAAGATATGAACCAAATTTAATAAAAAAAATTGAAAAAACTTACTATGAAGCTGGTAAAAAAAGTGATTCATTGGTTATACCTGTAGGTTTGGCATATGAAATGGCTTATCAAGAAAACCCTAAGATTAAATTACATCATCCTGATGGAACCCATCCTGGGCTCCTTGGAACATATCTAGGTGCTTGTACTGTATTTGCAACTATTACTAATTCTTCTCCAGAAGGACTTTCGTATAACTACCTCGGCAGAATTTCAGATGATGATAGAGTTTTTTTACAAAAAATTGCATGGAAAGCTTACCTAGAAAATAAATAATAATTGCTTAAGTGATAACTAATGTCTAACAAAAATTTGTTGCCAAAAATACTGGCCACAATGGCTTTAGTAGTAATTTTTACAGTCATAGGTTTAATGTTTTCGCCTTTTAAATCAAATATTCAAAATTGGCTTGCCCTTGAGTATAACGCTCATACCAATGAGCTAATGACTCGCCCCAATAATTGTCTAATGTCAGAGCCAGAGCTCATTATCGGAAAATCAACAAATCCCTCTCAAATAATTACCAATGAGCCAAACCTTGAAAACTCCATACTAGATGCATGGTTTGATCGAAGCCAAACCCAAGCATTAATAGTTCAACGGCAAGGGAAAATTATCTACGAGCGTTATGAGGCAGACGCTAAGCAGGGCCTTGGCGTTAATGGCATGTCTATGGCAAAAAGTGTTATTGCAATACTTATAGGGATTGCTATCGACGATGGCTTAATTAACTCTGAGACAGACCTAATTAGCCTACACCTTCCTGAACTAGAGCTTGAACAATATAAACCAATAGAAATAAGAGATCTTTTAAGACATTCATCCGGTATTCAATCAAATAACGCGGATATGCGAAACACATTAAATAATAAATTATTAGACCTTAGCATTAGAGAACTTTCGTTTGGTGGCGATAGAGCGTTTAGCTATGACAATATAAACTACCATCTGTTAATGCTAATTCTTCAGCGGTTGTATCAAAAACCTATCAATGAAATTATTGAAGCAAAGGTGTGGCAGCCACTAAGATTGGATGATGCTTCTATGGTCAGCTCGGCAGGCTATTGTTGTTTATTCGCTACAGCACAGTCATGGTTAGCTATCGGCAATCTATTCTTAAATCCAAATAATACAATTGTATCCAAGAGCTGGTTAGTCAAAATGGTGCAAGACGCTTTGGCGCCAAAATCATTTTATGTACAGGCTACTGGAAAGTCTGTTGGTAATTCATATGGATACCATATCTATAGCGGCTTAAATAATTTGCCTGAGATATTTTGGATTGAAGGATTAGGGCTCCAGGTCATAATGATCAACCCAAAAACACAAACTATCGTTGTCCGATTAGGTGGAATTCCAACAGGCCTAAATCTTAAGTCGAACCGCTCAGACCCTTCCATAATAGCCCCGTTATTAAAAACTCTTATAGAATAATAATTCTAAATTTTAAGCTATAAGTTCGTGGCATAATTATTTAATGGAACAAGTGATAAACAAATTATGAAAAGAGCATTAATAACTGGCTCTTCCTCTGGTATTGGTTATGCATATGCTAAATATTTATCTGAAAGAGGATGGTATATTGATTTAGTATCTCAAAATATTGATAGGGCAGAAGAGGCTTATAAAACGCTAAATTATGAGCACTCTAAGATTCATATACATGATTTAAGTTCCTTAGATTCCATCACAGAAATAACTTCAAATATCTCAACTCCGGATTTGGTTGTTGCCAATGCAGGAATAGGAATTAATGGTGCGGCAGGTAGAAATATTAATGAGGATATTGAATTTGCAAATAACCTTATGTTTGCCGGACCCATTAAGCTAATAGAATACTACTTACCCAGGATGATAGAAAAAAAATCAGGAAGAGTAGTTATTATTTCAAGCATAGGAGCGCTTATACCAATGCCAAAGTCTGCAATATATGCTGCAGTCAAATCTGGCATATATGCATATGGAAGATCATTAAATGAAGAAATTGTAGAGAAAAATGTTTCAGTTACAGTCAGTTTGCCAGGGTATGTAAAAACAAATATTCATAAAAGATCTGGCCTAGCACATTTAGAAAAGCAAATTGCTAGTTGGATGTGGGTAACTCCTCAACAAGTAATTGAAGAAACAGAATCAGCATCTATAAAAGGTCTTTCCGAAGTAATACCAGGAAGGTTATATAGGTTAACAAGTATATTTTTTAATTTTAAAGTTACGAAGATGCTATGGAAATTTTTAAATAGTAGAAATAAAAAATAAGTTTTTTAAAAGAGATGCAAAATATGAAAAGAACAGCTATTGCACATAATAATAAAGGGATTTTAAATGATTAATTATTTTCGCCCTGTTTACCCTTTTTTAATAGGATTGGGTCTTATCTTATGGACTGCAACATTCTTTAAATTAGCTCTTTTAAATAGCTTGGGCCAGTTAGTCCTTTTCACCTTTGTAGTGTGCATACCCATATGGCGGACTGGGCGAATGAGCTATGTTGATATAGGGTGGCCTTGGGGCTTGGTTTTACTAGGCATAATAAGCTTTTGTTTTAGCGATGGTTATTGGTTGAGATCTTTAGTTGTTAGTGGTGTGGTTATATTGATTGGACTTCGTATGGGTTTAGGCGCTCTAAAAATGTGGCAATTAGGCTTATTAAAAAAAGAGTTTCCTAGGTATCAATATCAGCGAATAGTCTGGAAAGAAGAGGGTAAAAACAATACAGCTCTAGCTCTGCAGATAGATGCCATTGCACAAGGCTTAGCTAATGCATCCTTTTTAGCATTTCCTGTTTTCATTATCGCCTCCAATAATAGTAAAGAGTTTTTAGTATTAGAGTTGGTAGGTCTTGTTATTTGGATTCTGGCATTTGCAATGGAATCTATTGCTGATTTCCAGAAGGTCAGCTTTCTTCAGAGAATGAAGAAAGAAGGTAAACACAGTCAAGTGTGCAAAGTTGGCTTTTGGAAATACTCCCGTCATCCTAACTATTTTGCAGAGTGGATGGTTTGGAATGGTTTAGTCTTAGCTGCAATCCCTTCATGGATAGCACTTAGAGGCCTTGAAAGCGATTTGGTGTGGTTCTTTCTAGGAATAGGACTTTTACTAGCCTCCAAATTTATGTATACCACTTTAGTTTATACAACAGGAGCGGTGCCATCGGAGTATTTCTCTGCACAAAAAAGACCTGGCTATAAGGATTATCAAAAGGAAACAAATCGCTTTTTTCCTGGACCAACAAAACCTTAATATTAATATAATGATTAAACAAAAAAAAATGAAAGCACTCTACTTTATATTCTTTTCTATACTTTTAGTTTCATGCTCAGAAGAAAGACCCTACCCGTGGTTATCTGATTTAGATGCAGAGGTAGAGTTTATTGAGTCAGGTAAAAATCTAATGGGACTTGAGTTCGGACTTCATCCTTTAGAGGTCGAAACAAAAAAAGAAACACAGGTTTTAATTGCAGTTCATGGAAGTAATAGCAATGGTTACGAATGGGTTTATCCTTTAAAAACTATAGACAATCAAGAAACATTAACTCTTTTCTTTAGATGGGATGATGCCAGCTGTCCAAATTCAGCTTTCCGTATCTTAGGTAAGGAAATAGATAGCTTACTTAAGAAAAATATAAGCATCAAAAAAATTACTCTTATGGGTCATAGTTACGGAGCTCTATTGGTATCCATGTTTTCTGAATCATGGATATCTGATACTCAACTGGATATACATTCAATAGCAGGACCCTTAATTGGCTCTGAAAAATTAAATAAGTTATGTAATTATGGGGAACCTATATTCATAAATCCTAACGTAAATTTCTATGAATGGAGAACTCAAAAAAAACTTGATGGAGCATTTAAAGATCTTAAGGTAGATCCACAAATTATTAATCTTAAAAATAGTAATATAGTGAGATTGCCAGAAGTTTACAGAGGTAAAAAGCTTGGACATAATTGGTCACTTAGTTGGGTTGCCGATGAAATTAATAGTTTATAAAAAAGGAAAAAATTAACATGTCACAATTTACAGGAAAAACTGCAGTTATTAGTGGTGGAGCTGAGGGTATTGGTTTATCAATTGCTAAAGCATTGGCTGAGCAAAATATGAATATTGTACTCACTGATATCAATGAAGAAAATCTTAAAAAAGCTAGCTTAGAGCTAGAAGCCACTGGAGTTTCTGTATTGTCTGTTGTGCTGGACGTTGCTGAGGAAGATCAGTGGGAGGTTGTAGCAGAGCAAGCAATAGCTCGATTTGGGAAAGTACATATGCTTGTAAATAATGCTGGAGTTGGGGGAGACTCGACATCGATTGAAAACCAAAATAAAAAAGGATGGCAATGGGTATTAGACGTCAATTTAATGGGAGTAGTCTTCGGAGCTAAGGTGATGGTTCCATTGATCAGTGACCATGGTGAAGGCGGATGGATTGTAAATGTTGCTTCAATGGCAGGTATGGGTGGCGTTCCTTATGGCGGAGCTTATAGTGCGACAAAAGCAGCCGTAGTTGCTCTATCAGAGGGCTGGGCTGGAGAACTTGAAAGTAAAGATATCAATGTTTCTGTTTTATGTCCTGCTTTTGTTCAAACACGTATTTATAACTCCGAAAGAAATCGTCCAGCTCAGTATAAATCTGATACTAAAGCTAAGGTGGATGAAAACAGTTTCTTTAATAGAGCTAAAGAAATGGTGGAAAGTGGTATTGATGTTTCTATTGTTGGTAAAAGAGTTGTCGAGGCCCTTAATGATGGAGAGTTTTATATCTTTACTCATCCTAACTATCGTGAAGTTTTACAAATGCGCTCTTCAGAGATTGATGCAGCATTCAAGAAAGCATCAGAAAGTCCATTACTGCAACATATAGTGAATCAAAAAATTAAAATGCTCTAGACAAATATAGATAGTGCCCATGAATTGGTTTACAAAAAAAAGAGTCTTACCTAGATGGAAATTAATTGTAATGATTTTAATCGGGGTTTGGATGGGAGCAATGATTAGTAATGAAAGTTATTTATTTCCAATAATTTGGGGCCTTCTTGGTCTCTGGGAAATAACCAAACGTACAAGTAAATAAAATAAGATAAAAAATGGATAGTGATATGAGAGAGGCAACTGATGTTTTTGGCGAATGGGCCGAGACAGGCAAGGATAAAGGTATGGCAGAAGGACATGCAGTATCTGTTGATGAGATGGTAAGTTTTGCATTAAAAGAAAGATTTCATATTGGTAAAAATTTTAGTTTTCTAGATCTTGGCTGTGGAAATGGCTGGGTAGTTCGAAACGTTACAAAAAACCCATTATGTGAAAGAGCGGTTGGTATTGACGGAGCTAAACAGATGATTGCTAATGCCGAGTCTTTTGGAGGAAACACTAAATATATTCTTACTGATATTAACTCTTTTGAGTCAGATGAAAAATACGATGTAATTCATTCAATGGAGGTGCTTTATTATTTAAAGGATCCTTTAATAATTGTACAAAAAATCTCAGATTCTTGGCTTAACGAAGGTGGAAGGTTTATTGCAGGTATTGATCTCTATTATGAAAATACTGATTCACATTCTTGGCAAGAAAAAGTAGGAACCCCGATGCTCATGTTAAAAGAATCTGAATGGGTAAAAATATTTAAAATGGCCGGTTTGAGGGAGGTTGAGAGTTGGCGATCAAACGTTAACGCTGAATGGCCGGGCACTTTAGTCCTAACAGGTAAAAAATAAAAGTATTTTATATGCATACTTCATGCAATCTCTTTCAAATGCTTTACAATCCATCTTTTTCAAACATAGGCCTTGCTAAGTAAATTTTTTATAAATACCTTCAATTCCTTCAATCAACAACCCTTAATATTAAATATAAGCCCCCTTATATAAGCATTTTATTTGCTTTTTTAATAAACCAATTAGAGCCTAATAATGCAGCAAATTCTTAAAAATCTACCATCCTCTTCATTTTTTTTATTTAAGACTGAGGTTTTAGCAGGCCTTACTGTTGCACTGGCTTTGGTTCCTGAGGCAGTTTCATTTTCATTTGTTGCTGGAGTTCATCCCCTTGTAGGTTTGTACGCAGCATTTATAGTTGGGATTATTACAGCCTTGATTGGTGGAAGACCTGGAATGATCTCTGGTGCAACGGGAGCGCTTGCTGTTGTGATGGTCTCTTTAGTTTCCGAGCATGGAGTAGAGTATTTGTTTGCAACGGTCATTCTTATGGGAGCTCTTCAAATAACTGCTGGCTTCTTAAAATTAGGAAAATTTATTAGATTGGTCCCTTACCCTGTGATGCTGGGCTTTGTAAATGGGTTGGCTATAGTGATTTTCTTATCTCAGCTCTCCCAATTTCAGATTGAAGATGCTGATGGCATTAGACAATGGATGGATAATAGAGCTTTAGTTATAATGTTAGTACTTGTATTTTCAACTATGGGCCTTATATGGATAACACCCAAAATAACTACATCTATACCGGCACCACTTGTTGGAATATTTATTGTGGCTGCCTTTGTAATATTATTTAATATTGATGTTCCTCGTGTGGGCGACCTTGCCTCTATTAAAGGAGGTCTTCCATCTTTTCATATTCCAATGGTTGATTTAACCTTTCATAATCTGTCAATCATTCTTCCATACGCATTAATCTTAGCAACCATTGGATTAATAGAAAGCTTACTAACTCTTAATTTGGTTGGTGACATGACCGGAAATGTTGGAGGAGCATCTAAAGAATGTTATGCCCAAGGAGTTGCTAATACAGTAACTGGGTTCTTTGGTGGGATGGGCGGTTGCGCAATGA
>Ga0209710_1003382_pt1 | contig 10761 bp, 13 predicted proteins | sample ArcticOcean_MG_C_5_FD_187436 | JGI IMG/M metagenome (GOLD analysis project Ga0209710, IMG submission 187436) | Marine microbial communities from western Arctic Ocean - ArcticOcean_MG_CB4_138 (SPAdes) (version 2) | ecosystem: Environmental > Aquatic > Marine > Oceanic | place: Arctic Ocean...
TGTAAACAATTTTTTAAATGATATATTGAAAACAAAACAAGTTGCTTATGTTGTTGCTTCTGATACTGATTCTATCTATATTCGATTGGGTGAAGTTGTAAACAAAATATTTAAAGATAAATCTGATACAAGAAAGATTGTAAAAGTTATGGATAAATTTTGTGAAGAAAAACTACAACCATTTATTGATAAGAGTTATGACAGACTTGCTAAATATGTAAATGCATATGAACAAAAGATGATTATGAAACGAGAAGTAATCGCAAACAAAGGTATATGGACTGCCAAGAAAAGATATATTCTAAATGTTTATAATGAAGAAGGCGTTGATTTAAAAGAACCTAAGTTAAAGATTATGGGTATTGAAGCTGTTAAGAGTTCAACACCTGCCCCTTGTCGTGTTAAGATTAAAGAAGCATTGAAGGTAATTATGAATGAAGATGAAGATGCCTTGATACAATTTATTGATGACTTTAGAAAGCATTTTAAAACATTACAACCAGAAGAAATTGCTTATCCTCGTTCATGTAATAATCTTAAAAAGTATACTTCAAAAACAAGTGTATATCAAAAAGGTTGCCCTATTCATGTAAAGGGTGCTTTACTATATAATAACTTATTAAAGTCACACAAACTAGTTAAGTATGAACAAATACAAGAAGGCGATAAAGTTAAATTTATTGTATTGAAAGAACCTAATACATTAAGAGAAAGAGTAATATCTTTTGCAACAGTATTGCCAAAAGAATTTGACTTACATAGATTCATAGATTATGATGAGCAGTTTGATAAATCATTTTTAGAACCATTAAGATTTATCGTCAATGCAATCAACTGGAATTTTGAAAAACATACAACATTGGATAGTTTCTTTTAATGAATTGTTTATCATTATTCTTAGCACTATCTATGCATTTAGGATTAGAAGGAGAATATAATAGTATTCATCCTCATGCCAGATGTGATTTAGATAATACAATCACAGGTGCATATTATAATAGTGAAAAAAATATAAGTTTGTATCTTGGTAAAAAATACCTAGTAGAAGATGTAGAATTAGAACTAGGATTAGTTACAGGCTATTCGGGGTTTGATATAGCACCAATGATAAGATTAAAAAAAGATAACTGGTTTATTGCACCTGCATATGAAAAGACAGGTAATGTAGGAGTTGTTTTTGGATATGAGATTAAAATAAGATGAATGACGAACAAGTAAAAGAATTTTTAGATATGTTTAAAACAATACCTGATCCAGAACATTATCCCAGATGTTTTGCATGGTATGTTAAAATATATTTGTATCATAAGGAGAGACAAAATAATGAAAGATAATGCATTTACTAACTATAAACGAGATAATTCGTTATATAAAACTCTCTTAGACACGGCTACAGAGGGTAAACTACCTATCTTGACATCTAGTCACTTCGAGATATTGAACGCTGAACACGGCAAAGAAAAGATGAGAACACATCTTGCTGATTATATTGCAAGTGAAAGGCCTGTATTTCCACTCAAAGAAATAACTAAAGATGATATGAGAAAGTCTTTTCAGTCATTACAAAGTTTTGATACAAGTAAGATTTGCATACCTCAAGAACAAATTGAAAAAGAAGTATTTGAAAAATATGATGACTACAAATATAGTTATGAAAAGTATGGTCTTGGTTTAGTAAATGGTGCAAGTACATTTAATGATGTATCAAATTACTTCATGCAAGATTTACGATTAGAATGTGGTAGTTATGGATTTGAAGCACCTAAAACAAGATGGGAAAATAATGATGCTTACGATATATGGAAAGCTCTAGGTCCTATATGGCGAGGCATAAATGGTGTTAAGAAAGTTATAATAGATGGCAAAGAAGAATTGATTGGTGGTCAGTTAAATGAAAAGAGTTACATATCAGCATTTAGATTAGGCACTTATATTGCAACACAATTTAAACCAGTAGTTGCAAAAGCAATCTATGATATTACAAATGCTAAAACAGTATTAGATACAAGTTGTGGTTGGGGTGATAGACTTGCAGGCTTCTATACATCAGATGCAAAAGAATATATTGGTTGTGATCCTAACCCAAATACTTTTGCAAGATATATGAAACAGGTAGATGAGTATGAAAGAATATTAGGCAACTCAACTCCTATTGTTAAAGAAGAAAGAGATTACTTTACAATCAATGCGACTAAAAAAGTAACCATATACAGATGTGGTGCTGAAGATTTACCATATAATGAATTGCCACAGATAGATTGTGCCTTTACAAGTCCACCATACTTTTCTACTGAGCAGTATAACAAAGGTGGTGAACATCAAGAAGATCAATCTTGGCATAAGTTTAATGAGTATGATAAATGGCGTGATGATTTCTATTTACCAGTTGCAGAAAAAACTATGAGTATATCAAAGTTTATGTTTGTAAATATTATGGATCCAAAAATACATGGTGTTCGTTATCGTTCTGGTGATGAACTGGTTGATAAGTTTCAAGATAAGTTTCTTGGTCAAATCGGTATGAGAATTATGCAACGACCTAAATCTGATACTTTATTTAAAGACGAAAAAGAAAAGGCAGACTTTATGAATAAGATGTTTATAGAAAATGTATGGTGCTTCGGGCCAGAAACAGACTTATTTAAAAGTTCAAGAAAGAATACATTAGATGAGTTCTTTGCTTGACAAAGAATTATATATAGTGTATAATAATGACAACTAAAACTAATTGAGGTAAACTAAAGATGAGTGATTTTTTAAAAGATATAATAAAAGAAACAGGCAATGAATATGCTAGTCTAGTATCAGATGGTGCGTCAGGTGATGTAACAGACTTTATTGATACAGGTTCTTATATATTCAATGCATTATTAGGTGGTGGAATACATAAAGGATTGCCATCAAATAAGATAACTGCTATCGCAGGTGAAAGTGCAACAGGTAAAACATTCTTTGTATTAGGTATGTGTAAAAACTTTCTTGACCAGAATCCAGATGGCGGTGTAATATTCTTTGAATCAGAATCAGCAATCTCAAAAGAAATTATTGAAGAACGAGATATTGACAGTAGCAGAATGGTTGTTATGCCAGTTACTACTGTTCAAGAATTTAGACATCAAGCTTTAACTGTATTAGAAAAATATATAGAGCAAGGAAAGTCTGAAAGAAAACCATTATTACTTGTATTAGATTCTTTAGGTATGTTATCAACTACTAAAGAAATTGAAGATACAGCAGACGGAAAAGAAACTAAAGATATGACAAGGGCTCAGATTGTAAAAGCAGCCTTTAGAGTATTAACGCTAAAACTAGGTAAGGCAAAAGTTCCCCTTATCATAACTAATCACACCTATGATGTTATCGGTAGTATGTTTCCTCAAAAAGAAATGGGTGGCGGGTCTGGTCTCAAGTATGCGGCTAGTTCTATCGTCTATCTATCTAAGAGAAAAGAGAAAGACGGAACAGAAATTATTGGCAATATTATTCATTGTAAAAATTACAAATCCAGATTAACAAAAGAAAACAAAGTAGTAGATGTTAGATTAACATATGACAAAGGTTTAGATAGATACTATGGTCTACTAGATTTAGCTTTGAAGCACAATATATTTAAGTCAGTATCAACAAGAGTTGAGTTACCAGATGGCACTAAGACCTTTGGTAAAACAATAAACAATAGTCCTGAAAAGTATTTCACACCAGAGATACTAGAAAAACTAGATGCTGTTTGTGCTAAAGAATTTAAATACGGAGAAGTAATTGATACAGAACAAACCCCAACCCCACAAAACAACGAGTCCTAAACACAGGGAAGACTATGTCTTTGTAGAGAAACCTGGAGAGGACTTCACTGGTCTTAAATTGATTAGTGGTCCTTATGCTAGTGTAGTTTACAAATATGGCAATGTAGGATTTAGACCTGAATCAGAAGCAGTTGATGGACAACTACCAATGGTGTTTGATTATACAATTATAGAAAATAAAATAGATGCTGATACAGATAGTCAAGAGTTTATAGATCATATCGGTGATATATTAGTTGTGTTACTAGACGAAAAAATGAAAGAAAAGGAACTTAATGGAGAGAATTGAACGAACAGCTTTAAGAAATTTAATACACAACGAAGATTACTGTAGAAAAGTTCTACCTTTTATTAAAGAAGAATACTTTACAGATAGACTAGAAAAAATATTATTTACAGAAATATATAAGTTCGTTAATAAGTATAACAATCTTCCTACAAAAGAATCCTTATCTATTGAGATTAATAGTAATCGCACAATCAATGAAGATGAATATAAAAAGATTACAGATATTCTATCTACACTTAATCCAGAACCAATTAATATAGAATGGCTTACAGAAACAACAGAAAAGTTTTGTAAAGATCGTGCTATACATAATGCAATACTTGGTGGTATTCAGATTATAGATGGTAAAGATAAACAACATACACCAGAGTATTTACCTGAAATGTTATCAGAAGCATTATCAGTATCGTTTGACCAAAAGGTCGGGCATGATTATTTACTAGATTCAAAAGAAAGATTTGATTTCTATAGAAAAAAAGAAGAAAGATTGGAGTTAGATTTAGATTTCTTTAATAAGATTACAAGAGGTGGTATACCAAGTAAGACTTTAAATATTTGTCTTGCAGGTACTGGTGTTGGTAAGACAATGTTTATGACACACCTTGCTTCATCTGTATTATTACAAGGTAAGAATGTATTGTATATTACTATGGAAATGGCTGAAGAAAGAATCGCTGAAAGAATTGATGCGAACCTTTTGAATGTTGGCATGAGTGACTTAGAAGAATTACCATATACAATGTATGAAACTAAAATAAATAAATTGCAAAGTAAAACAACAGGTACTCTTATTATAAAAGAATATCCTACTGCTACTGCTCACACAGGTCACTTTAAAAATCTGATTAGTGAACTTGCATTAAAGAAATCTTTTAAGCCTGATATTGTGTTTATTGACTATTTAAATATATGTGCTAGTTCAAGATTTAAACCAGGTACAAATGTGAATAGTTATACTTACATTAAATCAATTGCTGAAGAACTAAGAGGTCTTGCAGTTGAAAATGACTTACCTATCTTCTCTGCTACTCAAACAACAAGAGGTGGTTTCGTAAGTAGTGATGTAGGGTTAGAAGATACATCAGAAAGTTTTGGTCTACCTGCAACAGCAGACTTTATGTTTGCTTTAATCTCTAGTGAAGAACTAGAAGAAAAAAATCAAATCATGGTTAAGCAGTTAAAGAATCGATATAATGATCCAACAGTAAATAGAAAGTTTATATTAGGTGTTGATAGATCAAAGATGAGATTCTATGATGTAGAACAAAACGCACAAACAGATTTAGTCGATAGTGGACAAAGTAATAATATAACTAACGACAACAAGTTTAAAAAACTGGGACAATTCTCGGATTTTAAAATATAGAAAGGAGATAAAATGGCAACAGGAAAACTAAAATGGTTTGACGCTAAAAAAGGTTATGGCTTTATTGCACCTGATGATGGAAGTAAAGATGCATTTCTACACATTTCAGCATTAGAACAAGCAGGCATAGCTTCGATAGACGAAGGACAAGCAGTATCATATGAGTTAGCAGAACAAAAAGGAAAACAATCTGCTACTAATATACAAAAACAATAATAAACTAAACAAGGAGAATAAAATGGCTATAACTATCAACGATAAAGTATATGACGAAACTAAACTAGACGCAAAACTAAGAAACTCAATTGTACAGGTGAACAATCATCAAAACAAATTGAACAGCTTAGTGGCAGATGTTGAAAATGTAAAACTAGTTTTGGATCATCATAGAAAATATCTAACAGACAACTTACCAGCAGAAGCAGAAGTTGAAGCACCAGCAGAAACAGAAGCGCCAAAAGCGTAGTATGAAAAAAAAGGTTGCAAGACGAAGTAAGTTATCTTATGATATAAAGCTTAGTAAAAGAGGTAAGTCGGTGAGATGGTTGGTTATTGAAAAACCAACCGGAAGTATCGTTTGCGAATCTGCATTTGAGAGTGATGCTAAAAAGGTTTGCAGCCTGCAAAACAAATACAAACAATGGGAAAACCAAGGTGGCGTGGTTGACTTCTTAACATATGGGAAAATATAATGGAAGATATAAACAAACAAAGTAAAAGATTTTATGAAATCATTGATGTGATTAAAACTTTACATGATAAGAAACGACATGACTATGGTGCCAACGAGGACATCTTTGCCAACTTCAGGTTATCTGAATTATCAGGTATATCTGCTTGGCAAGGATCCGTTGTTCGTATGGGTGATAAGTATGCTCGTATAAGTAACTTCATCAAGAAGGGTGAATTTAAATTTAAAGAAGAAAGTATCAAAGATACTTTAATGGACATGGCAATCTATAGTTTAATTACTATGATACTATTTGAAGAAGAAGAGGAAAAAAATGATCGAAAAGACAATTGATCCTGATAAAAAGTTTGATATTAAATCAATAGGCAATCCAGAAGATGCTGATAAGTTTGAGATTACAGACACAAAGACTGATAAAGTATATACAATAAATGCTGATGCTTTAAAGGGTGGTGACTATCATCAAATCATACGAGCTTCAGATGATACAATACCTGAAGAAGATATAAGAAGATATCACGATATTGTTATGAAACTAGATTGGCAAGATGGTTGGTATTCTACACCAGAAATGAAAGACGAGGCAAAGACGCCTGGTTATAAACATATTCATCTAGGTGGTAGTGATACTGAAGAAATTGATTATGAGATTGAACAAGATTGGGTGAAAGAGATTTGGGATAAAGTAAATCCTGGAACAAAATTATTAAGACACTATCTCAATGGTCATCATGCAGGACAATCAGGTGGCATTCATATAGATGGATGGACTGGAGATCAATATACAGTCATTGTATATCTAACACCCGACTGGCGACCAGAAGATGGCGGTTCAATCGAGTTCTGGACACCTAATCTAAATGATGAAATGAAAGCAATGGCAATCAATACACCTTATGGTCTCAATGGCAATCCAAATATGAACATTGTTAAGTCATATTGGCCAAGAGCAGGGCGTGTTGTAGTCTTTGACGCAAGAATACCCCATGTTGCAAGATCAGTTGAAGGTGATAAGTTCAGAATCTCACTAGTATTTAAGTGTAAAGCATTACCTAATTAACGCTTGACAAAGCGGTGCTGTTAGTATATAAATAGTATAACAAGGAGAAATTTATGGCAGATACTACAGCCTTAGCAGAAAGCGCTCAAGCAATATTCTGTTCAATAGCAGATAATTTAGGTGTTAGTAAATCACCAATGGTTTTAGATATTAAAAAGTATCCAACATTTAGTGATTTTGAAACTAATAATAAGCAATTAATTGCAAGTTCATTGAAACGAGTAAAGGTAGATGTAAAGATAAAAGATGTTTATGATTTTCTAGTTAGTAATTTAGGATGGTATAAATCTTCAGTTATAATTGCAAATTCATTAGTTAAAGATTTAAAAAATATTGATAAAGATTTTAAAATTTCTCAAGAAGGATATTCAGATGGTAAGATGTTTTACCTTCGTGGTGATGCTGAAGTGATGAATATTATGGCAAAATTATTTAAAGCAGCAAATACCTCTCTTATAACACAATTATTAAAAAAAGATATACCAAAAATTATTGGATTTACTGATATCAATAAGTGGAGTCCTGCAGATATATATTTAGCTAATCCAACAGCAAAAACAAGATTACAAAAAGAATTAATAGAATCATCTAAACTATATACTTTTGATGACTTGAATAATGCTGTAACGGAATTAATTGATAGTGGTAGTCTATTACCATTATCTTTAAAAAAAACTACATCTACAGCAAAATTGTATAAAGTAAATTTTGATGAAAATGAAAAGGCTAAACTTCTAAGAAAAATAAAATTTGTAGAAACAAGTGACTGGAAACCATATAAAAGACTTGCTAAAACAGAAAGAGGATCTTGGAGTGCTTTTAAAAAAGGTGGTAAAACTGCAACAAGAGATTTAAGACTTAATATTAATTTAGGTGATGGACAAAAAGGTGAAATAAAATTAAGACATGATCCTTCTGGTAGCAGTGGAAGATTTGTAATTGAATTTATAGGTGGAGGCGCTGAAGCAAGAGGAGGTTCTATAGGATCTACAAAAACATTTCATAGAATATGGAGCACTATTGACAGAAGTGCAGCTGATGATTTTTTAAATGCTTATAATAAAGGTAATGAAAAATTTGTAGCAATAAAAAAAAGTTATAGTGCAGATAAAGAGTTTCTTAGAGAAGATAAAATAGGTAAAGTTAGTGAGTATGACCATTATATGGCAATTGCAAGTGCTGAAAATATTATTAATAACATAATGCCAAATTTAAAGAAATGGTTTAGGTCTAATGAAAGTAAAAATTCACAAAAATTAGTTAGATTAATGTTTCAGTATGTTACTTCCAGAGATCCTTTGTCTGCTAAGTTCGTTATCGCAAAATAATAAGGCTTGACACAATGCTTGACTATTATAAATAATAAGTATATAATATACTAATGGAAAGAGTGTTAAATGCAGAAATTTCAAGATTATCTTGTAGAAGATAAGAATACACATCTTGAACATCTGGAAGACGAGATAATTAATAATGGAACTAAGGGTGCTAAGACCGCAATTGAATTTCTAAAGTCTATCAAAAAGATGTTACAAGGCAAAAAGGGTTCTACCGTATCCGTCAAGTGGGATGGTGCACCTGCTGTATTCTGTGGTATCAATCCAGAGAACGGAAAGTTCTTTGTAGCCACTAAATCTCTTTTCAATAAAACTCCTAAAATCAATTATACCAATTCAGATATATCTAGTAATCATGGTGGTGCGTTAGCAGACAAACTTAAAGAGTGTCTTAAACATTTACCTTCTCTAGGTATCAAAGGAATAATACAAGGCGATTTACTATTTACTAGTGGTGATAAAAAGACTGCTACAATAGATGGTACAAAGTCGATTGTCTTTACACCTAATACAATAACATATGCAGTACCTGTTGTTAAGACAGGATTCTTTGGTAGTTCATTATACGATAATATCAATAAAGCAAAAGTTGGTATTATATTTCACACATCATATTCAGGTAATAAGATTGCATCATTAAAAGCATCTTTTGGTGCAAGTGTAAGTTCATTAAAGAAAAACAAAAATGTATTCTTTGATGACGCAAACTATAAACAGACTGGTGTTGCGTTTGATGATTCTGAAGAAAAGGCATTTGATAATATCATTAGAATGGCAGAGGGTTCTGCTTATAAAGCAGGTGCGTTTATTGATATGCTTAAGAAGGATAAAGGTCCTTTATCACTTGGAATTCAATTAAAAACATTTTTCAATACTTACATAAGACAAGGCACATCAATTACAAATACATCAAAGTTAGTAAATAATTTTGAAGTATATTTTAGACAAAGAATTAAGAAAGAAATAGATAGTAAGAAAACATCAGCAGCAAAACAAAAATACGAAGAAATATTAGAAGTCGGTATGAAAATATTAAGACCAAATAAAGAAGGTCTTTACTTTGCTATTGCAACATATATAACATTTCAATCAGCAAAGGCTGTGTTGTTAAATAAATTAAATCAGATACAAAGTATCGGTTCTTTTTTAAGAACAAAGAATGGATATAAAGTTACAAATCCTGAAGGATATGTAGCAATTAAAGGATCTGGTGCAGTTAAACTTGTTGACAGATTAGAGTTTAGTCAAGCAAACTTTAACATGGCAAAAGATTGGGTAAAAGGATAATGAAAACTTTTAGACATTTTAAAGAATCAATCATTGACATACCAAGACGCACATATGCACCTGGTGTTTTTGATGACGAAGATACAGACAATCCTAAAATTAAAGATAGTGTATTAAAATTAATTACAAATCAATTTAAAGAATTTGAAACACAATACCCTATACTTAAATATAGTCTAATAGGTTCTATACTTACAAAAAGATATCGTAATGATGCTGACTTAGATATCAATGTTTTATTTGATGTGCCAGAAGATAAAAGAGAAGAAGAAAGATTAAGATTATCAAAACAATATCTATCTGTTAAGAATCCTGATAACATTCAAGGTAAATTAATACCAGGTACAAAACATCCTATTAACTATTATTTTATTACAGACGAGAAAACATATGATGACCAAAATGAAAAGGCAGACGCTGTATTTGATATCAAAGGACAATCATTTGTAAAACGACCAGAAGATTTTGAGTTTAATGTAAACTTATATATTAAAGACTTTCAGAAAAAAGTTGATGAGATAGATGTATTAAGAGGTGAGTTAAAAAGAGATGTAATAGATTATGACGAACTAACAGAACTAAAACCAGGTGAGATTAAAGACTTAGAAAAAAGAATTAAGAATAAACTAAATGAAATAGAAACTGATTTAGAAGATTTAAAAGACATAGGTGATACTCTTGATACAGAAAGACGAGATGCTTTTGATAGAGATATGACACCAGACGAGATTAAAGCTTTCAGTATCAAAAATAGATTACCTAAAAATGTAGTTTATAAGATGTTAGAAAAATATCACTATCTTACATTCTTAAAAAAATGTAAAAAGATTTTAGATGATGGTGAAGTAACAGACGCTGAAATAGATTCGTTAAAGTTTGTAGAAACCGCCCGAAGTAAAACGAGGGCGATCGGAGAGGCATTAGATAA
>Ga0209710_1003385_pt1 | contig 10755 bp, 7 predicted proteins | sample ArcticOcean_MG_C_5_FD_187436 | JGI IMG/M metagenome (GOLD analysis project Ga0209710, IMG submission 187436) | Marine microbial communities from western Arctic Ocean - ArcticOcean_MG_CB4_138 (SPAdes) (version 2) | ecosystem: Environmental > Aquatic > Marine > Oceanic | place: Arctic Ocean: Canada...
AGCTGGATTTTCAATCCAGGGGATATCGTAGTTTGGGCCGATAAAGGGTCCACAGCAGCAGCAGGTGGCAGCTGTCGCAGACTGGCAGACGTCTGCGACAGGAGGGAGAAAAGAAATGTTGTGTTTTGAGTTTTTGCTAAAGCCTGAAAGCACTACCTGCTAACGACTAAAGCACTCTCATATAATAATAAGAAAATAAAGAAATTAACAAGCGACAAGAAAATTAACAAGCGACAGTTGAAGCGACAAGTACCAAATCAGGAAATCAATAAATACGTAGAAAAATAGTGCGTTAGTATTTTTAATCCTTTGAACATGGCACCTATCAGTGAAACCCCCATTTTCTATCCTACTAAAAAGGACATGTTAGGTTCTTTCGAAAGTTACATTGAAAAAATAGAACCCGAGCTGGCGGAACACGGAATTGGCCGAATCATTCCACCAAAGGATTGGCAACCACGACAAAATGGATATGGGAATCTACCTTTTATTTCAGAGCAACCAATCAAACAGCATGCGATAGGAAGCAAAGGATTCTTTAGAACTGTTCTCGTTGAATGTAAACCGACTTCAATTCAGAAAGATTTTAGAACTAGAGCCACCGCATCAGAAAATCAACCGTCAAAATCAGCTCTGAATAACGCTTCACTCTTAGAACGAGAATTTTGGAAAAATATATCAACTTCTCCTCCTGTCTATTGCGCTGATATACCAGGGTCTTTATTTGATGCAAAGTTAAAGGGTTGGCAAATGTCTGATCTAAATACCATATTAACACGAACCTTGCATAAGAACGGTGCAAGCATACCCGGGGTAAGTTCTGCATACCTATATTTTGGGATGTGGCGTTCATTCTTCGCCTGGCATACAGAAGATGCGGATCTGTATAGTTTAAATTATCTTCATTTTGGTGCCCCGAAATTTTGGTATTCCATCAGCCCTTCTCATAGAAAACGTTTTGAAACCTTGCTGCAGGGAAGATTTCCTGAACTTTTCCGTTCTTGTGCAGAATTTTTGCGGCACAAGGAGTTGCTTGTGTCACCTACAATTCTTCAACAAAACGGAATACCTTGCTACCGCACCATGCAATACCCTGGTGAATTCATTGTTACTTATCCTGGCAGTTACCATAGTGGGTTTAATTGCGGATTTAACTGTGCAGAAAGTACTAATTTTGCTACCCGTGCTTGGATTCCTTTCGGGAGACTTGCAAATATTTGTAATTGTGTCAGTGATTCAGTTCGAATTGATATGTCTCTCTTTAACTTCGATGAAAGAAAAAAGTTTAGAGAAGCAAAGAAAAACGCAGAGAAGCGCCTTCGAGAACCATATGGTGATGAAGGAAGTAATAGGCTTGGTAGGGATAAAAGAAGCAACTTTAAAAGGAGGAGTGGCTCTGTTTAGGAGAACTTTAACAAAATTAAGATTCGCAAAATTAATTGTACCGAAAAGCAAAATTTTAGTCTAACGCTGGATCTATAACAAATATGGAAATTGAGTTGAAATCTATGAAAAGAAATTGTTGTCGCTGCTAAATAGACTTCTTCAAGGAAAGAGAAGACGAGAGTTTGCTTAAACACTGTAACAAAAGTGAATATCATAGCGATCACTAGGAGCCAACTTGGAAAGATATTTCAGGAAGTAAAGATCATGCCCTTTATTCTTAATCAGTGAAAGAGTATTGAAAGACGCGTGCACTGAAATCATTTCTTTTTCATTTGAATTATTATCATAAACTTCAGCACAAGCAAGTGTTTCTTTTAATTCCGGTAATGTCGGAATAAAACACTCAAAACCTCCACAATTACCAGAAGCCCAAGATTGACGCTCAATCAATGAGTCAGATTTTACAAAGCATAGTGTCGAGTGAAGTTGAGGAATGTTCAAATTAAGATTTTTATGAGCAAGCGTGTAATCAAGGCCTCTCCTAAAGTTCCGAATCGTAGATTTCGATTCATAAGCTGCTTGATCTGTAACTGCAAACAACCATCTATTGTATGCGTCAGATTTAAATACGTTTGCTTCAAGACTTGAAGCAAGTGCACAAAATTCTACATCATTACGATAATATTTTTCCTTATTTTCTAACTTTAAATAACGTTGCATATGTGGGGGTCCAACAACTTTCCAGTTTCTTGAATCTCTTTTATTTGCTTCTAAATTTGATGTCCTTTGCCTCATTTTTCCGAAAAGTAAATCATCAATCTTTTTAGATAGCTCAGGTTTTAGAAAATCTCGAAGCTGTACACACTTTTCCATCCGAAAATTCTTTCGAATAGCTATTATATTAGCTCGGTTAAGATATTCTGCACTAACCCAGTTAGAGAGAAACAATATATCTCTCTTACTAAGTTCAAATTTACTGGTCAACTCATGAACTGCTCTCGGAATTTTATGGGAGGTTTCGCGCTTTTTATATGCTGCAGTATTGCTTAACTGTTCTCTACTTGCATATTTTGTTATAATATTAGTATCTAGAAAATGAAACCAACCAGAAATACTAACTCGAGGTTTATTATCTACAAAAACCTCTTGAATTGCATGAAAGCTCTTTCCGGGTTTTACTTCAAAAAATAAGAATTTATTCCATGTTGGCAGTATGGCTTTACTGTGATACATCCTTGGAGATGGACTATTTTCTTCAATATCATATAATTCTAGTGCTCCTCCATCAGATTTAGCCCATGGATTTTCAGGATCTGACAAATACAAAATGAAAGAAACTGCACGTGAACCAATTACATCATCATGGCAGAGGAGGTGTCCGCCTTGACAGTAAATATTGCAAGAGCAATCAACTCGATCACTCAACTTACCACAACCAGATATTATACTTATTAGCTCACGAAATTCACTTGAATATATTGAAGAACGAAGGGCTAGCAGTTCAGGAGTTTGCTTCTTCATTGCATCAGATAGAAGCCCAGCAAGATCAGTTGTCTGATAGACCTTAAATAAGTCAGTTTCCTTGAATGTTGCGTTCATTCGATCTTTTACTTCCTTCAATACACATCTCAAACGAATATCATCACATGCACTACTAATTGATAAGTGAGGATACGGAATCGATTTTCGATATTTTTGTCGCAGTGCTTCTTTGACATCGGAAGTAAAGAGAGAAGCAAGAAATATATTGTTTCCGTATTTCTCTTTATATAATCCATTGTGTTCAAACTTAGCAGAAAGTGGTTCAACAATACGTGTGCGTTTAGGCATTATTGTTAACCCCAAATTCCAATCCTCGAAGCTAGTATCCCCTGGATTGAAAATCCAGCTTTTCCTGCTCCTTTAGCGAAATACGCTTAATATTTTTTCCCGCCAAAAAATTTAATATCAGAACAAGTATAATTAATAATAATGCTCATCAAACTTAAACACTTCAATTACTAGTATTTGTTTTGAGAAAATTTACATGTTATTCGCTGTATATTCACAAATTCCAAAGAGCAAAAAATGATATCGCGTAAACGTACGCATTTATCCTCGAATTCTTCACCGAAAGATGACGAAGTATTAGCAAAATGTGAGCTTGATCGGAGATTACGGAAGGTTCTGAATTCTTGGACTTCCGACACGCATTGCACTGGAATTCCAGCAATTGGCGAAAAATTAATACCTGGTGATAAAGTAAAAGTAGATCCTGTAGTTAAGGTGAATATTCTTTTCCCACTTTGCTTTACAGCTCCAATTGACATTTTTTTTTAGATTATGTACCGCTTTGTTGATAGAAAGACATATTTGGACTGGGGTCTTACTAGTGATTGGCAGGTATCTGGGCCAAGGAAACGGTGCTCTACTCAGTCTAATTCACAAGTTGCTCAATTAAAGTATGCCGAAACAAATTCTATTTCCGACTTAAGCTCATCAAATATTGAAGCTGACAATTCAGCTTCTGAAGGTTATGGTGAAATGACTGAAGGTTCAATTGAACGTTTGTTTTGTTTCCTTATTGAGGTTGATTCGTTCCCTCCTCCTTTTTCAGTAGCTACCCCGCCCAAAAAAGGAAATAAGTCTATTTCTTCTTCTTTTACCCAAAATCCCTGCCGACTCAATTCTCGAGTTAATACTTTTATTGATATTGGTAGTGGATATGGAAAAGTAGTTTTTCATGCAAAATTGGGAGGAAAATTTTCCCATTCTGTCGGTATTGAATACGTCGAGTCAAGAGCCAATTTGGCTTCAACTATAAGAGATGAACTAATGTCGCAAAAAAATAGTCTCCTTAACTCAAGGAGTCGTGAGATGCTGCGCAGTTGTGTTTTAATACACGCAGATGCTACTACTTGGAAAAGTTTTAATTTTTCTCACATTTATATGTATGATCGAGTATTTAGTGCGAATACTCTAAATATTCTTGCAGAGAGACTAAACAACAGTTCGTTTGAGATTTTAATCACGTATCGACGATTCGAAGAATGGCTTCGCTTGGGTTTAAAGAATGTAAAACTTTTGAATTCAATTACAATGAGAACTACAGGAGGGCAGAACTTTAGAGCCTATATTTTATTGAAAGTATTGTAAAGTTTCAACAACTTTATTTTATTTTTTGCTAAAAATGTACTAGTAAGTTTGACCAACAAGCGGGCACGCAAAGTAAACAAAGTCTTTCTTAACGTTACGGTAACCCGCCCAAGCCAACTTACGCAGAGGTAAGTGCGGCGAGGTCAAAAAGTATCATATGCAATCCAGTTGGCCTGCTCTCACAAACCTCGGATGATGTTTCCTCACAAAAGACAAAAAAAGTCTTGCGAGGATGAAAAGGACGAGGTTTGGAAGGAGTACGCAAAACTAATTTGAAGAAGTAAAGAAACAACTTTAGAATTATATTACAGAATATTAGCTTTTTTAGTAGTGTGATAAAAAACGTACACACGTAGCACAATATAAATATATATATAATACTAAAAATGTAGGATATAAATAAATAATCATACACCAAATCTTTTTCCTTTTATTCTAATATTATAAAAACTTTCTCTCTGTCTAAATAGAATTTTCATGTACATTAGCTGAAAGGTAGTAGCTAAAATCATAGCAATACCCTCTAATATTGCCATAATTTTTACTCTTTTGAGAGTGCTGGCAGCCGTGACGGCATGACGTCTAGCTCTGAATTTATGATATTTTGATTCTTCCGAAACTAAAGACACTTTAAAGTCTAAATTTTGAAGTGCTTCTAAGACAGGGTCCAAATGTGTTTTCGTAGCCTTGCCATGATCCCAATGATGTCCAGTATGACTTAAATAAGTGAGTTTTCCAGTTTCTCTACCAGTATTTGTAAAACATATGGTATAAATTCCAGCAATATTAGTTTGATATTCAAACTTATGATCAGTTTGACCAATCGCATTATAAACTTCATTTGAATTTGGATCTGTAACTGACATGTCAAATCTTGCTTCTTTACCATCGAAACCTGCTAACTTTTCTACAAAAAAAGAACCTGTAAACAAATCATGTAATTCGCTAGGATGTTCTGTGAAACATTCGGCAGAATATGGTCGCAATATTATCTTAATCCCGTGTACGTGCTTCACAACATGAAGGAAAGATTTATTTATTGTTATGAATATTATTGCTTGCCAAAATACACTAGACATATGAACAGTAGTAGATATACAAAAAAATTTTCATTTGTTGTGATGAAATACACGTTTATCCCCCGGAAAATCCAGCACACTTCAGGCGTCAGGTCGATCGTCGATAGGTCCGGCGCAAAAAAAAGCCCCTATGCTGCTATGGCATAGAATGGAACTTTGAAAACAAAAAAAATTCCCAAGTTCCATTCTAATAAATAAGTTTTTTTACCGTATATTCTATGGAAAAATCCAGCACACTGTTTTCCTTTTCTCCTTCCGAAAAAAATAAAAAATCAATTGGACCTAATTGATGTTACTGTTTAGGAGATTGAAAAATTTTGAAAAATAATCATGAGAAGAAGAGATTTTGATTGCATTGTTCGTATCGTACGTATGGAATACGAGAGCGTAATATTGGCTTAAGCGACATCAAAACTAACGATTTTGGTCATTAAACGTAGCAATACTTGGTCAGAATTAATACGATAGTGTTGTCATTAATGTGTATTGTTTTCAAGATCTAAGCGTGTGCATTTATAGAAGATATTATCGTACGAGCGGTGCGTTACGGTCAACTTATTATGTGCAAATGTTAATAACACTATCACTAACGTGCCTTTCATCAATTATTTCCCGAAGACTGATACATTTCTTAAAAGATACATCGATAATGGCTCAATTGATGTAAAAAAATTAGACATAAACGCGGAGAGAGTTACCTTTGAGACGTCGTTTAGAGCGTATTTTGGGTGTTTTTGACCGTTTTTTGACTTTTCTGCTCTTTTCTCAAAAGAGCAAAAACCAAGAAAACCAAGAAAGTAGCGCGCTCTTTCGCTTCGCGTATGCGCAATATTTTAAGAAAATCAATGTCCTTTCGCGAGCGCTCTAATGTAACTCTAATACGTCGCCACACTTAATTTCGTTTCAAATAGACTCTATTAAGAGATTTTGTAAGAGCTCGAAAGAATAGTTTGTCTTCCTAGTTATATCACCAAAGCGCTTCAAAAACAGCTTTAACCTTAATATTATGTGAATATTTTAAGTTCTAGTGAAAGAGGAACCCTAGATATTCTCGAAAATGTAACAATATATGCGTTAATCGAAGAAGAACTTGATGTTAATGAGCGCTTTTGAGTGAGAAAAAAGTTGTTTTGAGGGTGTTATATTTTTTATTTTTTTGAGAGCAAAGTGAATATATATAGCGTATAGCAAGTTCCCGCGGCGGCACTGGCAGTAGAAATCCGGGGGGAAAAAAATAATAAAAAATATATTTCTTTTCTCCCTCGTCCTGTTTTTGTAATGAGAAAATTTATACTATTTATAATCATCACCATGCATCATCAGTAGAAAGAGACACACAAACAAGTTCTGTCCGAGGAAAATATAAATTTTGAAAGATATGGATCCTTTCCCAGATTATCAGTCTCATAAAGGTATGAGCGTGCTATTATACCTTTATTCGCTATCATTCGCTATATTCTGAATTCATTTTTTATTAGCTCTGCTAAAAAAATTTATAACGGATTTTACAGTCGGTAATCAGGTTAAGTATATGGATATTTTGGTAAGTTTCGAGTTTAATAAATGTAGCAGCTGAAACATTACTTTTAAAGCGTTCCTACATTGAGCATGAATTGAATAGCATCGTGATCGACATTGAAGATATTGCTGCGGTGAGTGTGGCTGACAATAATCTGTCTTATTTATTTATTACTTCTTCTTTAATAAAGTTTGATCTCTCGGTTGACGATGATTACTCTAAGATTCTAAAATATGTAACTTCTAATACTAGAAGATATATTCATTTAATCGCAGAAATAATTGGAGAAATAATAATGATTCTAAATGATATAAATATTTCAGATAATGCTCCGACAAATGGATTGGAAGAGGTAAATAACAATGATATTATGTTTTAGTAACTGAAAAGCAATCACCAGCTCGAAGTTGAAGATAATCAAAAGAGAAATTTTCCTCTTGCAATTTCGAAAAGATGTCATCAAATACTTCTGAATCCTGGTTCCAATGATGTGATTCCACTTCAGGGACTTCGAAATATCCGAGCCTCGGATATTGGACATCTTGTACGATTTCAGGTAATTCTGAATATTAATAGAATATTTAGTTCAGATTTACTTTTTTACAGGCTATTTGCACGAGTGTCGGAGATGTAAAACCGATGATGGAAGTTGCATGTTTTACGTGTGATGGATGTGGCCATAAAGTTGTTAAGGTTTGGATGCAGTTTTTTTTAAATGCATTTAACCATCCCTTAATTTAGGAAATTATATGCGAATATTTTGTCCCTGACAGTGAATGTCCTTCTAGGACCTGTTCATCAAAGGGTATCTAGTATTTGTAAAATAATGAAAACTTTTAAAGAGTAATATAGGAAAACTTTTTCTTGAGACTCGGGATTCGAAATTTATTAAATATCAGGTGCAAAAAACGAAATTATAAGTACTTGCTTTTACTTTTGAAGTAGGAAGTCAAAGTCCAAGAGTTATCCGAGGACGTGCCGGTGGGGCATATACCCCGTTCCTTACATGTTCAAGTCAAGGGTGCTTTAACCCGCTGTATTGGGTGAAAACCTTTTGCGTTACAAGATTTATTTTTATTTGTTATTTTATTTGCGCAGGCCTGGCAATATAATTGAAATATCTGGAATCTTTCTTCCGAAGCCCTTTACTGGATATAAGGTGTGGCATTTATGGATTTTTTTTACACGTTTATTGATAAGGAGAAATCAAATAGGCAATGCGCGCTGGTCTTGTTACAAATACTTACATTGAAGCCATGCGGGTTCAACAAAGCAAGATTCGTTATAGTGATTATTCATTGAGTGATGAAAATTTGGACAATCTGAAGATGTATCGAACTGAACCAGATGTTTACAGTAGGTTAGCCAAATCAATCGCTCCAGAAATATTTGGACATCTTGATGTGAAAAAAGCTCTTCTTCTTCTATTGTGCAGCGGGGTTACGCGAGTGCTAGAGGATGGTGTGAAGGTTCGGGGCGACATACACATTTGTCTCATGGGTGACCCTGGAGTTGCAAAATCACAGTTGTTGAAACATATTGTTAAAATTGCCCCGCGGTACATACTTAAAAATAGCTCTTTCCGTTGCTTATTCAAATCTTATTTATTTTAGAGGAGTATATACAACAGGAAGAGGAAGTAGTGGAGTCGGATTGACGGCTTTCATTCAAAAGGATCCTCTCACAGGCGAAATGATTTTAGAAGGAGGGGCACTTGTATTGGCCGATAACGGTATCTGTTGCATAGATGAGTTTGATAAAATGGACGAAAGTGACCGTACTGCCATACACGAGGTTATGGAACAACAAACCGTAAGCATTGCTAAGGTGATAATTTATTTCAACTTAATAATAAGATTTAATTGTATATTATAGGCTGGAATCACAACAACTTTAAATGCACGTACAGCTGTTCTAGCTGCAGCAAATCCAGCTTTTGGAAGATATAATATTTCCGCCACCCCTCAAGAAAATATGAATCTTCCGGCCGCTCTTTTGAGTCGTTTTGATCTTATGTGGTTAATTCTTGATAAACCTGAATCGGATTCGGACATGGCCCTTGCTCATCATGTGTTGCATGTTCATCGGGAAGGAAATCCTCCGGTATTTATCTCTTGAGCTACAGATGTTGTTCGTTATTATTTTTATAAATACAGGAACTTTCGTTCGCTCCTATATCTTCCACTGAACTACAGTCATATATTTCTTATTCACGAAGATTCAAACCATACATTCCAACTGAACTCACGGAATATATATCACATCAATATGCCGGGTTAAGAATAGAAGAAAAAGACGCTGGTGAAAACTCAATGGTAAAATTGAAAGTGTCAAAAGTCGTTACTTAATATTTTTTACTTTTTTATAGGGCTATTCCACAGCTCGAACTTTGTTATCGATTCTTCGCTTATCAGAAGCATTAGCCCGGCTACGTTGGAGCGATGAAGTAAATTTGAAATTTCTTATATTATTTCTCAAATATTTTTTTTATTTGAAGGTTTCGGAGGAAGACGTGAATGAAGCACTTCGTTTAATTAAAATGTCAAAGGTTTGTCACGACGCTTTATTCTAATGTTTTCTATTTTAAACTCTTGTTATTTTATCAGATAAGTTTAGAAAACTCGCAAGCTGAAAAATCTAGGTTAGACCCACTAACAATAATCCATACGGTAAAATAGATTCAAAAGAGCTATTTAACTTATTATCAAATTCACGTTCAATAGACTATTCGAGATTGGGCTGAACGTCACGGTGCCTCAGAAATTCCTTATGAGCAAGCATTATCTTTAATAGTGAATAAAGGCTACAAAAAAGAGGTATTTTTTAATGCGAGCGTTTATATTTATAAGTATGCTAGAAATATGCTTTTATCAGGACTTGGAAGCATGTTTGCTCGAGTATCGTAACTTAGATATTTGGATACTTGATGAAAATATGAACATAGCTTTTTTTTAGTCACACGTATTTGTTTTCATCTTGTTTTAAAAATTCAAATAAAAATATTATTATCATCAGTGTATCCCCTGGAAAAATCCAGCACATTCCTTTTCTTGTTTCTCTCTCTACAAGTACAAAGAGTACGCAAAACTTATTCTAACAATTATAGAAACAACTTTAAGAGCATCTTAACATAATATTAGCTTTTTTAGTAGTGTGATAAAAAACGTACTAGTACAGTGCATCATTATTAAAAAATAATTGTCAAAAAACGCACTTTTGCCGCGCAAGAGGGGAACTAAGATAAAGGGGAGAGGGGGAAGAAAAAACGTACTAAAACGAACAAAAACGAACGCGCCGAACGTCTCAAACGAATGTATTACTCAACGCAAAGTATCTAAACTTTCCAATCAGGTGTAAAAATTAGTCATTCAACGTTATCGTCATTTTTCGTTGTAGTTATCGTTCACTTTAGACCAGTGACCCGATTCGTCGTTGAGCTTAAAGGTACGTCTTTTGCTTCTACTCTTCGCAGCACCATAATCCCAAAATAAGAAAAATATGAACCAGATATTCGGGATATAGGTATAAGGTATATAGGTATGGCACCCACGCGGGCACTCATAAATTCTTATTCATCACAGCACCCTCAGCACGCGAGCACGGGCATAAATTCTAGTTTCTGCAAAAAAAAAAGCT
>Ga0209710_1003387_pt1 | contig 10753 bp, 8 predicted proteins | sample ArcticOcean_MG_C_5_FD_187436 | JGI IMG/M metagenome (GOLD analysis project Ga0209710, IMG submission 187436) | Marine microbial communities from western Arctic Ocean - ArcticOcean_MG_CB4_138 (SPAdes) (version 2) | ecosystem: Environmental > Aquatic > Marine > Oceanic | place: Arctic Ocean: Canada...
CGATCGAGTAAGTAATTAATTAATTAATTAATTAATGCGTTTTATGTCTAATTTTGTGCAGGAATAAAAATAATTGATGACTCATTTTTTTAACAAAATATGCCTAATTGCCTATGACTGATGCGAATAAATAGTGTTCAGGAACAGTGAAGACCTGTTTTACGAGCGTCGAGCGATTGAAGGAACTGGGCAGACTTCTGAATCGTCGCGATCGATGATGAGAGAGACGTGTTCGAATGGAGCAGCATCGTGTACGATTTGTCTTTGATCGATCATATCTTGATCGAGGTCGTGGTCATCCGAGCGCCTCGACGACGACGTCTCGTTCGAGCGTTTGAAGAAGCTTTTTGGCGCGGTATCGGTACCTTCCAAAAGCGACTTGTTGAAACTCTTGCCGAGGATGAACGAGGCGTCGTGGAAAGAACCGATGGCTTTAGAGTTGCTCGAGTTCGCTCGTTTTTTTATGTCTTGTTCGCTCATTGGATTTCTCGCGAGCTTATGGCGCACGTAAAGCGTTACCGAGGCGTAAAAGATGAACAAGACCGAAATCGCCGGCATGACGAAGAGGTAGACGATTGTCATCATGGTGATGTGGTTGATGGTATCCGCGATGCCGTTGAAGAAAGATTCGGGCATTTCGTACGAAAGCTCTAAATAGCAAATTGGGATGTGTAAACCGACTTCGGCTTCGATCGGTGATAGCGTCGTAGACGGTTGCCATATCGAAGCGTAGAACGCGTCCGTCGGCTTCACTTTGAAGTTTGTTTGCAAAGGGACTTTCATGCCGACCGTGTTACCAGTTCTGGCATAAATTTCAAACTCTGCGTCGTGCGAACTCTGCTTCGGAGTGAACGACGTGTATGGATACGAAGATTTCTCGCCACCGAACGCGCGAAAATCGGTTTGAAAACCGTGCGCGAGAGAGTAAAATCCATCGATGCCTTGAAATCCAGAAAAGTTAAAAGCTCCAAAGAAGTTTTGATTCATTTCGCACTCGCTGATAGGACAGTTCAGAAACGTCTCTGGTGAGAGCGAATATACTTCGGTGGAAACTTTGGCGTTTTTTGTTCTCGTCGCCCCTTCGACGTGTTTGAGAGTGACTTTGCGACGTAAGTCGAGACCTTGACCAAAGTCCGCCCACGCTTCGACGGTTGGGACAAAAGCTTCTTCGCCTTTGCGTTTGAACTGCTCTTTGATTTCTTCGTATTGACCACCGGTAATTTCTTTTCCGTACACGATTTCCGTATGATTCGATACATAGTAAACGATTGATTCGCTCAAATCGCCATCTGTACGTGTGAGAAATTGTGTGGCGCTACCTTTGGAAACGCCGAGGCCAGTTTTAAGAGAATACTTTGTCGCTCCAGCTCTGAGCATTGTTTTCGCGTCTGCACCCCACGGAACGTGATCTTGATCCATTGTATCAATGTCACGGATTGCATGAATGGCGTTAATTTTATTGACACTTCCAGTTATCGTATTCAAGAGCGGATCTTCGTAGCCAAAAATCCAATCTTTGGCAGTTCGTTTTATGATCAAACCCGACGAAGACGTACTCAAAAACTCTCCGATTGTAAACTTTTGCAACGCTGGAAGACCAAAACTTTGCGCGACATACGCTAACCAACCTTTCATGAGTTGCGTTTCGTTATCGTCCGCGAATCCGAGCTCTGCGGTGATCATTGCATCAGGCGTTTGAAGGTATCTCAACACAGTGGTGCCAGTCGCGTCCGAAGTGATATTTTGGAAAAAATACTTCAACGCAAGCGCTGAAGAACTCGTATAAGCAGGCGGTGTTGGATATCCTAGCGAAATAAGCAACGCTTTATGGTATCCATGAACTTCAAAACTCGGTAAAGGCGCAGTCAAAGAAGTATCGATACCAAAAGCTTCGTACATTGGCGCGAAAACAGCCGCTGGAAGCCCCGGTAACTCTGTTATCGGCACGCCAGCGCCGAAAGTAGGACTGTACGAAAGGATCTGGCCGTAAGCGAGATCTTCAGCGGTGACAAATCCAGAATTCAACGCCGCTGTGAGTGATGGAAAATATGGCGATAACGAAGGATCGTACGCACATGCCATGATGAAACCAACCATGGCCGAGAGTAACCCGCTCAACGTTTGCGGCAACGCTTGCAAGGCCAAGTTCGCTTCCGACCCAACTTCTTTCATGATTTCAATATACGCCGGGTTGATTGAAATAATCTAGATAATTGAAAGAGTGTGAGAGACACACACACACACAGAGAGAGAGAGAGTGAGTGAGTAAATATTAGTATATGTGATATACGAGATGAAAAGAAAAAACGGAATTTCTCTCTCTCTCGCACGCGCGCGTTCTTAAAATAAACTCACCTCGTCCGCTTCGAGCGAACACGCGACGCATGTCCCTTCCGCATCAACCTTCGCATACAACGTCTGCACGAATTCTACTTCGCTCAAATCTCCCGAAAACGTCACGTTTTGGTTCTTCGCCCTCCCATCCGTCATAGCGTACGGCCCAACCTCCTGTAACTTCGGAGCTTCCAAACCGCTCAAGAACTCGTTCGGATTCGTCAAGTTCCAAAAATACACCTTCGCGTTCAAATAGTTCTCGCACGTGCTATTAGCGCTCGCGAAGCACTCATCCGCGCTCGATAACGAATAATCCTTCATTGGATTCATGGCAGGAATATAGACGAGTCCTAAGCATAAGAACACTGCGAGCGTTAACATCGACGCCGATAACGCGACGTGTAAGAAATGATTCTTCACCGCGTTTCCTGATCCACCGTACGTACTCAAGACCTTCGTCTGCGCCTTTGGTTTCTTATTATTCGTTCGATCCAGGTCGTCAGGGACGTAAACGTTCGCGGTTTGCACGAGCGATTGCTTCTCGATCATTTCCATGGTTTCGGTTTCTGACGCGAACGCAGTCATCGATGGCATCGGTTGCGCGTGCGATTTTAAATGGCTATTTTTGGTCAAACATTTATGAAAAAAATAGATTTTTTTTTATTTGCGTTTTTTTGTTACATTCAGCAAACAGGCAAAAGCACATGTGCTGTGCCAAAATCGAAATAAAGATCGGATCTCGAAGAAAAAATTCCACGATAACGCACGCTGTTGCGCTGCAAAACCGAAATAAAACCACTCATCCAGGAACGTGTTCAATTGCGTGTTTTTCTTGTTTATTACGTTCTTTTTACGTCGAAAATCGAACAGGAACGAGTTAAATTGATCGTCGTGGAATTTTTCAAACTTTAATTCCATGCGCACAAAGGTGTTTAAGTTTTTATTCAAACACGCGCGCGCTGTGCTTTCGAGAGACGTCAGACGATACCAAAGAACTCAGAGCGAGCGGCACGCATAAGAAAGAAGCGGAACGACTGCGCTACAGAGAACGATTTCGATCATCGTTCGAATAATAAAGCGAAGAGTGGCTGTTTTTGGTCAAAGATTTGAAAATGTATACATTTACGTTTTTTATACATGCGGCCCTCAAAAGATGCGCTCTGTGCCATCGCGAGTTAAAAAGTAATAAACAATGAACGAGCTCTCTAAACGCTTAGAGGCCTTAAAAAAGCGAACGACTGCGCTAGCGAACGATTTCGATCATCGTTCGAATAATAAAGCGAAGAACGACGACGACGAAAAAGAAAAAGAAGAGGAAGTATTTATGAAAGAAGAGATGAAATCGGCCGAGAACGAACTACGAAAGAGTATGAAGAAGATGGAGGTGTTGAGGGCGAAAATGAACGAGATTGATAGGGTCGATGGTCACGAAGGACTGCGCGGGAGAATAAAGGGAGAACGAGAGCGCTTTCAAGGAGCAGATTTTGTGCGTCGTCGTAATTCTGCTATTGCTACTGCGACGACGCAGACGACGAATGCTCGAGAACGGTTATTATACTCACCCGTGAAAAAAAAAACGGCGACGAGGGACGAGGGCGAAACGAAGCTTGAAGAACGACGAAGAAGCATAGACGGGTCAGAAATGAAGCGACGAGGGCAAAGACTTGGAACACCGAGGTTAGCGAGGGGGGTAGTGGAAGCAAGCGATGATGACGATCATCCGATCGAGGTATCCGTGAAAGTTAAAAACGGGACTAGAGATCCTCGACGAGGACGACGAAGAGAGCTCGATGCGGCGTTGAATCACGTCGAAAAAATAGGAGTAGTCGAGGACGTTCTTCTTAAGAGTAGAACTTTAGACGATTTTATGTTCTATTCGAAGGAAATACAGGCGAATAAAGTTCGAGATGAACAGATTCGGAACGCCGTTGAAGTTGCGAGATCTAAAATCTTTCTCGAGGTTACGAATTTTCTCAGGACGAACAATAGGTTACCGGAAGACGCAGATGTTATATCAGTAGCGATTTGCGAAAAGTTTGCACAAGTAGGAGTTCGAAACGCAAACTTAGTGAAATCGGCTCACGACGCGAGAGAAATAATAGAGCGCCTTTCGGCTGAACTGAACTCGTTTAGAGACAGTTGCGATACTCCAACTTATTGATAGTGTATAGTAATTAATTATCGTAGATTTGTTCATATAGCGCGTCGCTTTTGTATTATATTTTCTGTTATTTGTATATTATTTGTTCATTAATCTCTCTCTTCGCGTCGAAGAATGCTTCTCACAGTTAAGCACGCAGGAGAGAATATGCTTCTAGCTTTTTGGCCAGAAGTTGTTTGTAATTAATTCTTCTTAATCTCTCTCTCTCTCTCTCTTTATTATTCATCGCTCTTCTCAAAAATCTTCGGCGTATCTAAGTTTGACATCATGCCAATGCCGTAAGTAAACGTCCCAGCAAATATCCAAAATATAATCAAGCACGAAACAATCGTGACGTGTAACTCGCACATCGCGTCGCACTCGTTCACTTGACTCCCGGCGCCTTTAGAAAAGAGAAGTTCGCGCCCCTTCTTTTTTTCTTCTTCTCCTCCTTCGTTGTTGTTGAGCGTTAAAAGCAAATCATCATCGTTGTCACTTTTTTTGCACCCGCTATTCGTGCTACTAATATCATTTTCCAACGTCAACACCTCGCCTCCTAAAATCCCCGCAAAGAACGACCTATCAGCCTCTCTCAACGTCTTCACTAAAAGCAAAAACAGCTCAGCATCTTCCTTAGCATCATCGCTTCCACACAAAACGATTCCAACGCGATCGTTCGGGTTCCTATCCTCGCTCGAACTCTTCATCGTCGAGTCGCCTAAAATTTCTCGAACTTTGTCGTTCGCGTCGACCGCGTCGTCGTCACTCTCTCGCGTTCCTTCTTCGCAGTTCCAATACTTCACGCGCGCGCGTACTTCCTCACTCACACTCTCTCCAATCATATCCTTAATCGATGAATTCTTCTTCTTATTCTTACCGACGCTCGGGTCGCTCCTCGTAAACCTTGGCACAAAAAAATACTCCTCCTCCTCCTGCTGTTCCTTTTTCTGACCCTCGGCAGCGAGCTCTCTCACGATATCGTACTCTCTTAAAGTAAACGCGCTAGAGTCCAGTAAGACCGAAACCTCGCGCATGCGATCATCGTCGTCATCATCATCCATGGCAGCGTTTGTCAATCGCGCGACGAACTCTCGCACGATCTCGAAATCTCTCGTTCTTTGGAATCTAAACATCTCCCGTTTTTTCCGATCTTCCGTCGTTGCGCTATTGAAAACATCATCGCCGTCGTCGTCATAAACGGATGATGATGATGATGATGATGATGACGATCTAACGAAGAACGCCGGGGCACAGAGCACTTGATTAGTCGTACTCGTTGTCGATAGTACTATCATGCTTATTGTTATTATTATCAGTACGAACATGGTATCGTTATTAAACATTTCTTTTACGGTCTCTCTCTGTTTTACGTTTTAATAGGGAATTCATTTAAGAAGATGGAAGATGTGAAATAGTGAAAATATCCAAATTCCAAAACAGATTGGGAATTCTTCCACGCGCTCTGTAATCCACGCTTCGCGAGTGAACTGAAACACTAATTCGGTCTTCTTCCTGTTCTTCTTCTTCTTCGTTTCGTTCGTTTAAGTGATTAAGTTTGAGAGTAGGAGAGAGAGCGAGAGAGCGTAGTTGTAGTAAACTTATTACTATAACGAAGAAGCTTTTAATAATAATAATAATAAATAAGTTTGAAAACGCGATCGGATACGAAATGGACGACGAAGCAGAAGAAGGGAAAGCGCGAAATACGAAACCGAAAGCGATTAATCCATTTTTCGTGAGATCGTCGGAGAAAGCGCTGACGAAAGAAGAAGAGCTCGCGAATCAGCCATGGATAGAGAAGTGGCGACCAAAAGAGCTCGATATGATCGTTGGACACGAGGAGACGTTGCAGCAAATGAAAGGGATGGTCTTAACCGGGAGCATGCCGAATTTGTTATTGAGCGGACCGCCGGGGTGCGGGAAGACGACGTCGGTGCACGTATTAGCGAGGACTTTGTTAGGGGATAGATATAAAGATGCAGTTTTAGAGTTAAATGCGTCGGATGAGCGCGGGATCGATGTCGTGAGGAATAAGATTAAGATGTTTGCGCAGAAGAAAGTGACTTTACCGCCGGGGAGGTGTAAGATTATTATTTTGGATGAAGCGGATGCGATGACGAAAGGGGCGCAGCAGGCAATGAGGAGGACGATGGAGATTTATTCGAATACGACGAGATTCGCGCTCGCGTGCAATACTTCGGAGAAGATCATTGAACCTATACAGTCGAGATGCGCTTTAATCAGGTTTTCGAGGTTGAGCGATAAACAAGTTTTGGAGAGGATTACGTACGTATGTGAGCAAGAGAAGGTTGCGCATGATGCGAGAGGGTTAGAAGCTATCGTATTTTGCGCCGAAGGTGATATGAGAAACGCTTTGAACAGTTTGCAAGCTTGTAATTCTGGGTTTAAAATTGTAAATCAAGAGAACGTTTTTCGCGTATGCGATACGCCGCACCCGGAAGTTATTGGAGCAATTTTGGAGCATTGCGTCAAGGGAGAAGTCGATGACGCGTGCGATCGACTTTTGAAGATGCGCAAATCCGGGTATTCTCCGCAAGACATGATTAAAACGATATTCCAAGTATGCAAACGCTTTGACGATCAAAAAATGAACGAATACTTGAAATTGGAATTTTTGAAAATTATTGGTTTTTTCCACATGCGATTCAGCGAAGGGTGCACGAGTGACTTGCAACTTTGTGGGATGATGGCAAGATTATGTCAATGTAGTATGGACGCGAGCAAGGGGAAATCATGGTCGACGCCGCAAGCAACGCTAGTTGAATTAAGAAAAGCCGGCTCTAATTTGACTTACGGATCGGAGTTTTAGTTTTTCAGTAGAAAATTAGTATAGGAGAAGAAACATTTATATGACTCCTAATTTTGCCCCGCTGCAAAATCAACAAAGCAATAATAATATAATTACAACACACACACACACACACACACACAAATACAAATAAACACAGCAGATAGTAATTAAAGCATCTTTAACTCCTCTCTTCGAGAAGACTCAAACGTCCTAACGAGATTCAAATGCGTCTTTACGCTCTCGAGTTCAATTTTTGCCTGGTTCGCCAATCTTCTCGCTTCGACCATTTTCTTGATGTGATCTTGATACTCTTTACTCGCGTGTGCTCTCACTTCAGCAGTCGTTTTAGCATCTCCATTATCTACGTGATACAACGTAATCGTGGCCAAAATACACTTCTTGGCCTCTTCAAGGATCTCTGCCTCGGCATGTAAATCAGCCCACTTTGACCCGAGGTGTTGCATTTGATGATACGCCGCATCGACGTCGTCTGGCAACAACTTCCCTTCAAACCTGCTAACTGGTTTCAATAAATCACTCTCATTATTACCGTGCGTTTGCAACGGCTGAGGCGGTATCGACCGAAACTTTTGTTCGTTGTTCATCATCATCGACTGTTGTTGTCGTTGTTGAAACGCTCCTCCTCCTCCTCCTCTACTCGCCGTATTCACTCCTCCTCTTTCGTTTCCTACTTGTGACTGAAACGGTGGTAAATTCTCTACAGGAATAGATGATTGTTTCTTATTGATCGTATTCGTCAATCTCGGCGGCATCTGTACCGGTTTCGCTTGTTGTTGTTGTTGTTGTTGTTGCTGTTGTTGTTGATTACTATTGTTCAACAACGCGCTTATGAAAACACTTCGACTATTATTACTATTATTGCTAACATCACAAAAACTCCCACTTAAGTGCAAACGATTTCTCCCATCAGTCGTCGAACAGAGTTGAAAACTCGACCTAATCAATCGTCCATTCCTCATCATCATCGTCGTATTACTTTTACAATTGTTCACACAAAACTTTGAATTCGAAACCGTGTTTTTGTTTACGATAGACTTATGCGCTCGTGGATGATTTCCTTTACTACGATACGAAGAAGAAGAAGATAGTGACGACGACGATGATGATGCAGCAGTAGTAGTTATTATTGTTATTGTTCGCTGAACACTGAAGAGTGACATGAACTGCTCTTTAACAAACAAAACGTGTTCCAAAACGTGACGATGAAGATCCTTTCATCCACAACTTTTTGTAGAAAAGAAATAATGTCTCCCCATTTTTCACACGCGGCCTATTTCACAGATCACTTCTATACTAAGTAAATATTTGATATCTTCGTCTTCCGATTGGATATCTTTCTCTCGTGCCCCTGTTGATAAGCGCGTACGAGTGGGCCATATATTTAAGCAAAGCAAAGAAAATATATCCATAAACATTACTTCAGTTGAAGGGTGTTGTTTATATATATATATATATATATATTGGTATAGTTTAGTAATCGAGAGTAGGGTAATACTATAATGTTTAGTTCGAGAAGTAGTGGAAACGTTGTATCAACGAGATACGAATTTCGTGCAATAATAAAAAAGAATAGGAATAACACGAAGGAGAACGATAGATTTCTAACAGTTCGAGCGGATGGAAATAAAAGTAATAGTGGAGGTGATCCGTTGATGCTTAGAACGATCAAGGGCGAACAATGCGAGAGACCACCGATATGGATGATGAGACAGGCTGGAAGATACATGAAGTCGTATCAAGATTTGTGTAAGAAACATACGACGTTCCGCGAGAGGTCGGAAACGGTCGATTTATGCGTAGAGATATCGATGCAACCGTACGAAGCGTTTAAACCGGATGGGGTGATTGTTTTTTCGGATATTTTGACCCCTTTAGCTGGGATGAACATACCGTTTGATATCATCAAAGGGACTGGACCGATTATATTTAACCCGATTAGAGATATGGATGGCGTGAACGCGATAACGAAGTTGGAACCGGAGAAATCGGTCAATTTTACCGGTGAGAGTTTGAAGCAATTGAAAAGAGAGCTCGTGGGTACGGATGCGACTTTGTTAGGATTCGTAGGTGCGCCGTTTACTTTGGCGACGTACATCGTCGAAGGCGGGACGAGCTCGAATTATAAAATAATCAAGAAAATGGCTTTCGATGAACCGGCGATTTACCACGCTTTGATGGAAAAACTTACAGATGCGGTTATAACGTATACGCGGTATCAAATCGATAGCGGAGCGCAAGTTGTTCAAATCTTCGATTCATGGGCCAGCGAATGGTTACCGAAAGATTTCTCCAGATTTTGCTTGCCGTATTTAACCAGAGTCATTAAAGAAGTGAAACAAACGCATCCGACGACGCCGCTAATTTTGTATTGCTCTGGAGCTGGGGGGTTTTTAGAGCGCTTACAAACGACGGGGGCGGATGTTATTTCTTTGGACGGTACGATAGATATGGCCGATGCGAGAATGCGCTTGGGCATTGAACAAGCCGTGCAAGGTAATATGGACCCAGTGAGTTTGTTTTCGAGTAAAGAGCACATAACGCAGGCAATCAATGAGACCATAAAAAGTGCTGGGAACAAGAAACATGTCATGAACTTAGGACATGGCGTCATGGTAGGTACGCCAGAAGAAAACGTCGCCCATTTTTTCAAAACTGTCAGAGAGTATAGATATTAATTTAATAAAATATAATAAAATAATATATAATTGGAAGTAATACACCACACTTTTGAAATTTATAAACCTATGTTTTTTTGCTAGAGAATGTTTTATGATATGAAATTTTAATAACCAGTGCGCTCGATCAATTCCTTCAAGTCGCCCAACTCGTTATTCGCCTTTGACTTCGCGGCTTCAAACTTTGCGGTTGCAGCCTTCTTCTTCTCCCAATAATCCTTGCCAGCTTCCGTTCTCTTCGCTTCCAAAACTTTGACTGTTTCACCGTGTTTCCATCCAATAAGCGAGCATAAATCACCGAGCACGCAGAACCTTCTGCCTTCATTCAAGCGTGCAACTTTTAACGCTTCTGGAATGACGGCTCTCTTCACTTTATCGTACGGCGACGGGATGCCTTCGAAGCACTTTAATCGCTCAAACGCAGCTTTCCCTCTAGCAGTCTTGTGCGGCAACATACCGCGGATGACTCTCCAAAGCATTCTAGACGGTTGTACGTAGTGATACGGCCCCTTTTTCGGGTTCGTGTTCATTTTCTTCCCGCGAAAGAGATCCCATTTTTGCTTTCTTCTCACCATGCCACCGGAGAGGCAAATTCCTTCCGTGCGGACGACGACGACGTGTTGGCCTTGCAAGAGTTGCTTCGCTACGGTTGATGCGAGACGGCCGAGCATGTGCCCCTTGGCGTCAACGACGACTATCGTTTTGTTTGTAGACTAATACGTAAGAAAAACGAGGAAAGTTTATGTCAGCGACTTTGTCTTACTTCGTTCG
>Ga0209710_1003389_pt1 | contig 10750 bp, 10 predicted proteins | sample ArcticOcean_MG_C_5_FD_187436 | JGI IMG/M metagenome (GOLD analysis project Ga0209710, IMG submission 187436) | Marine microbial communities from western Arctic Ocean - ArcticOcean_MG_CB4_138 (SPAdes) (version 2) | ecosystem: Environmental > Aquatic > Marine > Oceanic | place: Arctic Ocean...
TGAACAAGAAGATGCTTTTGAAAAATCACTAGAAGGAGCCACAGCTTTTAATCCGTTTAAACTCCATAAACTTTTTAAAAAAGCTCCAGGTGTAGCCACTCCTAAAAATATTAGGGAAGTAGGTCTATACAATGAATTAGTTGATACACAAAATATGGGTGGAGCAGACGTAGGAATTGAAACATTACTTCCAACTGTAAAATCAATTAGTGATAATGATTTTGCTTTTAAATCTTTTACAGTTGATAAATTAAATTCTGCTAACGCTCCTAAGAACGCAACACCTGAATCATGGAGACAGTTTTTAAAAGGAGGAGAACTTCAAGCTCCTGAATCAGAACTCCTTGACTCTGGTATTGAAGATTTTTTTATAGATAGTGATAAGATGTATCCTGGAAAAAAAATATCTAAAGAGCAATTGATTGATATTTATAATGAATCTCCAGTTGGTAATATAGAAATAAAAGTTAAAGATAAACCAAAATATGAAGAAGATTTAGGAACACTTCGAGATCAAAGAGAATATACTGACTACGTAGGTAGACCAAGACACGAAAATTTTGGAAGTGCTCCAATGGATGCTTTTGGAAATAATTATCGTGAAATTGTAATTCAGTCAGGACCTATTCCAAATGACAGAAGTCCTTATGTTCAAAGTTCTCACTTCGACGAACCGAATGTTATAGGCTTTACTCGTGTTGCTGATTATACAAATTCAGACGGTCAAGCCGTATCCGTGATTCAAGAACTTCAAACAGATCTGTTAACAACAGTAAATAATGAACAACAAAGACTTAATGCAATGGTCAAAAGAGCAAAAAAACAATCTGAAGAGCTAAATGAAATTTATAATAACCCTCTATCAGACGCAAACGATCGTGATATTGCTCAGAGAAAACTTCGAGAAATAAAAGAAAATATGGGAGGAAGAACTATAGAAGAATTAGAAAATATGAGTGTTACTAAACCTTTTCCAACTAATGTTGGTCGTGAGAGAATATCCTCACTTCAAACAGATCTTACAAGTCTTCAAGATGAAATCAATGAATTAGTGTTTAGACAAAATCAATCACCTCTACAAACAGCGGGACTAGAAGATTCTATTTCTGGTATTCAAAATAAACAAATAAAAATTTTTGATGATTTAGCTTCAATGAATCGTGAACATACATATGAGCAAAAATTAAAAGGAGTTCGTGTTCCTAATGTATCAGATACTGATATTACAAAAGAATTAGCCGATTACGTAGAATCAGATGGTGGTAGAGCCTTCTCCATAGGTACTAAAGAGCTTAACACTTTTCCTCCTGTTCCTTTTTCTAGACCAGGGGATTATATCGATCTTCTTTTAAAAGCTACAATCAAAGATGCTCAAAATAAAGGTATAAAGAAAATTGCTATTATGCCAGCTGACGTGGGAGCCAATAAAAGATGGGGTAAGACAGGAGATGCTGCAAAACGATTTAGAGATTTGTATGACAAAAAGATGATTCAAGAATTAAAAAATATTAAAAAGAAATATCCAGGATCAGAACTTAGACTAGAAAATATTCAAGATCCCTCCAAGCCTGAAGCTAGTTTTTTTGGTAAAAGACTTCAAGCTGATGGAACCTTTGAGGAATTATCTGGTGAAATAATAGAGGAAGTACCACAAATTAATTTTAAAAAAAGTATAGGTGATGAGGAGGTACAACGACAACTTGGGTTCTTTGATGATAGTTATGGCTTAGAAAATACAAAAGCTTTTGTTACATTTAGACAAGATGATGGGTCTGAAATTATAAAAAGAATTGTCAAGGAAACGAACGTTGAAGGAGAAAATACTGTTATTAGATCTTTTGATTTAAGTGATGATTATACAACACAGGATCTTAAAGAGGCTCAATTTATGTTTGACGAATTTAACCCTCAATCGGTTCCTATGTACGTTTTAGATATATCCACGAGTTCAGCTCAGACTGGACCTATGTATTTATATAGGAAAAAAGAAGGTGGAACTATTGACAAAGATAGGTTAGTTTCTATAACAGATATATACGGATCATATGGTAGATAAATTTAACAGTACAGCAGAAACTCCTTACTTAGCCCAAGACGCTAAAACCGTTGGGGCTGGTGGACCTGATGTTATTGAAGTAATTGATGTAGGTGCAGAAATTCAATTAGGAACTGACAACGAAGAAATCAATGTAGAAATTATAGAAGATGGTTCTGCTATTATTGGAGAACAAGAAGAAGAACTCGCTGTAGAATTTAGTTCCAACCTAGCAGAAATATTAGATGACGATCTTCAATCAGAAATTTCTAGTGATCTTATAGAGAAATTTGAAAATGATAAAAGCACTCGTTCCGACTGGGAATTAACTTATAGAAATGGGTTAGACCTTTTAGGATTTAAATACACCGAACGTACAAGACCTTTCAGAGGAGCGGCTTCTGTAACACACCCAATGCTAGCTCAAGCTGTTACACAATTTCAAGCGATGGCTTATGTAGAATTATTACCAAGTGATGGACCAGTTAGAACACAAGTAGTTGGAGCCAACACGATAGAATTACAACAAGCAGCTGAAAGAGTAAAAGAATATATGAACTATGAAATTGTTCATGTAATGGAAGATTATAATCCAGAGATGGATCAACTTTTATTTCATTTACCTTTAGCTGGAAGTGCCTTTAAAAAAGTTTATTACGATACAACTCTTGGAAGAGCAACTGCACAGTTTGTTCAAGCTGATGATGTTGTTATTAATTATGGAGCATCAGATATAAATACATGTGGAAGGCTTACACAAATTGTTACAATGCCTTACAACGATCTTCGCAAACAACAAGTTTCTGGTTTCTACAAAGATATAGAAATAACACCTACTTCAACTCCCGATAGCCAAGACAGTGGACTTCAAGAAAAAATGGATGAATTAGAAGGAGTATCTTCTGGAAATTATGCCATGAACGATATGGTAGAACTTTTAGAAATGCACGTTGATTTAGATATCGAAGGTTATGAAGATATTAATCCTAAAACAGGGGAACCTTCAGGAATTAAACTTCCTTACGTTGTTACTATTGATAAAGGATCAAGTACGGTTTTAAGTATCTATAGAAACTACAATGAAGAAGATCCTTTAAAAAAAAGAAATCATTATTTTGTTCATTACAAATTTATGCCTGGTCTAGGATTTTATGGCTTTGGTTTAATCCATATGATTGGTGGCTTATCAAGAACAGCTACCACTGCTTTAAGACAACTACTAGATGCTGGAACATTATCTAATTTACCGGCTGGCTTTAAAGCTAGAGGTATAAGAATACGTGATGATGCACAACCATTACAGCCTGGAGAATTCAGAGACATAGATGCACCTAACGGAAATATCCGTGAAGGATTGATGCCCCTCCCTTACAAGGGACCTGATCAAGTTCTATTTCAACTTCTAGGTTTCTGTGTACAAGCGGGGCAACAATTCGCAGCGGTTGCTGATATACAACTATCTGAAATAGGAGCTTCTCAAACTCCTGTAGGTACAACAATGGCATTAATGGAACGTGGCACAAAAGTTATGTCAGCGATTCATAAAAGATTACACTATGCTCAGAAAAAAGAATTTAAATTACTAGCTAAAATATTTAAAACTGTTTTACCACCTGTATATCCTTTTGATGTAAGTGGTGGTCCAAGAGACATTAAAGTTAAAGATTTTCAAGACAACATAGATATACTACCTGTATCTGATCCAAACATTTTCTCTATGTCACAAAGAGTTACTCTTGCTCAAAGTGAATTACAATTAGCACAAAGCAATCCACAAATGCACAATTTATATGAAGCTTATAGAAGAATGTATTTAGCCTTAGGTGTAAAAGATATTGAACAAATTTTACCAATTCCTCCACAACCACAAGCAATGAATCCAGCTCAAGAACATAGTATTGTTTTACTTGGTAAGCCTCTTAGAGTTTTCCCTGATCAAAGCCATGAGTTACATATTAAAGCACATAGATTGTTTTTATCTTCTCCTGTTGTTAGACAAAACCCAATGGTAGTTACAATGTTAATCTCTCATATTAATGATCACGTTTCTTATCTAGCACAAAAAACAGTGGATGAAGCAATGTTAGCTGAAGCACAAAAATTAAAAGAACAATATGGTGAACAGATACCACCTGAAATGATTCAACAACTAGAAGCACAAAGAGCAGTAGCTATTGATAGTGAAATTGTAAAAATTACAGAACAAATGGTTGCGGAAGAAGCTGAAGCTATGGCGGATACTAATATGGATCCTCTTGTTATGTTAAAACAACAAGAACTAGCACTTAAAGCACAAGATCTAGAACAGAATGCAGCAGAATCTGGTGAACAAATGGCTTTAAGAGAAAATCAATTTGATCAAAAAGTAAAAATGGATGCTTTAAAACTTGATGCACAATATGACATTGCAAATTTAAGAGCTGGAGTAGCTCAAGATAGAAATGCTATAAATGAGCAGAAGATAATCTTAGATGCTCAAAAAAATAATAATGAGAATGTAGGTTAAAATGCTTAATCAATTATTAGGCGGAGGCTTAGTTAAAACTGTAGGAGCAATAATAGATTCCGTTCACACAAGTGAAGAAGAAAAAAACAATGCTAAGATTAAACTCAAAGAAATTGAAGCAAGTCTTAATCAAGCACAAACTCAAATTAATTTAGCGGACGCTAAATCCACTGCTACAGGCATTGGTGGTATTATGCAGCGGTCGTGGCGCCCCCTCATCGGGATGAGTTGTGCGTTAGCAATATTGTGGGAGTACGTATTAAAACAATTTATAATTTTTATATTGGCAGCATTTAGTATTGAACATGCACCTTTACCTGAGCTTGACATGGCTACACTATTCCCTCTTGTCATGGCTTTATTAGGCATGGCGGGAATAAGATCTTTCGACAAGGTCAAGAAAGTTAATTCAGATCAATAGTGATTCAAGATTCAACAAAAAATAGTAAAAGACTTACTTTAACTATCCCTCCTAAAAAAGGCCCTGTATCTCAAGGGTTGAAAATTAGTTATAATAATATAAAAATAATTAAGACAACAAAAAAAGGAACATCAAAATGATGCATGACTATTATAAGATACCTGGGTGGTTTAATTATCACGAGGCTTACGATAAACTAGCAACCGAACTACCCGACGAATCAACGATTGTAGAAATAGGATCATTCATGGGTAGATCTACAAAGTATTTAGCAACTAATTTTTGGAATGCAGAAAAAATGAAAGTTAGAATTCATTCTGTAGATACTTTTAAAGGTTCAAGCGAACATTCTTCTCTTAAAACAGGTAATGATTTTTCTTCTGTTTTTAAAGATAACTTACAGTTCTTTTTAAATAGAGAAATGGTTATACAACACAAAGGAAGATCCGATGATAAAGATATACTAGATTATTTTAAAGATGAATCTATTGATGCTTTAATGATTGACGGAGCTCATGAGTTAGAAGCTGTTAAAGAAGATATTATAAATTGGTATCCTAAAGTTAAAAAAGGTGGAGTAATTTTCGGGGATGATTTTTATTTAAAAAGTGTTCAAGAAGGAATGAAACAAGGGCTTAACCATGTAAAAGAACCTGAATATACAACTTATTCAAGTCAAGAGTCTGTATGGTTTATTAGCAAAGGTATTAACAGTGATACTACCTATCAAAAATTAGTACCTGGAATTAATTGCCTTGTCTGATCACACTATTTATTATGTTCAAAAAGAACTAAAGCTTTTAAAGGGAGATTTAATGAATTCCTTGACACAAGGGGTTGAAAAAATTGAAGATTACAAGTATATTCTAGGAAAGATACATATGCTTGACATATGCCAACAGGAAATTTCTCGACTGCTGGAAAAAGAGGAGACATTTGATGACTAATACTACTGATACTATAACTACTACTACTGACACTAAATCCTTTACAATACCTAAAGAAGTAAAGGAAAAATTCGAAAATCCCGAACAATTTCTAAGAACTAATTTAACAGAAATGCAGAAATTACCTCAACCAACTGGTTGGAGGATTCTTGTTTTACCTTTTAAAGCAAAGCAGAAAACTAAAGGAGGGATTCTATTGACTGATAAAGCAGTAGAAGACTCACAACTAACTACAACTGTTGCTATGGTTTTAGCGACAGGTCCTGATGCTTATAAAGATGAAAATAAATTCCCAAGTGGCTCTTGGTGTAAGCAAGGCGACTGGGTCGTCTTTGGAAGATATTCAGGTTCAAGACTAAGAATAGAAGGTGGGGAAGTAAGGATATTAAATGATGACGAAATACTAGGCACCATTGAAAATCCAGAGGATATTTTATCAACCGTATAACATGGGAGGTTAAACCATGCAAGAGGCACAAATAAACACTGCCAGAGACGAAAAAATGGTAGAGATGGATACTTCAGGTGATGATGTTGAAATAATATTAGATTCAAAAGAAAATAATGTTATTCAATCAGATCCTTATGAAGCTGTCAAAACAAACGAAGTAGAACCTTTATCACCTAGGGTAGAAGAGGAACCAGCTCAACAAAAAGAAGAGCTAGAAGACTATTCAACTGGTGTTAAAAAAAGAATTGATAAGCTAACTTTTAAATTAAGAGAAGCCGAAAGAGAAAGACAGGCTGCTCTTGATTATGCAACAAATGTGCAAAGGGAATTATCAGATAGCAAAAGAAAATACATTGACGTAGACAAAGGTTATATGTCTGAAAGTGAAGTTAGAAACAAAATGGCTTCTGATTTGGCTAGACAAAATCTTATTCAAGCTAGAGAAAATGGAGACTTCAATAAAGAAGAAGAGGCTCGTCAATCTTTAACAAAATTAGATTTAGAATCTGAAAGAATCAGAGTTACTAAAACTAAAAAAGAACGTGAATACGAGGAAACTTCAAAAGAACTTGATATGCAACAAGCGCAATATCAAGCTGCTATGCAACAGCAACAGCAACAACCTCGTCCTTCACAAAAAGCTATCTCATGGGCTGAAAGGAACTCTTGGTTCAATTCTGACCCTGATAAGACCGATTTAGCCAAAAGAGTACATCGTGGTTTAGTAGCAGAAGGATTTGACACTGAATCAGATGAGTACTATGATGAATTAACTAAAAGAGTTAGTGATAAGTTTCCGTCAGCAATAGCTGAGGATCAGGCGACTAGAAGAGGCACTTACGTCCAACCCGTTTCTTCTGCAACAAGGTCTGCAACCACTGGACGCAACAAATCTGTCAGGTTATCTCCTAGTCAGGTAAAAATAGCGAAAAAGCTAGGGGTTCCCTTAACTGAGTACGCTAAATATGTATAGGAGTGAAAAATGACAGAAGATAGTAAAATGAAAACACCAAGAAGTGCACAAACAAGGGAAACTCAAGCTTCACTGAAGCCTTGGGCTCCACCATCGCAATTAGATGCTCCGCCGTGCCCTAATGGATTTAGGCAACGTTGGATAAGGGAACGTATTAATGGAGTCGACGATTCTAAGAACATTAATGCAAAATTACGTGAAGGATGGGAATTAGTGAGAGCAGATGCTTATCCTGATTCCGCATACAGCGTATATACCGGATCCAGCCCAACCTTTAAGGGTGTCATTAGTGTAGGCGACTTGCTATTAGCAAGAATGCCCGAAGTAACTGCAAAGCAAAGAGATGCTTATTTTGAGAAAAAGACTTCAGATCAAACTGAAGCTTGGGAAACAGATGCTTTGAGAGATCAACACCCATCAATGCCTATGAATGTCGATAGGCAGAACAATGTAACTTTAGGCGGCAACAGAAATAAAAAATCTGATAACTAAAGTTTAAACTAAAGGAGTAAGAACATGGCAAATATGAGTGGAAACTTCGGTCTTCGCGCTATTCAGCAAATGGGTTCTGCGTACAATTCAAGTGGTACAAATGAATACGCAATTGCTAATGGCGAAGGCTCTGCTTTATTTCAAGGCGATCCCGTTACCCTAGTGGCTAACGGTAATATCGATATTGGTTCTACTGCTGGTGCAGAACTTATTGGCGTTTTTAATGGTTGTTTTTATACTGATCCAACTACACAAAAGCCGACTTGGATGAATTATTATCCAGGTAGCATCGCAGCAGATGATATCATAGCATACGTCTTTGATGACCCAAACAAGCAGTTTGAGGTCAAAATTGACGATACAAATGGCGGTCAAGCACAAGTAGGATCTAATGCTAACATTGCAACATATTCAGCGGGAAGTACCATTAATGGTATCTCGAATGTTGCTTTAGATGGTGGTAGTTTTACTACAAATGCAGCCGCTAATTTAAGGGTTGTAAGACTTTCCAAGGATGTTGAAAATAGCGACTACACAGCCGCTAATGCAAGCATTGTTGTTAAGATTAACTTACATGCCTTATCAGATACAACAGGAATATAGGAGGTTAAACTATGGCTATATCAAGAAGTCAACTCGTTAAAGAGTTAGAGCCCGGTTTGAATGCACTATTCGGCCTGGAGTACGCACGTTATGACAACCAAGCAGCACAAATTTTTGAAACAGAATCTTCTGATCGTGCATTCGAAGAAGAAGTAATGTTATCAGGATTTGCTAATGCTAGAGTAAAGCCTGAAGGTAGCTCAATCGTTTACGATTCAGCAAATGAAACCTTCACTGCTCGTTACACACATGAAACAATCGCACTTGCGTTTGCAGTAACAGAAGAAGCTGTCGAAGATAATCTTTATGACAGAATCTCAGCTCGTTACACAAAAGCACTTGCTCGTTCCATGGCAAACACCAAACAGGTGAAAGGCGCAAACGTTTTAAACAACGGTTTCAACAACGCTTTCGCTGGTGGTGACGGTGTGGCTTTATTGTCAACAGCACATCCAACAATTGGTGGAGGACCGCTTAGAAATGAGCTAACAACACCAGCTGACTTGAATGAAACATCTTTAGAGCAATCATTAATTGATATTGCAGCTTTCATCGACGAAAGAGGCTTATTAATTGCTGCTCAAGGAAGAAAACTTATCATTCCACCAGCATTACAATTCGTCGCTGACAGATTAATGGAATCAACTTTAAGAGTTGGTACCGCTGACAATGACATTAATGCTATTAAGAATATGGGTATGATTCCTGAAGGTTATGTAGTGAATAACTACTTAACTGACACAGATGCTTTCTTCATTAAAACAGACGTTCCTAATGGTTTCAAACACTTTGTAAGAAGCCCAATTAGAACTTCTATGGAAGGTGATTTTGACACTGGAAACGTTAGATATAAAGCGAGAGAGAGATATTCTTTTGGATTCTCAGATCCTCGTTGTGTATTTGGCTCACCAGGTGCATAAACGTAATCATATATTATTTATTAAAGGGCGCTTTACTGCGCCCTTTTTTTATTCTATAACAATATATACAAGCATTAACACTTAGATACATACACTGAGCTTGTCAGACGGTATAGAGACTATGTATCGAAAGGTCTATACAACCAAGGAGGTTTACTATGGCTGGAACACACTTTAAAGGACCGCTGCTATTTTCAGCACAGCGTCCATCACTACAAAACTTAAACACATCAATGTGGCCTGATCAATTTCATTATATGGATGATTTTAATACAGGAGCCGTTGATGAGACTAATGACTGGACTATTATAAAAGATACTGGAGCAGCCGTTGCAGTAGGCGATTCTGCTACTGGTGAGCTTACTTTGACTTCAACTGCAACTACAGATGATGATGGAGCTTCTATTCAACAAAAATTAGAAACTTTTTCTACACCATCAATTGTTGGAGATTCATTATGGGTTGAAACTAGAATTAAAAACTCAACTGTAGATCAATCAGCTATAATAGTAGGATTAACAGAAACTTTTACTACAAACCCAGAAGCTATGTTTTCTTCATCTAACGTAATTGCTTTTCTCTTAAATGACGGTTCACCTGTTATATTAGCAGCCACTGAAGCTGCTGATACTCCAACTCTTGTAACCTTAGACTCAACTTTATCAACAATAACTGATGATACTTTTGTAACACTAGGTTTTAAATTTACTAAAGGTACTACCACAGATAGAGTAGAGTTCTATATTAACAGAAAGTATGCTGGAGTTAGCACTACAAACATACCAGCTTCTACAGTTCTATTAAAATTAGGTGTTGCTAGCATATCAGGTGATGCCACAGGAACTAGAGTGACAACACTAGATTACATCATGGGTGCACAAGACCGAAATGTAACTTACACTGAGTCACCAGCGTAACAGGTATTAATTAGTGGGGGTGAAAGCCCCCACATTTAAAGGAGTTTATTATGCCAAACATAACAAATATAAAGCCAAAATTTGTTCAAACACTAACTGCGGCGAATGCTACTGTTTCTGAATCTGCTATTTGCAATACTCAAACTACTGCTGGCGCTGGCGCTTTAACCATAAACGGTTATTTAGTTACTACTGGCGTGGCTACAATTTCAGGAACCAATATGGGAAGAAATATAACTGTATTTGGAAACGGTTCTGATAATAGTGATGTAGAATTTACTATTGTGGGAACATCCCCTTCAGGAATTAGTGTTAGCAGCGCTTTCGCTGGTCCAGGGGCAAGTGCTGATGTAACTTTAGCAAGTGCTGAATTTAACACCATAACTGCGATGTCAGTTAATGCAGCTATTACAGGAAGCGTAACAGTTGGTTTTGTTTTAGATAGCGTACAAAAAGGTATTATCTTTACTGGAAGAACTAGAGTA
>Ga0209710_1003392_pt1 | contig 10748 bp, 9 predicted proteins | sample ArcticOcean_MG_C_5_FD_187436 | JGI IMG/M metagenome (GOLD analysis project Ga0209710, IMG submission 187436) | Marine microbial communities from western Arctic Ocean - ArcticOcean_MG_CB4_138 (SPAdes) (version 2) | ecosystem: Environmental > Aquatic > Marine > Oceanic | place: Arctic Ocean: Canada...
TCGCCATCGACAATCTTCCCGAAAATTGTTTTTTCTTCTGTCATTCATGTTTCCTTGTGCTCATTCGTTTCGACACAGGGCCGATACGCTGCGGTTGTTTTAGATGAAGCACTGTTTTAGATAAATGTGTTTTAGATAAAGAATTTTTTTAGTTGAAGCGTCAACGTCAGGAGCGCCAATAAGTTACCCGTGTTTGCCGACATCCCAGCCATCATCAGCGATCGTTCCAGAAGCAAACGCCCGCGGTTTATCTTCCAGTGTTGTCGCCATGGTGTCGTTCCATCGGTTTAGAAAACCAAATAACGAAATGACTGCGACAACCTCGACACACTGTTTGTCTGAAAAGTGTTCTCTAAGGCTGTCCATGTGTGCGGGTTCTACCGCGTTCGGCACCATGCCCGCATGTAATGCTACTCGAAGTGCCGCTTTTTCGGCATCGGTGAAAAGGGCGCTTGTTTCGAACTCAAAGGCTGCCTGAATTTTCTCGGGGCTGATCCCGTTTACTTCCGCGCTATGCGAAGTGTGAGCCTGGCAGTAGCGGCAACCCGCGGCGTTGCTGGCCACGAAGGCGATCAGTCGCTTTAAGCCGCCATCCAGCTCGCCGCCGTCAATAATCCCACCGGCGAAGCCTCCAAAGGATTGCAGCAGTTCGGGCCAGTGAGCCATGGTGAGCATGCTGTTAGGGACAAATCCCATCGTTGCTTCGACCGCCTGGAATATGGGCTCCATGTCTGCGAGCGATTCCCGCGCTTTGGGTGTGACCAACGTCATCCTATATCTCCTCTGCTTGCCAGTGGACGCTAACAATAGCAGGGATATAGATCGAACTGGACGGATTTAACCGCCAGCGGTGTTAGACATTAATCGAAACCTTGGGCTAGCGGCGCTTTTGGTCTTTAAGCCCTTCAGTGACAACCTTCAAGATCTGGCGGCACGTCACTTGCCCAACCAACAGCCCATCCTGCACGACGGGCCTTCTGCGATGCTTATGGTCCAGCATTGACGTCGCAACATCGATGATATCATCGTGAGGATGCTGAACTTCAACTTCACGGGTCATGACATCACCAACCAGCGCAGCCCCAAACTCCTCGTCATTGTAGACACCCGCAAGAATAACGCGCAGGCAATCCAGTTCAGACAGCATGCCCATTAATGCCCTCCGTTCATCGACAACAACGAGACCGGATACTTTGTGGTCCAATATCCGAAGTGCTGCTTCGTAGACGGTGAGTTCCGGCCTGGCGGTGACCGGGTTTTTTAACATGTAATCCTTAAGTTCTACGGAACCTAACATGGTTCTACCTCCTCATCAGGGTTAATCCTGGTCTTTTCCGGCGCCTTAACTGACCGCCGGCACTGTCAAGGGTCGTTCAGGCAAGCGCCCGAGCTACCGATGTAACCCATTCCACTACGGGCGTGGGATACACACCCAATACGACTAACAATACTGAAACCATGCCGAGTGCCCAACCGCCTGCCAGAGGTATGTCGATCTGATCCTCTGAAACGGTTTTTTTCGTCATGGAAAAAATGATTCTCAGGTAGTAGTACAAACCAATACCGCTGCCCACCACCACGGCCGCAAGTAATTGCCATAGGCCCGACTGGACACCAGCCGCGAAGATATAAAACTTGCCGATGAATCCCACTGTAAGCGGTATACCTGCCAGTGATAACAACATCGCGCTGAAGAAGGTGGCCAATAGGGGCCGTCGCCAGAACAGGCCCTCATACTGCGAGAGCTGGTCATTATCGTGATCCGATTGTGTGCTCCCGGACATGATAGTCACGACACCAAACGCGCCGATAGTTGTCACGAAATAGGCAATCAGGAAGAACATGCTGGCCTCTATGGCAAGCTGTTTTCCGCCCACCACACTTGCCGCAAGGAACCCAACCAGCAGGTATCCGATGTGCGCGATGGAAGAGTAAGCAAGCACCCGTTTTATCTTGTCCTGCATCAGGGCCAGTATATTGCCGACAAGGATCGAAAGAAGTGCAACCCAGAACAGAGATTCCATAATCGCTTCAAACCTAAAACCGTCAAATGACACAAAGAAGCGCAGCAGTACCGCAAAGATACCGCCTTTGGAAACCGTCGCAAGGAATGCTGTGGTGGGTGCCGGCGCGCCCTCATAAACATCCGGAGTCCACATATGAAAAGGCGCCAGGGATAATTTGAAGGCGATGCCCGCGAGCACAAAAGTCGCCCCTATCAGGACAAACACATTAGCGTGCTCCATCTCGGCAGTCGCATCTGCCATGCCCTGGAACGATAGGCTTCCGGTAACGGCAAACAGAAATGCGATACCAAATAGTAAGGTGGCGGACGACACCCCGGACAGGATGAGGTACTTGAGTGCCGCTTCAAGGCTGAAAAATCCGCGCACCGGGTAGGAAATCATGGCGTAAAGCGACACACCAACCAGTTCCATGCCTAGAATGAACGAGGCAAAGTGAGCGCTGTGCGAGAGTATGACGCCACCCAGGGTGGATAGAAGTAGCAGCATCAGGTACTCGTCTTGATTTTCACCCCGCCCTGCGTGGTAACTGTATGCCAGAAGACAGATGAAGAAGGCGCCGATGACAATGATGCTGGAAAACAGCAGGGCATACTCATCAACCACGATCAGTGGGGTCACAGACTGAGGCTCTACGTTGATGCTGACCCAGGCAATGGCGGCAAGCGTTAGCGCCAGGCCCGCGGAAGAGCAAAGGCAGGTTAGTGCCAGGTTCCTGGCGAAGGCGATGACCATCATGACAATAAGGATGACGCAGGTCAGCGTGATGATGGGCAGCAGTGCCAGCAGGTCGGTGGCGATCATGGCAGCACCCCAATCCAGAGTTTGCTATTGGTACCCGTCAACTCATACAGGCTCGCAAGCACCGGGTTAACCAAGTCGAATACAGGTTGAGGGTAAACGCCAATGTAGATGAGCCCTAACATCATGGGGATCATGGCGATCATCTCGCGCGGGCCGAAGTCAGGCATGCTGATGCTTCCATTTTCGTGGGGATGACCCCTTTCGCCCTGAAAAACCTTTTGTAACGCCATCAGCGCGTACATGGCGCCGGTGACAAGTCCGAGAGTCGCCAGGATGGTGATCCATTTATTGACGGCGAATGCGCCTAGCAGAATCAGGAACTCGCCAACGAAGTTGCCAAGACCGGGCATACCAAGCGAGGCGATAATAAAGAACATTGCGATGGCCCCCATTCTAGGGGCTTCCTGCCAGAGTCCGCCCATTTCATTCATGTTCCGTGTATGCAACCGATGCTGCAGTGCGCCAGCAATCATGAACAGCGCTGCCGTGGAGAAGCCATGCGCGACCATCTGCATGACCGACCCCTGAAGGGAAAGCTCGGTCCAGGCAAACACACCAACCAGCACGAAGCCCATGTGGCTAACGCTGCTGTACGCGACCAGCCGTTTGAAGTCTGATTGGCCAAAGGCTAGTAGTGCACCGTAGAGTATCCCAATAGCGCCTAACGACATTGCAAGGGTGGAAATTTCGGCGGCTGCATCCGGGAACAGCGGCACTGTGAATCGAATTAGGCCATAGGCACCAGTCTTAAGCAGAATGCCCGCTAACAGAACACTGGCTGCGGTAGGTGCCTGAGTATGAGCGTCTGGTAGCCATGAATGAAACGGGAAGCCCGGCAGTTTGACGACAAAAGCGACAAAGAAACCACACATCATCCAGAACGCCAGATCCGGATCGATGCTGTGTCCCAGCAGGTCAAAATAGTTGAACGTCAGGACGCCGCTCTGGCCATAGTGGGCGAGTACAAGCGCAAGAATAGCGACCAGCATGATCAGACCACTGACCTGGGTAAACAGAAAGAACTTCATCGCCGCATAGGATTTTCTTTCATGTCCCCAAATAGCGATCAGTAAGTACATGGGGATTAGCATCACTTCCCAGAAGAAGAAAAACAGGAACAGGTCCAAGGAGACGAAAACGCCGACGACGCCCGCCAGTGTCCACATCAGGTTGAACTGAAAAAACCCGGGTCGTTTTTCTATTTCACTCCAGGAAGACAGCACCGCAATAAAACCAAGGAAGATCGTTAGCGTCACTAGCAGCAGACTCAGGCCGTCAATGGCAAAGACAAGGCTGATACCAAAGCGCGGAATCCAGGGCACGTTGATGTATTCCAGCCAGGGAGAGCTGACCCCCAGGGCTAGCGGTAGCATCTGCCCCGGCGCTTGAAACAAGGGCACCAGTAACAGGGCGGCAAGCGTAATACTGCCAATTGATATCCAACGGGGCAGGTCGCGGTTCCACCCTTCGATCATCCAGGCGGCAAGTCCGCCGATGAACAGCGTCAGCATGATTAGGATCATGGTCATGGTGCCGTGCCTCCACCTGAGAAGAGTGCAATGGCAACGATTGTCGCCAGGCCCAGGACCATCACCCCGGCGTAGGTGCGTAACTGCCCTGTCTGGCTTTGGATAGTCAACTCATGAAGTAAACGAATCACATCGGCGGTGAAGTTGTAGCACCAGTCCACGATATCCATTCGATTGACGTTTGCCATCCATGCATAGGGTTTTACGATAAAGGTGTCGTAAAACCAGTCCATCGCCCAATGTGAGAACCAGAACCGGTTAAGCGTTTTACCCATCTTGGAATTAGTCCAGGTAGAGATGTCGACGCTGTGGGACAGAAAAATAAGGTAAGCAATCGCCACGCCGATGATGGGAACGGCTGGTGTAATAATCGCTATCAGACCATCGTGAGCCGGGCCGGTCGCTGCGGGAAATACATCCATGACCGGTATCACAATGAAGCCACCCACCAGTGCTAGAAGACAAAGGACAAGTAACGGCGCTGCCATCAGCCAGCCAGCGGGCTGGGAAGGCTCTGTTTTTACCTCGCCAAAGAACACGATAAAAACCAGGCGAAAACTGTAGATAGAGGTAAGCAGGGCGCCGAGTAACCCTATGGCCCAGAGCAGGGGGCCTTGCCAGGCGTTCTCATATGCTGCAAGTAAAATGGCGTCCTTGGAATAAAACCCGGAAGTGAAAGGTAGTGCCGCCAACGCTGCGCTGCCAATCAGGAAACTCCAGAATGCCACCGGCAGTTTTTTGCGCAGCCCACCCATTTTGAAAATATTGTGTTCGTGGTGCAGGGAATAAATGACGGCGCCGGCGGCAAGAAACAACAATGCCTTGAAAAAGGCATGGGTCATCAGGTGGAAGATACTGGATGCCCAGGCGCCAACGCCAAGCGCCAGAAACATGTAACCAATCTGGCTGATTGTGGAGTAGGCAAGAATTCGCTTGATGTCATGTTGCGTGATGGCGGTGAAAGCTGCCATAAGCAGGGTGGCAGCCCCGACTGTTGCAACAGTGTTCAGCGCAAAGGGTGACAACAGGAATATTTCGTGTGTCCGGGCGATCAGGTAAACACCAGCGGTCACCATAGTGGCCGCGTGAATCAGCGCGCTGACTGGTGTTGGACCCGCCATGGCATCCGGTAGCCAGATTTGCAGTGGCAGCTGTGCAGATTTGCCGACCGCTCCGCCAAGTAGTAATAGACAGGCGATTGTTAATGTCGGGCTGCCTTCAGGCCACTGGCTAATTGCCGCGGCGGTCATGGGTGCAAAATCCAGCGTGCCCAGGTGCACGAATAACAAAAACATGCCAATTGCCATCGCCGTGTCGCCAACTCGGGTGACAATGAACGCTTTTCTTGCTGCGGCGCCATTGGCGCTATCTTCGTGCCAGAACCCCACCAAAAGGTAGCTGCATAAACCCACGCCTTCCCAGCCAACAAACAGCAGGAGCAAGTTGTCTGCCAGTACCAGTACCAGCATGGCGGATACAAAGAGGTTCATGTAACTGAAAAACCGCGAGTAATCCTTGTCGTCCAACATAAACAGTGATGAGTAGATGTGGATCAGCAGACCGACGCCAGTAATCACGGACAGCATCGTTAGCGTTAACCCGTCCACGTAAAAGCTGACCAGTGGGCTAAAGCCCCCAACATTTATCCACGTATATAAGGTATTGCTAAGTGGTTCTCGTAAGGTCAAGAATTCGACTGAGGTCAGCAAAACGAGTACCGCTGAGCTCGCGACGCTACCAACGCCCACCACGGCAACCAGAGCCTTTGGCAGCTTCCCCAGCGTGGCGAATAACAGTAGGAATCCTATAAGGGGTAACAGGGGGATTAGGTAAATGTAGTCAGCCATGATGTTATCCCCGCATCCTGCTTGCCTGGTCAATATCCAGCGAACCGAAGCGGCGATGAACTTGTAGTAGTAATCCAAGTCCAACAGAGACCTCTGCGGCGGCGATGCTTAATATGAGCATGAACATGATCTGTCCGTCAGCGATTCCCCAGTGAGCGCCGGCCACAATAAACGCGAGTCCGCAGGCGTTCAGCATGATTTCCAGGGACATCAGAATCAGAATAATGTTGCGGCGTACCAGGACGCCCAGCAGGCCAATCAAAAACAAGATGGCCGCCAGCAGCAGGCCGTGTTCCATTGGGATGACGACGGCTTCATTCATGGTCGTCCCCCGATAGAGCCGCGCTAGGTGGCGGTGTCGGCTGGTCCCTGACGTCAATAAAATAACGCCGTCCCAGATGATAGGCGCCAACCAGGCCTGCGAGCAGCAGCATAGAAGCGATCTCTACAGCCAGCACATAAGGACCAAAAAGTTCTAGCCCGACGTCTTTGGGTCCTACAACGACGCCTTTTAAAAGTCGCTCGGCGCTTTGCAGGACGTAAACGATCTCAACGAACAGTATGACGCAGAGTACCGAAGGGAATATCCACATCCCAGGTCGAAGCAGCGCATGTTCCGCGACGTTCCCTGATTGACCCAGGTTCAGCAGCATGATGACAAAAACGAACAGCACCATAATGGCGCCTGCGTAAATAACGACTTCTAGCACGGCCGCAAAGGGCGCTCCTACAAGGTAAAAAATGATGGCGGACGCAAGCAACGATATGATCAGATAAATAAGCGCGTGCGCGGCGTTATAACGAGTCACCGCTAAGACAGTAGAGACCAGTGATACGGTAGCCGCGATGTAGAATAGTCCCAGCTCAAGCATTTTTTAGCTCCACTATCATGGTAAAAGGCTTCTCACGTCGACCGGTGGTGCTTCGTTTCGGGCCTCACCCTTGTCTTTATCCTCGATTGATTTGCCGCTGACGTTGTAGAAACTGTAGCCATGGTATTTGCCCTGGCCACTGATCAGCAGATGTTCCTTTTCGTAAACCATGTTCTGCCTGTCGTACTCACACATTTCAAAATCAGGCGTGAGTTGGATGGCGTAGGTTGGGCAGGCCTCTTCACACATGCCGCACATGATGCAACGCGAGAAATTGATTCTGAAAAATTCTGGATACCACCGGCCGTGATCGTCCTCTGTCTTTTGCAGGGCAATACAGTCTACGGGACAGACCACAGCGCAAAGGTTGCAGGCAACGCAGCGCTCTTCGCCGTCAGGGTCGCGGGTAAGGACAATCCGGCCGCGATAGCGGGGAGCCAGGTACGGCATCACTTCGGGATATTCGATGGTGTCGGATTTCGTGAACGTATGCCGGAGCACCTCGAACAGGGTAACCAACTGGCTCCAGATTGCTTTCAGGATCATACCCATAACACGATGGCTCCAGTCGCAAGAAGATTGATCAGGGTCAGAGGCAGCATGAACTTCCACCCGAATGACATGAGTTGGTCATATCGTGGTCGTGGTATGGCTGCCCGCAAAAGAATAAAGAAACAAATAAAGCCAAACGACTTGAGAAAAAACCAGATGATAGGGGGTAGGAAAGCAGGGCCAAGCCACCCGCCGAAGAAGATCGTTACAATCATGCATGAGATCAGGATTAGGCCCAGATACTCGCCCACCATAAACATGCCGAACTTCATGCCTGAATATTCTGTGTGAAACCCAGCCACGAGTTCGTGTTCTGCTTCGGGCAGGTCGAACGGCAGGCGGTGGCTTTCGGCAATACCGGCAATCAGGAACACCACAAATCCAATAAACTGCGGTATCACGAACCAGTAGTGGTCTTCCTGCCAGAGCACGATGTCTACAAGACTAAATGAACCCGTCAGCATGACGACACCCATTAGGGAAAGGCCCATGAAGACTTCGTAGCTGACCATTTGTGCAGCGCTTCGTAGTCCGCCCAGTAGTGCGTATTTGTTATTGGACGCCAGGCCGCCTAGCATCACGCTGTAAACGGCCAGAGAGGTCATGCCCAGAAAGAACAACAATCCGATATTAAGGTTCGCGATATGGATGTCGGGTGCGTATGGGACGACAGCAAACCCGAGCAGCATGGCCATAACAATGGCGGTTGGCGCGAAGACAAACACGAACCGATCAGCAAATGGGGGTATCCAGTCTTCCTTTGCGAACAGTTTGATGATGTCCGCAAATGCCAGCCCGATACCAAGGGGGCCAACTCGGTTAGGGCCCCGGCGGTCTTGCCAGATACCCAGTAGTCGTCTTTCGAACCAGACCAGAATTGCTGCGCCACCAAAGACCCCGAACAGGGTGCCAAAGATAACAACATAGATAAACAGCTCTTCCATCAACTTGTCCTGTCTGTGGTGATCAGGCTTGGCCGGAGTGGGTCAGAAGGCGCGGTGTACCCCGCCACTTTTTGTAATCTTGATAATTGGGCGCTTCCAAGGCGCTGAGTATCTGGGATCATCGGATAGATCACGCAGTGATCAGCGACTTCGTCATCTACCAGCACTGTCATGATGAGGTCGCCGTAGCCAAGACCGTCATGGTGCGCGACCTGCAGACCAGCAGCGGTGGCGCTAGACATGCGAGCATAGGGTTTGGGAATCAGCGTGGCTAACTCGGCCGCTTCATTGCTGAGTTCGTCGCTGCCAAATATGTGTGCTTGGCCAATCAGGTTTGCGGGTGTTTCCTCCGCGAGGTCAAACCCTGTTAGGTCGTTTGTTCCCGCGAACAGGCGAATACCGGTGGTGCCTGATTTGTCGGCTCCACCGACTTCATCCTGAAACTTGTGAATGGACTGATTGGAATTCCATCCCGGTGACCAGGTATAGGGACGCAGACTCGCTGGCGCCCTTGTTTGGTTGCCTTCCATGGTAAAGGCAAGTGGTGACTCTGTATCCAATGGCTGCTGAGGTTCATGTACGGAAACATTCGCCATCATTGCGGTGCGGCCACTCGCCCGGTGGGTCATACGTGCGACGCGGCTTCCCTCAATCCGAAATTGTTCATCGGGTGCGCAGGTCACTACCCCTGCGAACAAGGGATGTTCAGCCGCTAACTTTTGTTGCCATCCGCTTGCGGGCAAGTGATCACCCCCCAGTGCGCCAAGAAGCTGATAACCGGGTGTGATGTCCCCGGCTGGATTAAAGGTTGCCATTGAACGCTGCGCCCGGCCTTCATTGTTGACAAAGGTTCCCTCAGCTTCAGCGAATGAAGCGGCTGGCAAGACGATGCTGGAACGTGATGCGGTCGGGTTATCCATGACATCAATCACAATGAGGTTCTGCACCCCGTCAAGCAGTGCGCTGCCAAGGCGGGTGTCGATATCGTTTTCCAGCACGATGACGGTCTTTGGGCTGTTGCTTAAAAGTTCTTCCGCATCGCGCGTGTTGTTGATCATTGCAACGCCAACACTGTTGGTTTCCGATGCGCAAAGAAAAACACCAGTACTGGGATTTTTCTTTGTAAGAGCGGCAGCCAGATTGGCGGAAACCTTAAGAATGTTGCTGCTGCCAAGGCTGGTGCCTGAAACAATGAGCGGGCGCTTTGCCGACAGTAAGGTGTTTGCAATGTTTTTGGCGTCGGAGGGTTCATCCTCTTCAAGCGCTTCTATAATTTGTTCTACCATCGCGACGATATCATTGGGCGCCAGTCGATGGGTGTCACTGGCAATATCATCTAGCCGGTCAGCCATGGGGGAAAGAATGACCAGCGGGCTTTTCTCATCCTGCTCTAATTCGCGTACCGCGGCATCATGCCACTGACTGATGCCGGTGTCGGCCGCCAGGGCCTGGCCAATGTTTCTAACGGCTTGCCGGATCGACAGTGCAAGCCTGGGCGCATGGTTGGTAACGTCCTCACCTACGATGAGTATGGCGTCAAAGGTCTCGACTTCCATCATCGATGGTACGCATAAGTTGCTACCCAGAACCTCAAGAATGACGCCGTGCATTGCCCGCTCGGTTGATGTCATGCCGTTGCAGTAGTGATCGGCGCCGACCAGTTGGCGCAGGGCCTCATTCGATTCGAGACTGGCGCGGGGTGAGCCAATACCAATGACCTTATCGGTCAGCAGCGCCTTAACTTTTCCCAGTGCCTCTGCGATCTCTACAGGTTCGTAAAGGCCATCTGGATTTCGGATTCCTGCCCCGGGAATACGCTTGGGGGAGTTCACATGCTGTGCGCCGAACCGCCCACGGTCACACAGAAAGTAGCCGTTTACCTCATTGTGGTAGCGATTGTGTACGCGGCGAACTTCGCCATAGCGTTCAGAAGTGTAAGTGTTGCATCCCAGCGAGCAGGCCTGGCAGACCGTAGGGGCAGACTGTAGATCCCATTTTCGAGTGTAGTGTTTCGATAATGTCTTGTCTGTGAACACACCGGTTGGACAGACCTCTACCAGGTTGCCAGCAAATTCATTGTTCAACACACCCGGTTCAGCGCGACCAAAAAACACCCTGTCTCTTGAACCAAATGCTGCAAGGTCATCGCCGCCGGCGTAATCTTGGTAGTAACGGA
>Ga0209710_1003393_pt1 | contig 10746 bp, 5 predicted proteins | sample ArcticOcean_MG_C_5_FD_187436 | JGI IMG/M metagenome (GOLD analysis project Ga0209710, IMG submission 187436) | Marine microbial communities from western Arctic Ocean - ArcticOcean_MG_CB4_138 (SPAdes) (version 2) | ecosystem: Environmental > Aquatic > Marine > Oceanic | place: Arctic Ocean: Canada...
ATACCCAATGGGCGCTCCAATCGTCGGTTTCGCTTCACAAGAAGACGGGGAACGAGAACAAGGCGAAATTATCGGAAAAGCTATATTAGACGACATTGAAAAGGAATTATTCGATAGGTATAAAATGAAAGCGAGGTTTTTGTCGACGCCTTATATGAACAAAGCTGTGGACCGTACAGAGTTTGTATCGGTTGGAGAAACGGCTTCGATGGAGACGAGATGGTACGCTGGATATTTGCGCTCGAAAGATGCCGCAAATGTGATCAACTTTGATTTGGCATGGGCGTTCGCATCGATATTAGCCGTTTGGGGATACATGGCGTTTCATACGAGATCGTTTTTCATCGCGAGCTTGGGCATGTTTGAAATTATATGTTCGTTTCCTGTCGCTTTATTTATTTATAAGCTCATTTATCGCATCGAGTATTTAGGAAATGTTCAGATTTTGTCCATATTCGTCGTTCTAGGCGTTGGTGCAGATGACGTGTTTGTGTTTTACGATGCGTTTAAACAATCGCAATTTGAGCCTAAAGAAACTGTTTCGGGGTCGACCTTGACGAGAGTTCTATATACGTCAAGAAGAGCTTCGAAGGCTATTTTCGTGACAAGTTTCACGACCATGGGAGCGTTCTTCGCGACGAGTTTATCGGAAGTCATGCCGATTTCAGCGTTTGGTATTTTAAGTGCGACTATGATTGCAGTTTTGTTCTTCATTAACGTTTTGATGTTTCCGCCCGCGTTGTTCTTATATTCTTTGTATTTAGAGAAGTATAAGGTGTGTTGTTGCTTCCAAAAGCAAGATTATAAGCGCACGGAGAGGTATGATTTAGAAACGACAAATTTACCGACGACGACAGAAACGGGATCAACGGTATTCATAGATTTTAATAGCAATGACGACATTGAACAACAACAACAACAACAACAACAACAACACGTTCAAGAAAAGATGTCTATGTCAAGAGATTCCATCACGAACATCGATGAAGACACCGACGACTTTGCTCAAACAACAACAACAACAACATCAACGTCAACATCAACATTGACGCAGCGACAACAACAAAATCCAATGGATACTTTAGACTCAGAGGCGAACATTAAGCGTTTACGTCCAATTGAACGATTCTTTCGTAATCAGTTCTATTCGTTTATTAGCTTTAGACCGATTTGCTATGCAATAGTCGCCGGTTTTCTGGTTTTATTAGCGGTTTCGTTAAAGCTCTCGCTAGAGCTCGAAACGCCTGCGCAACAAGAACAATGGTACCCGACAAAACATTTGATGCAAGCTTATGCGAACGACCGTACAAGGTTTTCAGTTTCCGCGGATGATCGCGTCGTACCTTTGGACGTATGCTTTGGCGTTCTCGGCATGAATACTAAAAAGGCGAATCATTGGGATATTAAAGAGTTTGGAAAGATAATCCTCGATACGACATTTGATATCACTGCGCCAGAGTCGCAGTCACATCTTCTCGATGCGTGTGGATCGTTACGGATTGCGCCTTGCGATGCGGCTGGATGTCAGGATGGCTTGTTAGTCATGTCGAGGCCAGTCTTACCGTCGTTGGATTCAAATAACAGTACCGCGGATGCAATCGAGGAGCAAACCGCGAGCGGTGTGAGTTGTTTCATTGAATCGTTTAAATCGTACATAATCGAAGAACGCAATTTGACGTTCCCGATTGATAATAAGCAGACATTCCTCGAAGAGCTTTGGAGATTTCGGGCCGATCCGCGCTTTTACGTCTACAAAAATTCGATCGGATTTTTACCGTACGATGAAACGAAACCGACCGTAGCTGGTGTGAACGAGCTTTCTATTTTCTTCGTCAAAGTAACAGTGCAAACGACTTTGAAATACCCAACGACGGCAAAAACGGCGAGACCGGTTTATAGAGTTTGGGAAGCGTGGGTGAAAACGTTGAACGAGGAAGCGCCCGTTGGCATGAAGAACGCTATCCAAACGGCTTACATGTCGTGGACTTGGATGGTTACGCAAGAAGCGCTCGTACGTAATACGTTCCAAGGCGTCACGATTTGTTTCGTCATGGCGTATTTTGTGCTCGTCCTATCGACGATGAACTTTCTTACTGGAGCGATTGCAACGGTAACCATCGCCGGTGTCGTAACCACTGTCATGGGCGTCGGCGTTCGCGGTTTGATGGGATGGGAACTCGGCATCGGTGAATCCATCGCGGCTGTTATTTTAATCGGATTATCCGTGGACTATTGCGTCCATTTGGCAAACGCGTATACTGAAGCGCCGGATCTTTTCGCAAAAACGAGAGGTGATAAAACAAGAAGAGCTTTGATGGTTATGGGCGTTAGTATCACCGCGAGCGCGATGACGACGATAATTTCGGGCTCCATGTTATGGCTATGCGTTTTGAAATTCTTCTCAAAGTTTGCGTTTCTGATTACGATGACGATTGCGTCGAGTTATCTTTGGAGTATTTTGTTTCTTCCGGCTGCTTTGATTTTAATTGGACCGGAAGGAAATAGATGGAGTCTTGAGCCGTTTGCGCATAAGTGCAAAGAAATGTTTGAGAGAAAATGTCGTACTACTAGGAAGGGATGATTGTTACAATTATATATATATATATATAGGTAGAAGAGACGCAGAGCGAGAGACACAATTTTCAAATTCACGGCGAAACCAAAAAATCCGAACGGCAATAACAACGTGGAGTTGTACAACCATCGTCACTTATCCCAAGCGTTGAGAAACCGTATTGCCACGTGTTCTCGACGCTTGAGATAAGTGACGTTGGTTATACAACTCCACGTTGTTATTGCCGTTCTTTGGTTTTGCTGTGAATTTGAAAATTGTGCCTCTCGCGGCACGCAACTGCGCGCGCGCTCGTAAAACTAACATGGAATAGAAGTAGTAATATATATAAAATTGGTTTGTCTGTATTATTCTTTTACAAAAATTATAGAATTATTAAAATTAAATTAGTATATATTTTACAGTTCTCGGTCGAGACTTCTTTTCGCGTGAGCTTGCGCGATATCTTTTTTCTTTTGATGCTGTTGCTGCTGCGCAAGCACGTCATCGGCGGCTTCGAGAATGCTCGAATCGGGTGAGACTCCATTCTCGCGAATCTCGCGAATATTTTCAAACAAATGCTTTTCTTCAGTGAAAATTTTATGTTCTTCATTCGTGCGATCGTCGTCGAGCGTATGAAAAGTCGCTTCGTTAGTCTTATCGGACTTACCATCGGCAGATCGAAGATGCGAATCGTCGTAATCAGATGAAGCCTTTTTATTATTCGCACCTTTCGTGTTTTCCGAATGCGATAACGTTGCCGCTCCACTTTTTTTCCCATCGTTGCTCTCATGATTTTTAGCACCGGCATCGTTTTTATTACCTGGAGTTTTCACCCCTGCCGAAGATTTAAAGTGTAACGCTCGCTTCAACGTTGAATTTTCGAGTTCAGCTGCATGAAGTAAACGTTCCAAATCCGCCAAACGACGTTCTAAATTATTATCATTATTATTGTTATTATTGTTCTCGTCGCTCGTCTTTCTAGCGACGTGTTTACCGTTCGTATCGCGAAATTCCAACGCTTTTCTCGGTGTTGTATCGTTTCCTTCTTCGTGATGGACGTTTTCGTTTTGCAACGATGCGTTATTATGTAAATCTCCCCCCGAGGTGGAATGATGTTTTTGCTCCAGTTGTTCTAACCTTCTAACGAGTGATTCAAAGCCATTCTCCCCATTGCTTGCGTTTTCACCAGGCGGATAATGGTGATGATGAACGATTGTCGTGTGATAGCCTCCAGAAGAATGTTGTTGTCCTCCGAGACCGATATGGTTTGCTGTTAATGTGAGGTTTGTTGCAGCGTTTGCAACGTCGTGCGCGCCCGCAGCTTGCGTTTCTCGCCTTTTGATGTGACTATTGTTGTTAATATTTGCATTATTCGCTGCCACTGCTGCTGCTGCTCCAACCATGAGAGATTTGTTCATGTTGTTATTATTACTACCGTCTAAATGATCGAGAGCTGCCCATAAAGAGATATCATCCGTCCAATCGCCGCCAGGCGTTCCTCCTCCGACTGTCGTTGGGAATTGCGCAAGTTCGCTATCGAATTGATGCGCATCGATGTTATTATTATTATCCGCTTTATGTTTTTTGTGTGTGCTTGGTTGTTGTTGTTGATGATGATGTCTTCGTTTATGTGCTTGTTGTTGTTGCTGAAAACTTTGAAGCGCGTTGAGATCTTTCCCGAACGATGGCGTACCGTAAAAGTTGATATTATTATTATTATTGTTGTTTTTGTTGTTAAATCCCTGGTCTTCTTTTTCATCGTCATCCTCATAGTCTTCATCGTCCTCGTGATCGAGATCTAACAAATCGTCCTCGTCCTCGTCGTCGAGAAATTGAGCCGAGGCGTTGTTCTTCTTCTTCTTCATTAAAGACAAATCATTATTATTTTTATCATTATTATTATTATAAAGGTTGCGTTGTTCTTTATCTTTCATTCTCTTCAGAATAATCATCTGTTCTTCTTTTGCCTTCTTCTTCTCCTCTCTTTCTTTAGTTCTTTCGACTAAACCGACTCCGACCAACTCTTCGAAATCGTCTTCGGCTAAGCCAGAGCCGACTGAAACGCGCTCGATAGGAGCACCAAACTGAAGTAACTGTTTCGAAGAGTGCTTATATCCATACACTAATCTATCGAAAGAATCACTGACGTATTGCGTAATCGCTGCTTGTTTCTGCTTCTCAGTACCGTTTACGAAGATCTCTTTAGCGCCGAATAAACAATCGAACGTGACGTATTCGTCCTCGTTCGCGATCTCGTTCTCAACCTTTTTCTGAGTTTCAGTCGTCTGCGTCGTTCCGATCATCTCTCGCTCTCGCTCTCGCCGCTCTTTAAGATCGACATTTTCACACGGTTCGATCGTGACCTCATCATCATCAGCGGCATCATCAGTAGCAGCGGCGGCGTCGGCGTTTTCTCTCTTTTCTTCTTCGCTCGAAGAATCCGCCGGCGTCGGATCGCGCGCCTCCGCGATTCCCGCTTGCGCACAAACGCCATCGCATCGATCAAACCTCACCAAATCGCTACGAAGATCTCTCTCGCTCTGCTCAAAATCTCCCGTTGGTCCTTTTCGCTCTCGCTCTTTCGAGCCTTCGATGTTCAGATCGGCTTCTTCGGCTTGGACTAAACCCTCGTCTCCAAAATCCTGCCCATCATCATCTAACCGAATCGCTCGCTGCTGTTCAATCAGAACAACTTTTCTTCGATCGCTATCGCGTTCATCGTCAGTGCTTAAATCACTCCTGTCCTGATCCTTAAGTGCTTTTGCTAGATTCGCTTTGACTTCTTCGTGATCATTCTTCTTCTTCCTTTGCTTCGTTTGTCTCATTTTTGAATGTCCTTCTTTTCGTTTTCGCCCTAGAGAGATCTCGTTTGAACTGACTTTAAAACTCCCTCTTCTTCTTCTTCTTCTTTGTTGATTAATTGAGTCAACGCGATCACGACTTTAAGCAGGCGCGGATAGTAGAAGCAAGTTTGCACTTAAAGCTCTCGAATCGAAGGAATGTTTCGAGCGACTGATGATGCGTGCTCGAGTTCTTCTTCTTCTGAACCTTTTTCTTCTTCCTGCGTTTTATTCGCTTCGAAAGGTTTGTTGAGAGAATGGGGAAAGGGTAACAAAAATTTGCCAGCAGGCTAGAAAGATTTAGGGTTTCAGATTTTTTTAGTACACTACACTGTACGCAGCGTATAAAAAAAAGAAATTAAGTTTCTTTGATCGCGCGTAAGTGTTCGAGTTCTTCTTCTGAACCTTTTTCTTCTTCCTGCGTTTTATTCGCTTCGAAAGGTTTGTTGAGAGAATGGGGAAAAGGTAATTTGCCGGCTACAAAGATTTAGGGTTTCAGTTCTTTTTATTACACTACCCATCATCAGCATATAAAAAAAAGAAATTAAGTTTCTTTGATCGCGCGTAAATGAAGAAGAAGAAACCACATCGGGAACGCATGAGCGCAAGAAGAAGAGAGAACGAGAAGAACTCGTTGCTGATGTCGAGCGAATGAAGCTCGGGCCGACTGATCTATGGAAGTTAATCACAGAATATCCAGATATATTCGAAACACATGTTCTGAAATCTGGATATCTCAACGAAACAGATATTAAGATGTTCTATGAATGTTGTCGAGCGAGTCGTAGAGCGATTATAAGAGCGAAGATTGAATTGCGAAAGACGTTTGGTGTTTTTCAGTTGTCTTCGATATCTACTTTGAAATTGGCATGGGAAGGTTTTCCATGGGGTGCGAGGGTACGTTCACCAAGCAGCGGGGAGGAATTTACGATAAACCAGGAGTATTTCTGCTGGCAAGTCGCTGGCAAGTCGCTTTAACGAACGATCTCAAATTACTCCGATGGGTTCGAGAAGAAAAGGAATGTGCTTGGAATTATAGGACGAGTGTTACGGTAGCAGGCAAAGGTTATCTCGACATGTTAAAGTACTGCGTCGAGAACGGATGTGAAGTACATAATGGCACGTGCGCGTTTGCCGCCCTAAACGGCCACCTCGCTTGTCTCGAATACTTACGCTCAAAGAACATACCTTGGGACGAGCGAGTTTGCAAACTCGCTCACGAAGAAAACCACGTCGATGTACTCACGTACGCCGTTCGAAACAAATGTCCAGGTTTTGAAGCGTTTGAGCAATTCATACCTAAACAATAGAACTTGCTCGCGTTTTAAAAATGAAACCTCTGCTTGCATCTCTTTCTCTCTCACAAACCTCACATTAAAAGTATCAACATGAAGAAATCGAAACCGTTGACTGGTGCGCAAAAGAAGAACAAGAAACCATCAGGAGCGCAGAAGCGCAAAAAGAAGAAAGAACAAGAAGAACTCATTGCCGATATCGAACGATTGAAGCTTGGTCCGACTGATCTATGGAAGTTCGTCGTCGATCACCCGGATATCTTCGAGGCACATGTTTTACTTTCTGGATATCTCAACAAAAGTGATATTAAGATGTTCTATGGATCATGCAGAGCGAGTCGTAGTGCGGTTAAAAGGGCGAAGATTAAATTGGAAAAGACGTTTTGTATTCATGAGTTGTCTTCAATATCTACTTTGGAGTTGGCTTGGGAAGGATATCCATGGGGTCAGAGGGGACGTTTCCCAGACGGCGAGGGAGAATATACGATGAACCAGAAATGGTTCTGCCTTCAAGTCGCTGAAACGAACGATCTCAAATTACTCCGATGGGTTCGAGAAGAAAAGGAATGTGATTGGGATTATAGGACTAGTTGCGCGGCAGCATCCAATGGTAATCTCGACATGTTAAAGTACTGCTGCGAGAACGGATGTGAGGTACGCAAAAGCACGTGCGCAGTTGCCGCCGGAAACGGCCACCTCGCTTTACTCGAGTACTTACGCTCGAAGAACTAGTGAGGAAGTTTGTGAATACGCGCACGAAAAGAACCACATTGACTGTCTCACGTACGCAGTGAAAAACAAATGTCCAGGTTTCGAAGAGTACGAACAATTTATACCTAAACAATAGAACTCTCTCATTTTAAAAATGAAACCTCTTGATGCATCTCTCTCATCCCAAACCTCATATTAAAAGTATCATCATGAACACCATGAAGAAATCGAAACCATTGACTGGTGCGCAAAAGAGGAAACAGAAGAGAGAGTTACAAGAGAGAGAAGAACGAGAACAAAAAGAACTCGTAGCCGATATCGAGCGATTGCAGCTTGGTCCGACTGATCTATGGAAGTTAATCACAGAATATCCAGATATATTCGAAACCCACGTTCTGAAATCTGGATATCTCAACGAAACAGATTTGAAGATGTTCTATGGATCATGCAGAGCAAGTCGGAGTGCGGTTATAAGGGCGAAGATTGAGTTACAAGAGAAGTTTAGAGTTCGTGAATTGTCTTCGATATCAACTTTGGAGTTGGCATGGCAAGGATATCCATGGGGTGAGAGGGTACGTTTACCAAGCGGGCAGGTAATTACGCATAACCAGGAAGATTTCTGCTTTCGAGTCGCTGGAACAAACGATCTCAAATTACTCAGATGGGCGAGAGAAGAAAAGGAATGTGCTTGGGATTATCTGACGAGTGGTACGGCAGCACATCAAGGTAATCTCGACATTTTGAAGTACTGCTGCGAGAACGGATGTGAGGTACGCGAAAGCACGTGCGCAGTTGCCGCCGGAAACGGCCACCTCGCTTTACTCGAGTACTTACGCTCGAAGAACTGTCCTTGGACTAAGGAAGTTTGTGAATACGCGCACGAAAAGAACCACATTGACTGTCTCACGTACGCAGTGAAAAACAAATGTCCAGGTTTCGAAGCGTACGATCAGTTCTTACCTAAATAAATAATAGAACCTGTGGCCGGTCTCGCAGCCGCAAGTTTTAACGACACACATTTTTCATAAAGCCACTTCAAAAATAGGAGCTCTTTTCGCCTTTCGTAGCCGCCACACAAAAAAAGACGTCCTCGAACGAGCAGAAGAAGAAGAAGAAGAAGAGTACGTAATTCAAAAGCACTACACGAGAAAACGAACAAACGAATAAAGATCTCTTTAATCACACACACTCTCTTTCTGTGCGTTTCGTTCGTTTTGATTAATAACATCAGAAAACAGAGAAATCAAAATCGAATCCAAAAAACGAGATTGAGAGAGAACTGAAAACAAACATCGGAAATGGGAGGCGGGAAGAAACATAAAGTAAACGGGACCGGTAAGGCGTTAGGGCAATCGAAGTTGAAACAACGGAAATCGACGAAACAGCAAAAGAACGCGTCAACGTTATCGCGTTATTTCACCAGAAACGAGTGCCTGAACAAGTTACAATTGAAATTAGCCGATTTTAGAAGGCTATGTATTCTGAAGGGCATACATCCGCGAGAGCCGAAGAAGAAGGTGAAAGGTCAAGGGAAGACGTATTATCACGCGAAGGACGTACAGTTTCTAATGCACGAACCATTAATGAACACGTTTCGTGAGTTGCGAGCTTATGAAAGGAAGATCAAGAGAGCGAAAGGGAAGAAGCATTATAATCAAGTCGATCGCTTGAGGGAGAATAAGCCGCGATATAAGTTGGATCATTTAGTGAAGGAGAGATATCCTACGTTTGGGGATGCTTTGAGGGATTTAGATGATTGTTTGACTTTAGTTAATTTGTTCGCCTTATTACCTGCAGATAAACGATTAGGGATTCCAATGGATTCCGTAATCAGGGCGAGAGAGTTATCTTTAGAGTTTCAAAGTTACGTGACGAGGAAACACGCTTTGAGGAAGGTCTTCATTTCAGTCAAGGGCTTTTATTACGAAGCCGAAATTCATGGTCAAACTGTTATTTGGTTAGTCTCGCATAACATGCAACAAACATTACCTGAAGACGTCGATTATCGCGTGATGTTGACGTTTCTCGAGTTCTACACGGCGATGATCGCATTCGTGAACCATCAGTTATATCACGAGGATAATTTGAGGTATCCACCTGTTTTGGACGTTTCGTTGGAAGACGCTGCGACTGGCGCCGTTGCAATCGTGCACGAATTAAAGAAGAAAGTTCAAAACGCTGCAATGGTCGCTAGAGCAAATCAAATGATCGCTAACGGATCTAACGCGCTTGAACAACGAGAAGCAAACAATAACGACAATAACGAAGGATTAGTAGCAGAAGAAAAGAAAAAGATGAGGAAGAAATCTTTAGCTGAAAAATTGAAAGAAATAGCTCATTTCGAAGACGGCGAAGATGACGAAGATGTCGCCGAACGAGAAGCGGCTGAACGCGAACAAGAGCGCGAAAACGAGAAGATGAGAATGGAGGAAGATATTGAAATGATGACCACTGGTGATGAGGCAAACGCGCAAATGGCAACGACAATTACCGACGATGAAAGAAATGCAAACTTATCTGACAGAGAGTTGTTCGTTTTAGATCGTAAACGTAGAGCGGGTTTGTTCAACGGTTTGACGTTTCTCATCAAACGCGAGTGTCCGCGCGAAGCGATGGTGTTCATCATAAAAAGTTTCGGCGGCGAAGTTTGCTGGGAAGGCGAAGGTTCACCGATTGATTGTGAAACCGAAAAAGATAAAATTACGCACGTGATAATCGATAGGCCGTTACCGAACGATACGAAGCCATCAGAAGAAATTCAGAGAGAATTTATTGTCCCACAATGGGTTTGCGATTGCGCGAATTTTAGAGTTTTAATTCCTACGGAGAAGTATTTCCCAGGGAAACAACCACCGCCGCACTTATCGCCTTTCGTAGATCCAGAAGAGGAAGGTTATTATCCGGAATACTTGATTGAAATGATGAAGCTTCAACAAGCCATGGGTGTTCCAGGAAGGCAAACGCTCCCGGCGTCTGCTTTATCGAAGAAGAAAAAGTCTAAAAAGACTGAAGAGGATGAAGAGGAAGATTTGCACAGAAAAGAGCTCGAGAAAGAACTGCAGGGCGTTCCGTATTCAAAATCACTCACTGAGAGAGAAAAAATCGATGATGATGATGATGAAGAAGAAGAGGACAATTCGGATTCGGATTCGTACCCGGGCGAAGAAGGCGAATCGGAAGACTCGGATCCAGATGAGTCGTCGTCGGACGAAGACGATTCTGATGATGATGATGATGATGATGATAATCAACAAAAGCAAAAGCAAAAAATGAAATCAAAACTAACTCCTGATATGGCCATGCGTGAAAAAGATAAAATCGTCCGCGACCGCGTTACGAAGGGTGG
>Ga0209710_1003395_pt1 | contig 10735 bp, 16 predicted proteins | sample ArcticOcean_MG_C_5_FD_187436 | JGI IMG/M metagenome (GOLD analysis project Ga0209710, IMG submission 187436) | Marine microbial communities from western Arctic Ocean - ArcticOcean_MG_CB4_138 (SPAdes) (version 2) | ecosystem: Environmental > Aquatic > Marine > Oceanic | place: Arctic Ocean...
ATCTCCCATTATTTTATACTTTGTCATCCTTTCAATAGGTGGACAAGCTGAGGCTTTAGCTTCTGTAGGTGCTATGTTACTAGGTGTAATTGTTACAGGGTTATTTGTAGCAGTTTCTATGACAGCTGGTGGTGGTGCATGGGACAATGCTAAAAAATATATTGAAGACGGTCATCATGGTGGAAAAGGTTCAGAGGCACATAAAGCTGCCGTTACTGGAGACACCGTTGGAGACCCCTACAAAGATACAGCCGGTCCTGCAGTTAACCCAATGATTAAGATTACAAATATTGTAGCTTTATTATTATTAGCTGTAATAGCAGGTTAAATTTGAAAAACAGTTAATTTCTATTTTTTCTTTTACCCAAGGGGTCGTTTATTTTTTGCCTCATACTAGATATGAAATCATAAACAAATGATCTCTTGGAGTAATCGACTGCAGTTACCTTCTTAGAAAATTTAATTTTATTTAAATTGGTAATATCAAAAAATTCTTTTTTTTCAAGAATACCCTGACTATTAATTTCTAAAACAAGAATATTATTTACAGTTATTTTATTTGCACCCAATTTAAGAATAGGCCCTTTTGTAATCTTACGTTCTATATAAATCCATAGATCATTATCAAACATACTTGTTGTAGAAGGAGGACCTAATATCTGATATATATCACTAGTGTTTGATATGTTTAATGTTAGTTTTTCTTGTTTTTTATCTAAAGCATGAACACCGTGATGTTTAACAACTTTATTTAATGTACAATTTGTAATAAATAATGAAGCAATAATAATTAATAAAATTTTTTTCATGGATACAAGTTATATAAATATTTACAATAATTTAGTCAATTTAACTAGAAATAAAGATTTATACAAAAGATTTAAAACGCAGGATACATTTTCTGATAGATTAATATTTTTTTTACTTCATTTTGCCTTCTTTTTGAAGGTTTTTAAAAAAGAAAACGATAAAAAAATAATGCAAGACATTTATGATTTCGTTTTTAGACAACTAGAGTTAAGCATCAGAGAAATTGGCTATGGTGATCAATCAATTAATAAAAAAATGAAAGATTATTTAAATCTTTTCTATGGAATGTTAGATAAAATACATGATTGGGAGGACAAATCGCTGGAATCCAAAATATCTATTTTACAAACATTTGTTGATAATCAAGGTAATGACCCAGATTTAACTAAATATTTTGATAAATATAGAGTAAATTTGTTAAATAGTACTTTAACTTCTTACATAAAAGGTGTAATTAAACCTTAATTTTATTATGGCTGTACCGAAACGTAAACAATCACCTTCAAGAACTGGCATGAGAAGAGCTCAGACTATGAAGTTTTCTTTTAAGAATACTATTGAAGATAAAAAGTCTGGTGAATATAGACTTTCACACCACTTGGATCTCAAAACGGGTATGTACAGAGGTAGACAAGTCCTTGATCCCAAGGAATAATAACAACTAAATTTTTACAAATGAATAAAGTAATTAAAATTGCAGTTGATGCAATGGGTGGGGATGGCTCTCCTAAAAAAGTTATAGATGGGATAATTCACCATTACCAAAAAAATAAAGAAACCTTTTATAAGATATTTGGAGATCAGGAACAGATTGATAATTTAATCGATAACCAATTATCAAAAAATTCATATGAAATAGTTCACACTAAAGAAACAGTTAAAGGAACTGACAGCCCATTAGAGGGAGCAAAAAGAGGAAAAAAAACTAGTATGTGGCTAGCCATTGAAAGTGTTAAAGAAAAAAATTGTGACATAGTAATTTCTGCAGGGAATACAGGAGCATTATTAGTAATTTCTAAATTAAATCTTAAAATGATAGAAAATATAGATAAACCAGCATTAGCTGCCCTATGGCCAAATAAAAAAGATATGAGTGTAGTTTTGGACCTAGGTGCAAATATTGAATGTAGTTCAAAAAATCTCATTGATTTTGCAATTATGGGCTCTTCTTTATTTAGATCTTTATACCCAGGTGTTACCTCAAAGGTGGCTCTTCTAAATATAGGTTCTGAGGAAATTAAAGGACATGAAATAATCAAAGAAACATATCAAAAATTGAATGACAAAAAAAACTTAGATTTTGAATTTGATGGATATATTGAAGGAAATCAATTAATGAATGGTGATGTCAATGTTATAGTAGCAGACGGGTTCACTGGTAACGTTGCATTAAAAACAGCCGAAGGTACTGCAAATTTTATTACAGATGAATTAAAAAAAGCTATGACAGGAACTATACTAGGAAAAATTTCCTCATTATTAAATATTGCTAATTTAAAAAAATTTAAAAAAAGATTAGATCCACGACTTTATAATGGAGCTATATTCATAGGTCTTGATTCTCCCGTCATTAAAAGTCATGGTGGTACTGACTATATAGGTTTTTCTAATTCATTAAGTGTTTGTGTAAAGATTATTAAGGGAAATTTAATAGAAAAAATTAGAGATAATATTAATTAATGAAACCTACAAATTTAACTAAGAAAGATTTAATAAATTCTACATATATGCAGATAGGATTTTCTAAGAATATTTCTGAAAATTTAATTGATGATTTATTGTCGACTATTATAGAGAGTTTAAAAAAAGAAAAAAAACTTAAATTATCAAAATTTGGAACTTTTTCAGTTCGAAGTAAAAAAAGTAGAATTGGCAGAAATCCATTAACAAAAGAAGAAAAGGTTATAACTGATAGAGATGTTATTTTATTTAAACCTTCTAAAGAATTTAAAGATCTAGTAAATTCAACGAATGATTCTTAAAAGTAATAAAGCTTATAAGTCTATAGGTGAGGTTGCGAAAATTCTTGACCTCGTTAATGAAAAAAAAGGAACATTAAATACTCACACAATACGTTTTTGGGAAAAAAAATTTAAGCAAATTAAGCCAAATATCTTAAATGGTAATAGAAGATATTATAATAATGATACAATAGAGGTTTTGAAGAAAGTTAAATACTTACTTAAGGATCAAGGAATGACAATTAATGGTGCTAAAAAAGTTTTAAATTCTGATAAATCTTTAAAACTTGACGAATTACCAAATAATTCTATAAATGCTAATTATAATATAAAAAACAAACTTAAAAATATTTCAAATTTAATTAAACAGATAAAAAAATTAAAATAATATGGCAAAAAAAACTCACGTTAAAGTTCGATTAGTACCAGAAGCTAAACCTGATAGTCCATATTTTTATTATGTTAAAAAGCCAGCTGGTGGCGAAAAAGCTAAAGTAAAATTATCTGCAAAAAAGTATAATCCAGCCACTAGAAAGCATGAGATGTTTGTAGAGAAGAAATTACCTCCACATAGTAAATAACTTTATTTTTTTTTAAAATTTCTTTTCTCGTAATCGATAAAAGACCAAATCATATTTTTCCATATTCTGTTTGTAATCTTTGGATCAATATTTAGCTGGATCGATTTTTTTTTAATTTTCTTAAGAATAAAGTTAATTCTTTTTTGATCAATTATTTCATTCTTATGAGTTTTTACTTTTAAAACTTCATTAACTAAATTAGATCTTTTTTTTATCAATTTAAGTAAATCAGTATCAAGCATATCTAGCTTAATTCTTAACAAATCTAATCTTTTTTTATTTGTAGGCGACATTTAATCAATTGGTTATTAAGATAATTATTATAAGTATAATTAATGTTTGTAAATAGCGACAACTATATAAAATATTTAAAATTATGGTTAATAACATTATTTTTATTAATTATTCTCATGGTAGCAGTTGGTGGACTTACTAGACTAACTGACTCTGGTTTATCAATCACAGCTTGGGAACTCTTTACCGGGGTACTGCCCCCATTAAATATGAATGAGTGGAATTTTTATTTCTCTGAATATAAAAAAATTCCTGAATATCAAAATATCAATTATGCTATGACTTTAGCTGAGTTTAAAGTAATTTTTTATTGGGAATACGCTCATAGATTATTAGCAAGGTTTGTTGGTTTATTTACACTAATACCTTTAATTATTTTTAGTTTTAAATTTAAAAATATGAAATATTATTCAAATAAATATTATTGGATATTTTTCCTTGTATGTCTTCAAGGTTTTATAGGATGGTACATGGTTTCAAGTGGATTAATCGAAAATAATGATGTTAGTCATTTTAGATTGAGTATACATTTATCTTTAGCCTTATTTATCTTATGTTTAATTTTTTGGTATATTTTGAATATTTATAAAATTGAAAAATTTCATAAAAAAACCTCAAATTTACTTTTATTATTCATTCTTACATTAATCATTTTACAAATAATATTAGGTGCTTTTCTTTCTGGATTAGATGGGGGTCTTATTTATAATTCATGGCCCGATATGAATGGTAATTTTTTACCTAACGATGTTGAATTTGAAGATGTGATGAATGTTCAATTATTTAACAATCCATCCATTGTTCAATTTTTACATAGGTTTACTGCGTATGTTCTTTTATTGTTCATAGTCATTTTAAACTATATTTTAATGAGAAATAATTATGGAATAAAAAATATTATATTTTTTGATGTGGCAATATTAATACAAATTTTTTTAGGAATTATAACTTTAACATCTGGCGTAGAGATTAAATATGCATCACTACACCAGTTAGGTTCAATTTTTGTATTAACTACTTATCTTATAATTTTGTACAAAAATTCTAACCAACAGCTTTAGCTTTTTTAATATTTTCAATATTACTTGAGGTTCCTTTAAGAGCCTGCTCTAAGTCTTCAATTATGTCGTCTATATGTTCAAGACCAATACACAATCTTACATACCCAGGTGTTACACCGGAAGCTAAAAGCTCTTCTTCATTTAATTGACTATGTGTTGTGGTTGCGGGATGTATAGCTAAACTTCTTGCATCACCAATATTAGCTACATGATAAAACATCTTTAAAGCTTCAATAAATTTTTTACCAGCTTCAATTCCACCCTTTAACTCTATTCCAACTAAAGCACCATTTCCACCACTTAGATATTTTTTAGCTCTATTACCAATCTCACCTTTATACTGATTTGGATATATCACTCTGGAAACATCACTATGTTTAGTTAAAAAATTAACAACTTGCTCCGCATTTGAACAATGCTGCTTCATTCTTAAGGCTACTGTCTCAAGTCCTTGAATCAATCCAAAAGCATTATCAGGAGCTAAAGCTGCGCCCAAATCTCTTAATAGAACAACTCTTGCTCTTACAGCAAAGGCAACGTTTGCACCTGTTAGCTCAGGAACAGTTTTTCCCCATACAGCACCACCGTAACTTGCATCAGGTTCATTGAATAGGGGTTGTCTTTTAGGATCTGCTGTCCAATCAAAATTACCGCCATCAACTAAAGCTCCACCTACAACCGTACCATGTCCACCTATATATTTTGTTAGAGAATAAACCACTACTGCTGCACCATGCTCTAATGGCTTACAGAGAACAGGAGATGCTGTATTATCCATTATCAACGGTATGTTATATTTTCTACCTATGTCAGATACCTCTTTAATAGGAAAAACTCTTAAGTATGGATTTGGCAAGGTTTCTCCATAAAAAGCTCTTGTTTTATCATCCACAGCTTTTTCAAAGTTTTTTGGATCTGCTGGATCGGCATACCTTACCTCAATCCCAAGTTTACTTAAAGTATGTGTGAATAAAGAAACCGTTCCACCATAAAGATCTGTTGAACTAACAATATTATCACCAGCTTTTGCTACATTCAAAATTGCAAATGTTGATGCTGTTTGACCGGATGATACAGTTAAACAAGCTAAGCCCCCCTCTAATGCCGCGAGTCTTTTTTCTAGAGCATCATTTGTGGGGTTCATTATTCTTGTGTAAATATTTCCAAACTCTTTTAAAGCAAATAGATTTGCAGCGTGTTCAGTGCTATCAAATTGATACGAGGTTGTTCTGTAAATTGGAACAGCTACAGCTTTAGTAGTTGGATCACTTCTATAATCACCTCCATGAATTGCGATAGTTTCTGGGTTTTGTCTTTTAGTACTCATTTTGATCTCCTTTTTAGTACTTTAGCATAATGCAAGGCGCACAATATAGTTCAAATGCCTACCGAAAATGTATGTAAATAATCCTGTTTAGCAATACTTAGCCTGCAATAGGAACAAATCGGCTTAATCAAACTAGCATTTTAGCATGATTTTGCAAGCTAAATATAAAATTGACTTTATATCTAATAATAGTATTAATCCACGCACAATGACAAAATTTCTAAAACAAAGTGAGTTAACTAGCAACTGGTTTGAAATTGACGCAAAAAATGCTGTAGTTGGTAGACTTGCATCAATTATTGCTATGATTGTTAGAGGAAAAAATAAAACTACATATACACCACATATGGATGATGGTGACTTTGTTGTTGTGAAGAATGTAGAGCAAGCGAAATTTACTGGAAAAAAATTTAAAGATAAAAAATATTATAGACACACTGGTCACCCCGGTGGAATTAAAGAAATAACTCCTGAAAAACTTTTAGAAAAAAATAAACCTGGTGAGTCATTAAAATTAGCAGTTAAAAGAATGTTACCTGGTGGAGTTCTTGGGAGAAAACAATTAACTAAAGTAAAAATTTATGCTGGTGAAGAACATCCTCATGCGGCTCAAAATCCTACACTTATAGACTTAGGTAAATTAAACAGTAAAAATTTAATTAGAAACTAATATGGAACCATCATTATCAACTTCTCCATCATCTAAAAAACCTAAAATAAAATTAGATTTTAAAGATAGTACATATGCTACTGGTAGAAGAAAAAAATCCATTGCAAAAATTTGGTTAAAAAAAGGAACTGGTAAAATTTACGTTAATGGCAGAACCATGGATGAGTATTTCACTAGCGGTAGTCATAAAATGCAAATTACAAGACCATTTGAAATTATTAATCAAGCGACAGATTACGATGTAAGGTGCAGTGTTGCTGGTGGTGGTCATACAGGTCAAGCTGGAGCTATGGTACACGGTATTGCTAAAGCTTTAATTTTACTTGATTCTGAGTTTAGAGCCACACTAAAAACTGAAAAACTCAATACTAGAGATTCTAGATCGGTTGAAAGAAAGAAACCTGGTCGTAGAAAAGCCAGAAGAAGCTTCCAGTTCTCAAAAAGATAATTCTTTTTTAATTTTAAACTGCTATGATAAAAAATGCCTAAGCTTAATGTATTGGTTGCTGGTTCAACTGGCTATATTGGTGTTCAATTAATTAAATTATTAGTTAAACACAGTGATATTAAGATAAAATATCTCTGTGGAAATTCATCAGTAGGTAAAAATATTTCTTATTATGAAAAATCGTTAACTAAAAATAAATTACCTAAAATTGTAAGATTTAATAAATCTTATTTAAATGAAGTAGATATTGTATTTACAGCATTACCAAATGGAGGCGCTCAAGATATTGCAAATCATCTACTTAAACATAATGTATTAATTGATTTAGCTGCTGATTTTAGACTTAATAAAGCTTCCGCTTATTTAAAATGGTATAAACAAAAACATAGATCTGCTAAAAATATTAAAAAATCTATTTATGCATTACCTGAAATTACAGGTGATGAGATAAAAAAGTATAATATAATTGGATGTCCTGGGTGCTATCCTACTTCAATATTGCTGCCCCTAATTCCTCTAATTAAAAAAAACCTAATAAATACTGATAATATTATTATTGATTCTAAATCTGGATATTCAGGAGCGGGCAGAGGAGTACATAAGAAATATAAAGATAAAAATCTTTATGAATCAATAAGCTCATATGGCGTGGGCTTTCATAGACATAATTCTGAAATTCAGCAGGAGATTGATAATTACACAAAAAAGAGATTCTCTTTTACTTTTACACCTCATTTAACTCCAATGTTCAGAGGAATACTGAGCACCATTTATCTTGATTTAAACAAAGGTGTAAATATTCAGAAATTAGAAAAGACGCTAAATAACACATATTCAAAAAGTAGATTCGTTAAAATTCTCAAAAAAAATACCTTGGTTAGTACAAATGACGTTATTAATACAAATAATTGCCATCTATCAATTTTTAAAACTAAGTATAAAAATAGAGTTATTATTTTATCAGCTATTGATAACTTAATAAAAGGTGGAGCAGGACAAGCAATACAGAATATGAATTTAAAATTTAACCTTCCTAAAACTAGAGGCTTACAATGAAAATATTACTTATTTTATTTTTTTTGACATCTTGTGTAACTCATAACTCAAATATCAACCCTAGTAATACTAAATTAAATTTCAATGATGATCTAAGTTTTGATGAATTTAACCAATTGTTAATTCAATACGCCAAAACAAGTCCATACCCAAATATAGATCAATAAGTTATGAAAAAAGATATTAATATTGCTGTAATCGGTTTAGGTCAGGTGGGTATTTATTTGTTAAATGAACTTAATACTAAAAAAAAAGAAATAGAACTTAAAACTGGAAAAAAGATTAAAGTGGTGGCTGTTTCCGCTAAAAACATTAATAAAAAAAGAAGATTTCAAGTTAACAAAAAAATTTTCTATAAGAACCCATTAGAAATTTTTAAAAAAACTAGAATAGATATTTTATTTGAAGCTATTGGTTTATCGGACGGTATATCAAAAAAAGTTGTGGAAACTGCCTTAAAAAATAAAATACATGTTATTACACCTAATAAAGCACTCATTTCGAAACATGGTGATTATTTAGCAAAACTTGCCGAGGATAACATGGTTAACTTAGAGTTTGAAGCATCTGTTGCCGGTGGTATTCCTATAATAAGAACTATAAAAGAAAGCTTAGCTACTAACAAATTTTCAAAAGTTTATGGAATTTTGAATGGTACATCTAATTACATACTTTCAGAAATGAGAGATTCTAAAGATAGCTTTTCTAATGTTTTAAAAAAAGCTCAAAAACTTGGATATGCCGAACCTGGTAACCCAAAATTAGATTTAAATGGCTTTGATGCTTTTGCTAAAGTAAGAATTTTATCTGCTCTTGCATTTAATACTAAGATTTCAAAGCACAAATGTTTGATGGAAGGAATTGAAAAAATCGAATTAAAAGACATTGAAATTGCTAACCAATTAAATTTACGTATTAAATTGTTAGGTATTTCTGAACTTATTAATAAACAACTTTTTGAGACTGTACACCCATGTTTAGTTAGTAAAAATTCATACATAGGTAATGTTAGTGGAGTTATGAACGCTGTTATTCTAGAGGGAAAACCGGTTGGTGAAAGTATATTACAAGGTGAGGGTGCTGGACCTGGCCCAACATCTTCATCGCTATTATCTGATTTACTTTCGATATTAAGTGGCAATGTTAAAAAACCTTTTGGTATTGCAAATAATAAACGTAAACCGATTAAATGTTATAATGTTAATAAATATACCAATTCATTATACTTAAGGTTTGAAGTTAAAGATAAACCAGGTGTTTTATCAACTATTACTAATAGATTAGCTATGTATAAAATTTCTGTAAAAAGATTAATCCAAACTCCTGATAAAAAAAATGATAAAGCTACTATTGTTATTATCACACATAAAACTAATGAACTTAATTCTAAAAATTGTCTTTCAATTTTTAAAAAAGATAAAAATATTCTTAAATACCCTACGTTGATTAGAATCCATAGTTAATGGAAATATATCTAAAGCTATTTGAAGTTTTATTTCCTGTCTTTTTTGTTGTTGGTATTGGTTATTATTTAGGTAAAAAAAACCCAAAAATTGACACTACTTTTATAACTAATTTTGCTGCTAATATTGGATCACCTGCAATGATCATTTATTCGTTAACTTGTACTGGAACTTCTTTTGAAATATTTAAAAATTATTTTTGTTATTACCTAATAGCAATTATAGCCTTTTCTTTTATTGGAGTAATTTTTTTATTTTTATTAAAAACTAAAGATATCATACGAGAGCTTCCACCTTTTATTATGCCAAATACTGGAAATATGGGTTTACCCATATGTTTGTTTGCTTATGGTTCTCAAGGGTTAGGTGTTGCTGCTGCAATTTCAGCTTTAATAATTTTATGCCATTTTACATTGGGAATTTTTCTTGCAGATAGGAAGTTTAATATTAATGTTATTCTTAAAAATCCACCTTTTTATGCAATAATCATTTCTGTTATTTTTCTTTATTTTAAAATAGAGACACCAACTTTTGTAGAAAACACAACTTTCCTTTTAATGTATGCTACGATTTTTTTAATTCTAATGTCACTGGGGATTGCTTTAACTCGTTTTAAGGTCTTCTCCTTTAAAAAAGCGTTAATTTCTTCAATTGGAAGAGTAATCTTTGGACCAATTGTTGGTTTCTTATTGATTAAATATTTTGATCTTTCAGGTTATGCTGCTGGTGTATTATTAATACAATGCTCAATGCCTAGTGCAGTTTTAAATTACCTTGTAGCATCCATTTATTCTCCTAAAAAGATTACTGATAGTGTGGCTAGTATGATTGTTGTATCTACGGTAATGTCTTTTATCACTATTCCCATAGTCGTATTCTTTGCTTTAAAATACTTTAATTAAACTGTATCTATTGGCTTATGAAAGCCATTATTTTCAGTTTATTAGGTTGGATGATGCTTCCAGTAATGGATGGATTTGCTAAATATTTAAGTGCAGATCTACCTGTTCTTCAAATTACATGGGCTAGATATTTTTTTACAGTAGCTTTTACTCTTCCTGTAA
>Ga0209710_1003396_pt1 | contig 10734 bp, 6 predicted proteins | sample ArcticOcean_MG_C_5_FD_187436 | JGI IMG/M metagenome (GOLD analysis project Ga0209710, IMG submission 187436) | Marine microbial communities from western Arctic Ocean - ArcticOcean_MG_CB4_138 (SPAdes) (version 2) | ecosystem: Environmental > Aquatic > Marine > Oceanic | place: Arctic Ocean: Canada...
TTGGTTAAGAGCGTTTGTTCACAAAATTCCCATAGCAGGGAGGCTCATAGCACAACATCACTCCATATAAGTTTCATAAACGAGTGTATTAAATAAGAGTAATCTTTAAAGAGCTCGTTTTTAACTGAACTCGTGCGTTCGATAGAGGAGCATGAATTATTACTATCGCTCGCAAAGCACTGCTGCCAGTGCTCATCGTAGGAACACTGTTCATGCCTTGAACGATAGCAGTACTAGGAGTTGGAACTTTATTACGAGCAGGAGAGAGTTCGTACTAGCGAAATTGAATACTAATAATAATAATAGGAATAATAATAATAGGAATAATAATAGGAATCCGTATCGCGTCCGATCGATCGATTCGGTCGAGACCTCGACAAAAAAGAACGAACAGAGCGAAAGAGAACCGGATGTAGTGATATTAGAGACACATAATAAGCGCATTATTTACTCCTCGACCGCTGAAGTTTCGATGAGAGAGTATGAAAATTTATGCGAAAAAGTTGGTTGGCCAAAGAGAGATTTCGCGAGAACGAAACGAGCTCTAGAGAATTCGTTCCTAGTGAGCACGATGTTCGTAGAGGATATTGATATGAGTGATAATATGAGTGATAGCGATAGTAAGAGGAAGAAGAGGAAGTTGATTGCGTGCGCGAGGGCGACGAGCGATCACGCGTTCAACGCCTGTCTATGGGACGTCCTAGTTTTACCCGACTATCAAGGGAACGGATTAGGTAAGGCGTTAGTTTCTTATTCCATAAAGACTTTGTTGAAAAGAGACGTCGCGAACGTCACTTTGTTCGCCGATAAGGACGTCGTTGAGTTTTATGAGAGGTTAGGATTCGTGAGCGACGCCGATGGAGTTAAAGGGATGTTTCTCTATCCGCATTCGACGGACGACGCAGACGAATGATAATAATAATAATAATAATAATGATGAAGAAGCAACGTCAGGTTTGTTGTTATTGTGTCTCTGTATTTCTAATCTCTAGATGGCTAGTATAGTATTTGTAAGTATATGTAGAAAGTAGCACGTTTGAGATCTCTTATTAATCGATTTCAATGAACTCTACTTTCTTCTTCGATTTGTTTTCCTCTTCGGAGTTTTGCAAAGGCTGCGGCGTTGAATTATTACCGTCTTCCTTCATCATCGACATCTTTTGCCTCTTTGCGAGATTTTCAATCTCTTCTGGTTTCGCCACGTCCTCGTTATTATCCAAATTCTTGAAAAAGTCTTTGATCGTCCCCGAAGAAGCTGTCGTTTTCTTTATTGGCTTCTTTCCAGGCGCTAAAGTAGGTTGTTGTTTCTTTTTTGGCGACGGACTCGTTCGATCGAACCACCCATCATCTAGCCCGTATTCAGGAAGTCCAAAAAGTGCTTTTTTACCGTTCGCCATAGTGTTCGTCTTTTTGAAGAACGTTTCCATCGTGTTTTCTGGCGTCGTCGCTTTTTTATACGCGTTCCTATCGATTGGTGTGACGGGATCTGTCTTAATAGCCGCTCTGTTTTTTATTTCGTTATCGGTTAACTCCTTACGCCATTGATCGTCGGCCAAAGCTTTCACTTCGTCTAATAAATGCTCGTCATATCGTATGCCAACCATTTCTATTAAATCGTTCTCTTCTCCCATTGCCAATGATGCTGTTGGTTTATCGTCTGCGGCAACACCTTTTCTTACGTTAGTTTCCACGCGCAACACTTGCAACGGATTGCGGGAGTATTTTTTTTGCACTTTTTCGAGCTCTCCCCACAAAGGAACAACGGCGCCGTTAATGAGGCAAGTCCGCATTGCTCGAGAACCCCACACACATGTAATACCTGCCTTGTAGTTTGGGCATTTTTTATTGTGAATGCAACCGAGTTCGGTATCGTCGTAGATTGCTTCCCATGTCGCTCGCGCTTCAGTGCTAATCCACCATCCAGCTTCTGAATCCTTGATCTTCCTATTGTTTGCTTTCACTTTCCACCAATTTTCGTTATAGTTCAGCTTCCCCAGGTTCGGTTTATAAACTTCTACTTCTTCTTCGTTCGTACCAGGAGCGGTCAAAACTAGCATAATTTGGTTTCTGCCATAATACTTTGATTTTGACAAATAAAAGCCGTCTCTATTGTATCGTTTATTTGATTTGTAAATTTCGAACGCGTCCTCCCATGAAAGACCTCTGTCAGAGATAAATATAGCCTTTTGCAAGCGACCTCCGTGATACGGTTCAGTGAGAACGTGTTGTTTTACACCTAGCATGGCAATATTCTTCCCGTCCAATTGATTTACGCCTTCAGTAAATCCTTCGGTTGCTTTCGCGATGCGAATTTCAGCGGCGAGAGTCTCACCGAATAAGCCGAACAAAAGGTTCTGCCTAATTATCGGAATACCGAGCAATCTGTTCAAGAATCTGCGGATGTCCGTGTTTTTTGCATCGATGAGTGTTTGATCCCCGCCTTTTTCCCCGAGCTCAATCGTAGCTTTCTTCAATAGTTCATACACTTCTCGCACCGATTGTCCGCTATCAACGCGTTCTTGCGAGATTTGACGTTGATACTCTGCATCACTCAATCCTGCGTGTTTCCAGACATTCTGTACACGAACACCCGTTGGCAATGCGAAAGGCGCCACTATGGTTTTTTTCGTAACAGGATCGATTGCTCGCGCGACGTTGAGCGAGTCGAACATTTTCGCCAATGAGCGTCTTCCTAGATAAGAATCAACGTTACCTTCACTCAAATCAAGACCAGTTGCGGCGCGGCGATCGCCACGCGTGAGCGCGCCAAGACTTTGTAATCGTCGAGCGACTGCGGAAACAAAGCGGCGTTCTCCACCAATATCGGTTGAGACCATGACGTACAAAGGCCCTTGAGCCTGATTGGAACGGTGCGATCGTCCAAGCTGTTGTATGGCCTTATCGGCAGACCATGGAAGTTCTACGGTGAGATGCACGCGTCTTCTTTTATTCGGTGCAGTATTACTCGCGTGAAGAGATATACCCGTACTCGCGGCATCTGAAATGACTGCGATGAGTTTGTCACCGTTCATGAAATGCTTCGCTTCTCGGATGTTAATACTATCCACGTCCTCTTCTGCGAATTTATTAATCGCACCTGGAGAGGCGATTATCTTCGCACGCTCTGTTGGTGCTGCTGCGTACCTTGGTTGAAACGAGAGGGTATCTCCATCTCGAACAACGCGACCTCGTCTGCCGGTCATTTCGCAAACTTTTTGGACTCCGCCGAGCTTATCGATCAAGTCGTCCAAAAAATTCGCCGGCAAATCGAGTTCATCGACTCTTTTCAAAAGATCTTCTTTCACTAAATACGCTTCTTCGTGCGTTCTAGGGCCCGTAAGTACTCCGTTTGCTCGTTGCTTCCAACCGTCCGGAAGATCCGCGACTGGCATGAGCTTAACTGCTTTTTGCTCTTCCGCCGTACCGTCGGATCTACCGTCGATATCTGTCTTGAAATGTACCAAGATGAATTGTCTCAAGATTTCTTTCGTCGTACTTACGTGATCATTAAGCTCCTGTCCATATTGGAAATTCAAATTTGTATCTTGCGCTTCGCCTGTCGTTTGTAAACCGATTAAAGCGCATTCTCCGTTTCTCAAAGCCGCTTTGACTTCTTCGACGACGAACGGGATCTTAAAGCTCACGCATAATAACTTGAAGAATCTTTGATGAGCGCTCCAATATAATTTTCCAAATAAACCACCTTTCTCACCTCTAGCTTTTTGAAATTTAGCCGCTTCTAAGCGAACGTCTTGCCAAATTTCGCACGCCGTATCGTACATTTTGCGTTGCGCGTCGGTAACCGCAACCGTTTCCGTGCGAAACTCGGCATCTTCGAAAGAAAGAGATCGAGCGACGTATTTCCCTGCAGCTTTCATTTCAATCGCGAGCATTTCTAAGAAGCCAACACCTCTAGATTTCAATTTTGCTATGAATTGATCGGCTGTTTTAAAACTCATTTTTTCTCCCCAAAAACCGCACCTTTCCAAGTAAGCCATGTTCCCGATTTCCGAGATTCCAGTCGCTGAACAATAAAGCACTCTGGCGTCTGGACACCTGACTTGTATCTCGCGCACATTTTTTGCCGTTTGACTTCCTTGATCGTTCTTCGAAGCGCCTTCGGTTTTGCCCGAATTTTTAGCCTTGTGACATTCGTCGAAGACTAAACAGCCCGTTCCGTCTTCGCCTTCGCCGAACCAATCGATTATTTGTTCAAATCTATTAAGAGCACCATTCATGCTCACTAAAGTGGAATACGTAGTGAACAAAACACCTTCCTGGAAATCCTTCGATAACCCAGTCGCCTTTGAGTTCCTATCCAGTTCTTGTACGTTCTTAATGACTTTTATGAAACATCCTAGGTCTCGAAGATCGCGCATGGCGTCTTGCGCTAAATCGATCGATGTCGATACCCAAACGTGCCTCTTTCTTCCTCGAACGTAATTATCGAAAATCACCCCTGCTATTTGTCTCCCTTTCCCTATCCCGGCCCCGTCGCCAATGAAGAACCCAGCGCGTCGTTCGCCGTCCTCCAAGTACTCTTGAAATTTCTGACACGCAAACGCTACGCCCTCTAATTGTAAGTCCGATAAAGTCCCAGCTTTAACTAACTTATCCGCTAACGGGTATTTCATTTCAGGTAAATCCACTGCCGATAACGACGATGATTCGACGACCTTACACGGATGTCTTTTCGCCACCCACTCTCGCTTATGCGATAAAGATTTGCAGTGGTAGCCTTGGAACACTTTCGTTAAAGTCTCGCCCGCCCCGGCGTGGTCTTGTTGTTGTTCCTCTTTACCTCCTTTCTTCTTTTGTAGATTAGTCAGTAGCTCGCTCATTAATTCTTCTTCTTCGTCGTCTGCTTCGAAGCCTTTTTTAGCTCGCGCATCTACTTCCTCTTCCTCTTCTTCGTTCATCGTTTCTAACAATAATAACTCTGCTGCTGTACTACTTTTTTGACTGCTGATTGGCTTATTACTTGACTTGACTTGAACAATTTATACATACATATATATATATTGATTCCTCAAAACAGACACAGGCAGACGCAAGAGCAGGTGAGAGATAGTAGTTAGAGTGTCACTATCTATCGTATCGAGTGCGCGTGTGTGTGTGTGTGATTATCGCTTTCTTGTTTTCTTTTGGAAACTAAATAACTAGCGCGTTTTATGCCGTTTGCTGCTGATTTCAAATTTTCAAATTTTCTCACACGGCACACGATTTTGACTGAAAACGACCAAAACATGTGCGAGCGTGACAGGAACGAAGTGTTAAGCACTCGAAAGCATCGGACAACGAAATCGCGCAGCAGCACGCGCGTGCTATTAATTCGTTCTCTGCTGTCATCATCGCTTTCTTAGTTTTTTCGTTACTGTCTCCCTACTGATGGAGATTACGTATCGTTTCTCATCGTGAACTTTTGGGAAAGACGGAGGATATTATGTTTAATAATACTAATAAGGAGTTCGTTTACGTGAAATCTAATACGAACGCGAATGAAATTTATGATGTGAGACGAGCGATTAAGATCGTCCTAGATGGAACGGAAACGATCGATGCGAGACAAGAGGCTGAAAAGTATTTAGATATCGCGTTTAAAGACCATTTCGAGCAAAACGTACACCAAATCGTGTTCAAATGTTTAGTAGACGATGATCGCGATGACGAACAACGAGCGGCGAGAGTGTTCGCGAGTAAAATGTGTTTGCTCTATGCTCGAAAAGCGAGGAATTGCGAGACATCTGAACAAGTTAAGAATTGCTTAATCGCTTTAGTTGCGTTTTCGACGAGGGAAAAATTATTAAACGCGAAGAAGTTCGGGAGACAATGTTCAGAGTTCATGGCGTTAGCGTGTGCGAGTGCGTTGATAAAATGTGTCGATATAGAAGCCGAGGTAATCATCGAGCGAGCGTTGGAAATGTTCGCACCTAATATTGACAATAATAATAGCGACGACGACGATGACTCCTCGCTCTTGGTTTTCTTGAAAGCTTTCGGGGAAACCGTGAAGTGTAAGCAGTTAGGATGTGTGAGGCCTGAGCGCAGAACTGAGTGCGAAATCGCGGCTTCAAATAGTTGCAGGTTCGTCCTAAAAATAATCGAAGAATCATATGCAACGTATTGTTATGATACGATCATTAAATCTCGAAAACAGAAATCGCAAGAAGAAGAAGCTCACTATTTCTCGTTACTTTTTGAAATATGCCAAATTTGGATTTCAGAAATCAATCGAACGTGCGGTGATGAGTTGTTCCAAGGACGGCAAGGCGGTCTAGTCGAACTCGCATTAAAAATTGCAACGAGCAATGGCGAATCGACCGTACAAACGAACGCAATGTCTTTCTTGTCAAGTTTATTAGAAGTAGCAACCAATACGAATAGAGAACAATTAGGTAATGTTTTGATGTACATAAGTCAAGTCGCGTGTTCGCGAGAATCGGATAAATCGGCACAAAATCGAGCGTTGGAAATGATGATTGCAGCCGCACAAGGCGCTTTGAACAAGGGCGGCGACGATCAAGAACTCGTCGCATTCGTCCTCGATGCGAGCTCGAAAACGTTATTAGTTCAACCAGAAACGCCCTCTTTATGTTTCGACGTTTGGTTAAAATTAACTTCTAGTTCAGCTTCTGCATTTGATCTCGATCACGAAACGACAAAGAAGTATATTCCAAACGCAGAAGTTTCGATTGATTGTCTTGCAATGTATTTGTTAGAAAACTTTAGAAAGAATCCGTTGGAAATGGAATCGATTAGGGAAGAAATTGGCGATAGCGTTAGAGAAGTCATAAGCGCGATTGGGACGAATCCTCTTCTACCAGTGTTGACGAGAGGATTAAAGGATCCAAACATGTATCTCGGTTATGTGTTAGTGTTTCAAATTCTTTCATATAGGATGAAAAACAATTACTCCGCAGATGATGATTGGCCTGAAGAAAATCATTTCGTCAACGCCATACAAGCAATCGTGGATACGTTACATTCTGAACTCACTCGCGAAGCTGTTTGTTGGTCATTTGTTGGAATTGCGAAAGACATTTCAATCTCTAAAAAGCTTTCGGCATATTGCTTGAAAGCGTTGTGTGAAGTTTTAAACATAACGAGAGATCCAGTGCACGCTCGAGGAGCGGCTACGGCGATTATGCGCATTTGCGATTGTCAAAAGAACGCGAATGTATTTTCTGAAGAAGATTTTCAATACCTGCCACAGTTGTTAGAACGCGTTTATTGTGAAAACCTAGTCACGCCGACTTTAAATCATGATTTGCGAATAGGACAAGAACCAACAAATACGGTCGTATTACGCGCTGCACTGCGAACGAATGGCAATTCTCCAGAGTCGTGTAAGCGATTGTTTCAAAAGACGTACGAAAATGCTAAACACGCTATGATGTCTCCAAGCGTAAGCGAGCAAGAAATCGGGCAAGTTTTAGTCGATGTATCCGTCGCCTTCTGTGCTTTGAAATCATCATACGATATCGGAACGAAGATGAATGCGTTAGATATTCTCTCTTTTGGAATGCAAGGCAAGAAAACTCCATTGAAAGAACTTCGTTCGTTAATGCACGTGCTTGTTCAAGACTTTGATTTTTTAGCTCCAGTTTTGTGTTTGACGATGCAAAACTATTGTGCAATCTGTGCGAATGGATTTAGCCTTCTCGCGAATGAACTCATTGACGTCGTTCGATTGGCGTACGCAAAGTTCATCTCTTCTTCGAATACGATTTTAAACGAATCTATCGTTAAGAACACGGAGCTTTTTCGTTCCATGAACGTTTCAAATGAAGCTTTATATTCTTTGTTCAACGGCGAAACGTTACACGATGTTGTTGCTAAAATTATTGACATTAACCTTCGAGATCCGACTTTCTTTGACGATGTTGATAGATTCCCACCTATATTCGGCATCGCACAAGTATGCGTGCGCGCTGATTGTGTCGTTATTTCTAATGAGAGAGCCGAGTTACTTTTGAACGCCGTCTCGCGATCTTTGCGCATCGGTTGTTCGGATGAAAACGCTATTGCTGTGCTATCTCTCGCCTCGGACATTGCGTGTCGCTCAGTGGAAGGTTGCGATCCATCAAAAGGCTCGAAGTCTCTCGGGAGCAGTAAAGTCATTGGCGTCGTACATGGAAGCCTCGTCTCGAATGCTTCTACTACTACTACTACTACTTCTTCTCCGCAAACGTGCGCGTGGGTCATGAACAACACGAAGAACGTTCAGGTGTTCCCGCAAATGACGTTGCCAATGATCTTACGCGGTTTACTCGAAGCCGCGAATGAGTACTTCCCAGCGCAACTCTTGAGCGATATCGCAGCATGTATTTGGTCTTTAGCGAAATCAGTAGGTACTGTAAATTTCCGCCAAGCTCTTTATATCGCTCTAGGCGACGAGAACGATTTGTTCCCTCGCCAATCGGTGACGCAAAAATTCAAACAAGGATTCGTGGACGACATCTCGTCCGACGCGACCTTACAAAACGTGAGGAATTTCAAGAGGTCGATCAAGAAATTCGTCGGCGGTAAGCGTAGTGCCGCCGGAGGTTAACAGAATAGAGTATAGAGTACAAATTGTAACAAACCGATTGTAATAAATAAATAGTGATGTAATATACTTTTATCATGCAGTGACAGTTGACAGTGTATCAATCACCTACAAAAGTATGAAAAACCAACCATCAGCAGCAAATCTTAAAAGTAGAATAAGACAGAACGAACAACTGACGACGGAATGTAATAGTAATAGTAATAGTAATAATAATCACAAAAAATGCACGGAAGAAAACGAGAAACGAACGAACAAAGACGAGAACGAATAGTAAAACAACTCCCTAAAGTCCTATTATTACGTAAACTACAAAAAGAGATCATTCAATCGCGGGAAATATCATCAACAGTGGTCAATTTAGAAAAACAAGAAGAAGAAGAAGAAGAAGGAGAAGAAGATGGAGAGAAAACCAAAGACTTTGCGATGTTCATGAACAAAGTGGACGTGTTGACCAGAAAATTGAGCGAAATCGAACCAGAGATGTCGACTGCGTGGAACAAAAGAAAAGATCGGTTTCAGTTCTTGATCCTCATGAATCAACAGCGCGTACGCGAAAGACCGTGCGTCAATACGTTCGACGATGATATCTCAGCAAAAGTGAGCGAGAGACAGAGAGAGTTAGTCATGGAGGAGTTAGAAGCGAGCGAACGAGCGTTGAGGAGGAACATGAAAAGTTATTGCGCCTGGGAACATAGAAAGTGGGTTATTGAAAATTCTGGGTTGGTTTTAGTTCGTACTACTGGTAAGTATGAGGAAGAAGAAGAAGAAGAGATCGAGACGGATGTTGCGACGACGACGTCAACCGCAGCAGCAGCTCGTCGACGACGAGGAGAAAATGATTACGATGATGATTGTTCGTTTAGGGATATTTTAGAAAGAGAAAAAAGAACAGTCGAGGAGTTGTTAATAGCGGACGATAGGAATTTCCATGCGTGGAAGTATAGAACGTTTGTTTGTGAAATGTTGGGAGATTACGATTGCGATGATGAGCAGAAGTACGCGAGAGAGAAGATTTCGAAAAACTTTTCAAACTATTCCGCTTGGCACCATCGATCGGTACATTTTAAGAAACTAAACGATGACGATAATAATAGCGATAGCGATGAGAAAAAACAACAACAATTGGAAGAATTTCAATCTTTACTCGATGAAGAATTCGAGCTAGTCTCTCAAGCGTTCTTCACTGAACCGGAAGACCAAAGCGCTTGGATGTATCACAAATGGTTACTCTCGAAAGTTATAGACTCGAAGAAGATTGAACAATCGTACAAAGTATTCGCTTTAAAGCGTGAATTATCAAGATGCGAAGAAATCTCTGCAATAGAGCCTTTATGTAAATGGCCCGTGCTCGTTTCGGCTCGAATCCATTTCGAAATGATTTCGTTAACGTCCTCTCGCGATGATGATGATGATTACGACGATGATGATGACTGCGATATCGCGTCTACGAATACGAAGAATGCAGAAGAAAAAGAAGAACAACAACAACGAAAACGAAAACGAAACCTGCATCACAATAAAGCTATTGAGTTGTTCCAATCTCTCTTATCTCTAGATCCTTTGCGGAAAGGTTATTATTTAGACATCTTGAAAGCGTGCGCAAAATAACAGGAGAAACAACATTCTATCAATGAACATCCTCACAACACCCAACAAAAAACATTTCTTCAAAATCTTCAACACGACTAGTGAGCTCATTTAAATCATATAACATAGATCATTATAATAATAATAATAATAATAATAATAAAACACGCACTAACATCATATTAACTTATTGAATCTCTATACGAACATACTAGAGATGTTCGAACACGAGGCGAATGAACGCACTCGTTTAGTCTCGAATAAGGAGGAACAAAATCCAAACGATACGAACGAAAACGAAAACAATAACGAGAAACAAAGCGAAGAAGAACGAAAAAAAGGCTCGTGGTCATCATCGAGAGCGTTCGTGACTATGTTCGTAGTCCTAGTAACGTCCATGTTCGTCATTTATATGGGCTTTAAAGATTTTAAGAACACCGTCACTGGCGAAGAGATCGAGGAAGACTTGGAAAAGGTGTCGTCCAAAAAATCGTTCAGCAGGAGAGAGAAATATTTACAGTTCGGGAGGACGAGTTTGTTTCGATAGTTAGTTCGTGTCAGTGATGGAAAAGAGAGAGAGAGAGAGAGAGTGTGTG
>Ga0209710_1003397_pt1 | contig 10734 bp, 6 predicted proteins | sample ArcticOcean_MG_C_5_FD_187436 | JGI IMG/M metagenome (GOLD analysis project Ga0209710, IMG submission 187436) | Marine microbial communities from western Arctic Ocean - ArcticOcean_MG_CB4_138 (SPAdes) (version 2) | ecosystem: Environmental > Aquatic > Marine > Oceanic | place: Arctic Ocean: Canada...
CCCCAGCCACCGTAATCGTCTTCTTCTTCTTCTTCCTCAGAGAGGATTTTGAAAATAACTCCAACGCCGACAAGGAAAATTCCGATAAAGCCAACCCACATCAAAATTGAACCAACATCGAGTCCACTTGACCCCGAACTTGCGCCATCACCAGATGCTTGCGCACCAGTTTTAATGAGTTCAAGTTGCAAGGTTGTGCTTGCTGCATCACTCACAGTTTGGGATTGAGCCCAGAGTGTGAGATTGGTGAATAATGAATCTTGACCGAGGTTGTTGAGTGTAGTTTTCGAGACGGTGAAGATAACGGTCACTTCACGTTCTTCTTCAACTGCGAGAGAAAAGGTGCGGTCATTGTTTGCAATACGTGATTGAATCCAATTCGAAGATTCACCGTTATCCAAGTTCATGGACACAGATTGAGCAGTTGTATATTGATTACGAACTGTAACCGTCATGGACCAAGCATCCGCAGGATCTGCATCATCAATCACTAGGATTCCAGTTGGAATAATTTTCAGCCAGTTTTGGGAACCGACCAAGTAAGTTGCGGAGCCTGTTGCGCTGATGTTCATATCGTTGACACTCGTTGCAATAACTCCCATTGTCAATTGACCTTCTGTTCCGTCAAGGAACGAGAAACGGACAGATACATTGTAACTCGTACCGGTTGCAATCTCTGGAGTTTTACCATCGTAAAGATTGGTATATTCAGCAATCATTCCGATTGGTAGATCCAATGACATTGTGAACCGATCAATGCTGTTTCCATCGTTTCGGATTTCGAATGACATTGTTTGAGCAGATTCTCCTGGGATGTAGGATTGGTCTGCATCTTCATCAGACACATGAACAGCAGCAGTATCGAGGATATCGACGGTTAAAGCAATCGAAGCAGAGACACTTGGGTCGTCAACACTGGTTGCCTTGACGGTGAGGCCGTACAATCCAGGGCTAAGGCCAATAGGCATAGGTAGATTCAGTTGGATGATTGAAGAGCCATCCCAAGCATCCATGACCGCAGTTTGACTTGCCACCAAGTTTGCTCCAAGTTGCCAATTTTGCTGCGTAAGAGACAAATCATACTGTTCATCATCGTTACCAGTATTGGCAATGGAGATGTAGACTTTTCTTGAAATGCCATTTGCTGCACCTGAAAAGTCAATTTGGTCGGTTTGAAGTGAAACTTCACGGTAGATTGGAACTTCGATATTTCGAACTAAGACATCGTTACCAAACAAAGCACCACATGAAGGACATGTTGCACGGAGATTGAAGGAAACTGTACCTGGGTTCGCTTGGGTAGCAGCCGTAATATTCAACTGCAAGTTGATACTTTTTCCACGAGCGACGAACACTGGACTCGAAACAGGAGCCCCGGTTTCATTGACAATCAGAGCATCCCAGTTATCTTCGGAGAAGGTGGTTGCTAAGTTAAACGAAGCATCTCTGTTTCCAGAGTTCTGCAAACGGAAAGGAACCATACCGTATTCACCAGGGCCAAAGGAACCTGCTTGCAAACCGACGGTTGAGGAAAGGGAGACTCCGTATTGTTCAGTTACTCCGACTGGAGTAGTTACACGCGCTTTTTCACCTGCGTTTTGTCCAGAGGCATCCGTCAACCAAAGTTCCCATGTTAATTGCTGAACGTCAGCGCCTGGAGGGACCGTGAGGTTCACCCATAGGTCGATTGAAGCGCCACCTTGAATCGGTGGGATCAAGATACTTGTATCGTGGTCAGGAACTAAAATCGAATAGCCTGCAGAGTTCACGTATACTGCATCTTGACGAATCATTGGGTTAGCTGGGTCCATCCATGTGATGTTCGATATATTCGAGTCTGCACGAATTGTAGCAGGGGAATAACCGTTGTTGGTCACGACACAGTAGAGCGATAAGACTGCACTTGGAGGTGCAGAATAACCGTTTTCTGGTGCATCACACGAGATGTCCAAAGTGTATTCCTGGACCTTTCGAACACCGAAATGAATCCAGTCATCAATGTGGAAACCACCAGATGCTCCGCTGCTGTCGCTACGGAGTACCATTCCCATGGAATATGAGTTGCCACCAAGGAATACATTCTGATTGGTCACATAAGGATTCTGAAGGTAGGTGACTTGTGGGTCCCAACTAATGTTCGTCCATTGGTCAGGGGCTTGACTCGGGTTTGCCGCACTGATGTCGTAAACAATTGATTCATTGATGTTTTGAGAACCGGAGCCTCGCCACATTTCGATGGAGACACTATCGCCTGCAGCAACGCTTCCCCACGCTTGAATGTGAATTTGTGAAGAGATGTAGTTCGATGCATAGAAGATATTTCTACAAATATAATATTGGTAAGTTTGTGACATTCCAGGGTCAAGTTGGGCATTTGGACCACAATTCTGCCCGGAAGTTGAATAATATGAGTTGACCAAACGGTCGTGTGCATTGGATGGATAATTATTACCTTCTGCAGCATTACCCCAATGCTTGGAACCAACTGCTCCCCCGCTCAAGTCATTCCACGAACCTTGACCAGTTGAATCGCCACCGTTAGCAGGGTAACGTGCTGACATGAACGTCGAAGATTGCGTTGTTGTACCATCGAAGGGATCTTTCATGATGGCAATTGGAACGGTCTTTTCGAGCATGTCGTTTTCGTTTCGGTCATCGTTGTTGGAATCTTTGTCAACCATTGCCCGGAGAGTCAATCCACCAGTAAGGTCGTTGGTTGTCGTGTTGAGAATGGAATGAGCTGCAGTTGGAGTCCAAACAAAAGATTTGGAAGCGGTTTGACCACCGATGAGTTCACCAGAAGTCCAAGCAAAGGTCTCCACCACATAGCCGATTGGATGAATGACCTGAATCATAGCGTCGGAACTTTTTCCAGAAAAAGAACCTCCAGTACGTTGGATTTCCATTCCAATTTCAATTTTATCACCTTCGAACAAATATTCTAAGGTGGTCCCATTTGATTGGGTCCAAACTTCTGCACTGCTACTGGCATTTCCAAGTGTAATTCGAACAACCTTCCAATCGTCGTTTTGCCCACCTCGTGCATCGGCAGCGCTTACAGGAGCACCTATGCCCATAGCAAGAGTTTGGAGTAACATAAGGGCAACAAGAGTCAAAGGAGTGATACGACGCATAAGACCAACAGAACCTCGGAGTTTCAAGTGGCATATAGAGATGGCCTTTTGATGACCCCGTAGGGGTCTAATGAAAACAAGAGATTATTCCTTGAATTTTCTTAACCCTTTTATGGCTGGTTGGTCAAAGTCAGGCATTGAAAGTGAATCCGTTGACGAAGGAAGAATACCCTCTTCAGTCCCCATTTGATCAAACAAATCACTGATGCCTTGGAATTCTACTTGTTCACCGTCCAATGGTAATACATCGGTGATTCCACTCGCTTGGTCGACATGTGAGACACTTTCACCGAGCGATTGAATCGCTGTTGGTGCTTGAACGACTGAGGATGACCCTGCGACAACTGCACTTACACCTTGAAACGCAGTTGCTGCTTTCGAAGCGACAACTGTAGATGCAACGACAGCGGCTGTCGTCGCCACGCCTACGCTTTTGCCCAGTAGTTTTGACGTTGAAGATTGGGGTTTTTCAGGCGAAGGCGGGCGATGGTCATACATCCACTCAGGTGGGTCAGAAGAACCTGCACCGAGCACGGCAATGGTGGTGAAGGCTGCAAGTGGCATGACTGCTAATGCAGTTAACAAATCCAAGAATGAAGTTTCAGGAACCGCACCAATTGACAATGAAGTTTCAAACAATTCTTTTTCCAAGTTGATACTGAGGTTGAGATCAGGGCCCATCCATCCGATGACTGCTACACTGGCGACTCGACCAAGAAGCCACAAAACAAGAACAGGGGCAAGCCAAGACAACTTGGTCATCGAAATGAGCCATTTGCGAGTAAATGAGGCAATACCAATATATTTTTCAGCGATTCTCGGATAAACTTTCATCACAAAAAGTAGGCCGAAAAGATAGACGAGAAGTGCCAGTTCAAGTCTTCGGTTTGGATGCATGATCGTATCAGGAATAATAAGAACCAAAAATAACGGAACTGTTGCTAAGAGAACCTGAAATGGGACTGCTAACAAAATGAGTCCACCATGTGTCGAAAGAATTGAGTGACCATCTATCCATCGCTCATGCGCAAGTACAGTGAGGCGGCCATGGGGTGAATTCGCATACTGTTGTCGACCAATACGCCGAGATGATGCGTCACCTTTTTCTCGACTCAAGCCTAAGTAACGCCTCCATCCACCTTTGTCGATGACTCGAAGTGGCCGGAATCCTCCCAACAAGAGTGCCAGCACTAATGCAATCATTCCGTACATCAGTGATGCTGCGGTAATCCACGGCAGCATGTTTCGATCAAAGGAAATCGCCGCACCCTCATTGGCAAAAGAGATTTGGAAAAAATACGTGATGGAAAAGGCGATGAAAGGCGTCAAAAATACTTGACAAAAAGCAACAATGGTCAACCATATACGGGGTATGAGCGTTTTCCGCCGTGCATACCGCCCCATGGCTACGGCTGACTCATGCATACCTCAAAGATTGCCCTTGGACTGAGGCCCAAAAGGCCGGATGGTAATGGCGTACTTTTCGCCATCACTCTTCTTCATCTGGTAAGGAAACCATAGGGTAGCCATCACTCAACAACAAACGAATGAATCCAAATGGTCGACGTTCACTTCGTTTACGACCAAGGTCAGGCCGAGCCATATCAGAAAGTTTGGAATTGCAATTTACACAATATACTCCGGTGACTTGCCAGTAAGGAGAAGTCCAGTTACAGCAGCCATCTGAATATTCTTCTTGATTCAAAATAATCTGCAACTCAGTGGCCATATCCCGGGTCCAAGGGGGTGCTTGCCCACCAAGCAGTGACTGTATTCGATTCAAGAGATACCAACCACTGGCAATCCACAGACCAAACCCAAAGGTTGCATCACCCCATCGAACAGAAGCAAGTCCAACCGCCAAAGGAAGAACGACAACAACGAGCCCCATCCAGTAAAACATACGCATGTGAAGCACGCGTTGAGTGAGATAGGGAGAAAGAGGAATTGCTTCAGGATGTGGAGGGAAACGAGTGTTGAACCCTTTCGTTCGAGAAAGAAGAAGATACGGAAAACGTGGGAGAATGTGACCTATGCAACAGCCGAGTGTGAAAGAACCAACCCCGGCAATCAAACTCATCTGTTCACCTCAAATCAAGATTGTAGACGCTTTAGGGTCTTTTCGACTTTATCCATGCCTCGGGAAATATCTTCTTGACTGATGGTGTAGGCAAACCGAAGATGACCTTCTCCAGATGGTCCAAAAGCAGAACCTGGGGAACACAAAACACCATCTTTGAGCAATTCTAAAGCCAATTCTTCAGAACTCATGTTCGGAACGTCGACCTTGGGGAAAACATAGATCGCACCTTTCGGTTTGTGGCATTCAACACCAGGCATTGCGTTCAATCGATCGACAATGAGGTCACAACGCTTTTGAAATTCTGCTGCGAGTTTGTCGGGGTAATCGCTTGCATGCTCCATAGCTGCTAGAATGGCATGTTGCATGGCATCGTTTGAACACGCTGCGATATAATATTGCATTTTGATGATTTGACTCATCGCTTCGAGGTTGGTCGAAGCAATGTATCCCATTCGCCATCCGGTCATAGCAAAAGTTTTGGAAAAAGAATTCACCAGTAGCACCCGGTCGTATCCAGTGCCCATAAATGAGACGTGCTTGCTTTCGAAAACGATTCGGTCATAGACTTCATCGGAAATAAGCCAAAGATCGTGCTTCTCTGCGAATTCAAGCAATTCATCTCGTTGTTGCTCGCTTAATGTCCCGCCAGTAGGATTACTTGGGAAATTGTAGAGAATTGCTACAGTGTTCTCATCGACGAGTGCTTCTAAATCTTCAACACGAGGTATAAATTCGTTTTCAAATAAACATGGATAGAATCGAGCATCTCCACCTGCAATAGAAACGTCAGGGCCATACAATGGGAAATACGGCTCGGGCAACAACACATTGTCGCCAGGATTGACAAGCGTCAAAAAGAGATTAAGCAAAGCATTGGTTCCTGACATGGTGATACAAACGTTCTTTTCATCCATTCCAGTTTGATACGCCTCCCATGATTCTGCAATTTTCTTACGCAATGGAGGATAACCTGCAGTTGTTGTGTATTTGTTTCGGCCATCAAGCATGGCTTGATGAAAGGCCTCAATGGCAATTGGAGGAGGTTGAAAGTCAGGTTCGCCAAGTCCGAAGGAGATGACATCGTCTCCAGCCAAGTCAAACATCTTGCGAACACCAGTCGGTTGAAGGTCCAAAACCCTGTCACTATATGTTCGCATAGTATCACCGAATCAAAGGGTCCTTTTCAAGTCAAGGACACAAGAAGGCATCAATTGCCCTTTTTCTCCACAACTGCGCCTTCGACAAGAATGGCGTCAATAGCGTCAGCCATCTCCGCATCAGATTCTATTACTGCTTCAATCGATGCTTCTGAATCCATCGGTAAAAGACCGAGTGGCGTTTGAGTACGAGCATTCAACATGGTGGCAAGCAGCATGAAAATCACAACCATGCCACCGAGTGTCAAACCGAGAGTGAATCCTTCATCGATAGAACTTGCATCGCCTGAACCCATGACCATTACGGAAACTGGGAGAGATTGGACGCCGGCGTCATTCAGGCCACGGATTTCGATTGTTTGGTTCCCTTTATCCAAGGAATCAAGATCCAAAGCAATGGCCCAGGTAAAGCGTTGTAATGCAGCAAGTTGATCGCTAGCATCATCAAATGCAGCACTCTTCCAAGCGCCGTTTCCAATTCGATATTCCACCGCACGAACAGTACTTGCTTGACTCCATGCCATTCCTTCGATGACATACAAGCCGTTGCTTGAATTGACCGAGGCATTGACGATGTGCACTTGGGTAAAGACATCGACTGCGCCAGTGAGGTTTTGCTCTTTGAGCATGAAAGCCATTTTCGTAGCCTCATATGCATCTACCATACCCCAGCCAAAGTCACGGTTCCAAAACGGGTCAACATCAGGTTGAGTTGCTTCGCCTCTTCGTTCAGCAGTGAGTTTGATGATTTCTTTTACTTCTGCAGGAGAAAGGTCTGGGTTGGCTTCAAGCATTAAAGCGATGATTCCAGACACAGATGGTGTAGCATACGAAGTCCCTGAACCTCGGCCAGTATAACCGTTTTCAGCAGCATCGCCACCAAGGAAATTGTTACACAGACCGGTCGTCACGCAACCTTCCGCTTGTATGATGTTGGACCCCGGTGCTGAAATTTCAGGTTTGAGTTCATTGAGTGGATTACCATCACCGTTGTCTGCACGTGGTCCTCGGGAAGAATATCCTGCAATGACATCGTCTTCTCGGTTGACGGTGTTCAAATCATCTGTTGCACCTACTGTAATCGAGAGGTCGGATGAGCCCATACCCGAAAGCCCATCGTTATCCGGTCCATCGTTCCCTGCAGCAACACTCACGACAATACCCGCTTCCATAGCCACATTGAGGATCTCACTGTGCATATCGCCTCCATCTGAGCCGCCTCCTTCATGAGAGGTAATACCCCAAGAAAGAGAAAGGATGTCAATACCGTAATTGGTACCGTCTGCATCTTGCCATGCTGTATCTTTGTTATCGATAATCCATTGAATTCCGTTCATTGCAGATTCATAGAACTCTTGTTCGAGAACATAGTTTTCAAACGGTCCGGCACCAGCATCGGTTCCAATTCGAACATCGACCAATGCAGCATCGGGTGCAGCACCATAAAATCCAGTTTGTGCGCCACTGGCGTCAATGCCTGTAGCTGCAGCCATCCCCATGCACGCAGTTCCATGCTGATTTCCATCATCAGGGTCAAAAGTCCCGTCAGTTTCACGGAGACCTCCACCTGCAGCGATGCATATTGGGTCCGATGGAGTGTAACAAACTGCATCGTAACCGGCGACAAATTTCTCGCTCAGACCTGGATGTTCGTTATCGACCCCAGTATCGACCATGGCAATGTTAACCCCAGCACCAGAGACACCAAGGTCCCAAGCACCGACTGGATAGAAACTCGAATTACTTGCTTTAACGGCAGGGGTTTGAACATCACCGTAAAAGATGACATTCCCGTATTCTTCAACCATCACTACATCTTCAAGAGCGGCAAGAGTTGGAGCAAGAGAAGTATTGACTTGGCCCAAAAGAACGCCATTAACCGCTTCGATGACATCAACAACAGTCAAACCGAGTTGTTCAAGAGCATTTAGATGAGATTCAGTCACATCGGTTTGATAGACCAAACCGATACCTGTAATCCCAACCATGGTCTCAAGTGAATCGTGAATTTCATTTCGGTCAAGGTCAAGATTGGTTCGCTCCCACCATGGTGTATCATCATCGACCCATTGAGGAGGGGTTTGTTGAGGAACTTCGAACGTTTGGCTGGAATGAATCCATTGCAGACCTTCACCATCCACACTTGACCAATTGTTACGACCATCATAGTCGCCAACAGTAAGCGATCCGGTAACCGGACCCATCATTACAGCAAAAAGAAACAGAGCAAGTAGACGACGCATAGACTTCCCTCATGTAAACGGTATTGCCATGAGTCAAGAAGATATGCCTTGGTTGAAAAGACATTGTCTTGCGAATTGAACAGATAACAATGGTGGGGGCAGAGGGATTTGAACCCCCCCCAGGTGGTTTGGAGCCACCGATACTACCAAGCTATACTATACCCCCAGTGAGTAATTCACTGCGAATATCAAGACTTGGCTTGTCGGCGAGCACGCTTTCGACGGCGCAACTTCTTCTTACGCCACTTCCACCGTTGATTACCGGTTTTCTTCCAAGCACGTGAGCCTCGCTTCATGGTGAACGAGCCTCCGACCAACCATCCATATATGATAGCATCGGGTTAAACCCTTGAGTCTAGATTCTAAAAAAACCGGGCGAATGAGATAAAAACCCCTCAATACAATGGAAAAGTGGGTGTATCAGTCCTCCATTGCATCTTGTACCCGACTTCAACTCTCAAAGAATCGCCGTGGACTATAACACCTGACAAACGATGCCGTCGAGTGATTCTGCAAGTACGGGAAAAAGGTTAATTCCTTCTGTGTAAGTTTGTTTCATGGATAACCTTCAATCACTTACTGTTTCAAAGTTGAAAGAGAAGTTAAGAGATCAAGGCAAAAAAGTATCTGGAACTAAAAAAGAACTCATTTTGAGACTGAAGGAAGGTGAAGAAGAAAAGTTTCTCAACTTCGATGATGATTCAAAACCTGTTGTTGATATTGACTCGGTTTCGACTCCTAAGAAACGTATTATTTGCACACGTTGTTCTCAAATATTGAATCTCCCAGAGGGGTATGAAGGGTACGTGAAGTGCCCTCAATGTGGACATCGTTTCAAGAAGAGTCTTCGAGTCACCTTCGAAATGAATCCATTTACAAAGCAACTCCTCATTGCATCGGGATTGGCTTTTTTGATTGCGATGATCTCATTTTGGAACATGGGAGAAGTTTGTTTGTTTGGATGTGGCATGACCGATGGGTGGTTCGGGTTCCTCATATCTGGCATCGTAAGTATTGCAATCGGTAGCATATTGATTCTGTATGCATTCTTCTCTTCTTACAAGAGGTATTAGAGACCTGGGCATTTCAAGTTCAAGAACGTAAGTTCATGGTGTTGAGTTCTTCGATTTTCTTGAATACGGACTCAAAGTTGGTGGCAGATGTACCAGAATCAACGGAAGCCTGAGCAGACGATATCCCCGCCTAAGTAATTCATCCAAATCCATGTACGGGTCGGAACGCACCTATTTGAGTGATTCAATTGAGGGAAGAGCATGCTCAGTGCCGCTTTGTACGATCGTATCCTAGGTCACAGAGCGAATGAAACGCTACGGCATCTTTGCATTCGAACCGCCATACTCGGGTTCTTACTCCACTTGCTTTTATGTCTGCTCTATCAGTTGGGCTTCATCGATTTTAGTGTACAAACCAGTGGGTTATTCGATTCGTACCTCGATGCATTATACACTCCGTTCTCTATTTTCTTGGCATACGAAGTGTACGAACTGATTCGTACAATTCCAGATTCGTTCACGAACTCGATTGGAAAACAGTTTGAAATTATCACGCTACTGGTTGTCCGAGATATTTTGAAGAGATTGTCTGATATCGATGCTTCTGTCACCTCGACAGTCGATGACAGTATCACAATCTTAGCAGTCGAATGTCTGGCCTTTCTGATTCTCTTCGGCACTGCGCTGTTCTTCAGCAGTGCTCAACGTGAAACAAGTTTAATGACAAATGACAGTGAAGAGTTGGAGAAGTTCATTTCGCAGAAAAAGCTACTTGCGATCTTACTGCTCTTAGTCTATATCTTAACGGCGATTTACTCCCTTTCAACATGGACATATAACGTGTTTGAGGGAGATGGAAGCACGAATCGCACCATTTTCTTCCTCGACTTCTTCACCCTACTCATCATGGCTGATATTCTGATTTTGCTGGTCTCCTACCATTACATTACCGAATTCGCACATTTAGCGAGAAACACTGGATTCATTCTCTCCACAGTCATCTTGCGCGTCGCAATTGCAAGTCCAGGAATGTCCGGAGCAATTCTGTTCATTCTTGCGGGATGCCTTGGCTCGGCAGTTCTTCTTTCTGGTTTTGTATTCCCA
>Ga0209710_1003399_pt1 | contig 10730 bp, 10 predicted proteins | sample ArcticOcean_MG_C_5_FD_187436 | JGI IMG/M metagenome (GOLD analysis project Ga0209710, IMG submission 187436) | Marine microbial communities from western Arctic Ocean - ArcticOcean_MG_CB4_138 (SPAdes) (version 2) | ecosystem: Environmental > Aquatic > Marine > Oceanic | place: Arctic Ocean...
AAGTACGTGTAATTCACTTTACTCTTTAGCACACGTAATAACATCACGCTTTAGTGAGTATAATAACACTCTTTTAAAATGTCCAAGAAAGATAAAATAACGACGATTATTCCCGATAAAACTACTCGCGCTATTAATGAGAAGAAGAAATCGCACTCAGACGCGGACGAAGAAGAAAAAATCCATCCATTAGCGAAGGAAAACGAACGCACTACTGACGAGAACGAGGAATCGATAAAAAAAAGGGGAAACAACATATGCGCGAGATTAATGAACGAAACACAGTTAGGTCAATCGATGCACAAGAGAATCACGAAACAGATGTTAGAATTGAGATCTCGAGATCAACTCGGGTTCTTAACTGATTTCTTACAATGCCTGTTACCGGTCCTCCTGGAACATAAGGTTCGTTTTGTTCGTTTTTGAATCAATCAGTACGTGTATTAAGTGTTTTTCCATAAAAAAGTTTGTTTGTGTTTAATAGTTCCCCTCTTTTGAAATTCCTTAACTTAACAACGAGGATCTTATTATACGCCATAGCGTGTACATGTTTATTAAATATCACACTAATAATGATATATATGTGTATATATATATCTAGTATTCATTGATTAATTTGATTTTACTGACAGTGATCGATTTCTCTCACTCTTTTCCTCGTATTCATGAATAAATAACAATGTATAACAGCGAGACGCTTGTACGGAAAGAGTCGTTAGGTTCGTAATCCAGTTCACTTCGCAAAGAGAAGAAGGGAAAGAAGAAGAAGCGGATGAGTTTTGCGAACAGATAATATCGTTCTTGTTAAACGTGACGCAGGCGAAAGATCGAGCGATTAGGTTCAGGGCGTGCCAAATCATCGCCGGCGTCTTGAACGCGCTCGGCGCGGATGCCGAAATCTCGGATGATTTATACGAACGAATGGAACGAGCTATGTTGGAGAGATTGAGAGATAATACACCAATCGTGAGAGCGCAAGCTGCGAGGGCATTATCGAGATTACAAGACGGTGGAGATACAGATGACTTTTCGAATAACGAAATTACGACGGCGTTTATTGATTTAATCGCTTCGGAGAAGAACAAAGACGCGCGTAAGGCGATCCTTGGCGCTTTGGCTATATCGGACCATACAATTTCAGTCGTCGTTGAGAGAACGAGAGATGTTTCCGAGGAAGTGAGAAGAATTGCGTTCCTCGCTTTGGCCGCGAAAGTTCCAGTCGAATCCGTTTCAATCGAACACCGAGCGTTAGTCCTACGCAGGGGCTTGAACGACAGAGCTCAAGGGGTGAAATCTGCCTGTTGCGATATGCTCAAAAAATGGATGCAATCGAGAGCGTGCGAGAATTGCCCAATTAAATTATTGAAATTGCTCGACTCTGAGTCGCATCCGAACGTTTCAGAGCTATGTTTGAAGACCTTAATCGATCAGAAAATTGTGAAACCGGTCCTCTATGCTTCGAAGGAGAAGGGTGAACAAATTGGCCTGCGCAGATTTTTCAACAAAAATTCTTCTTCCTCTTCTTCTTCGGAAGGAGAAGAAAACGATGAAATAATATCAACAACAACGCAGACGCAAAGAAAGAAAGATGGTGTTCAATTGTTTACTGCCGAAGAGGCGTTGTTTTGGCGCGTGATCGTCGAATCTCTCGCTTCGCAAAGCGCTTTAAGTGGGAAAGATACTTCGCTCGCTCTAGGGCAACAAAGAGCTATTTTACAGGCCGAAACCGAAGAAGTCGAAGACGCTCTTGATAAGTGTTTACCAGAATCTTCAATGGATTTACTTCGCATGATTTCAATGCATTGCGATGAGAAAACGACCGAATCAGTTTTCTGTGCAAGGCAATTGATTTTAATATTGAACTGCGCAGATATGAACGACGGCGCTTTGAGACGAGGAGCGGCGCAACTCGTTTACGAAAGATTGAGATCTATTGGAGACTTGACTGACGAGAATGATGTTTCGTGCTATGCCAGAGGCGGCGATGGCGAGTGGGAAAAACAATTAATTGATTTGGCTAAGCGCGTGCACGATGATAACGAACACGTCGCGGTCGTTTTGGGCGCTTGCGATAGTTTACGCGGAACAGTCGAAGAAGGCGCAGATGATGGAAACAATTTCGATAACGTTTTTGCCGAGACGCAAGCCCTTTTCATTGCATCTGCGCTGTTTGAAACGGCAAATAACTCTTTATCCTCAAAACTTCCGCCACACGCGACCGAAGCGGTCATGCAATCGCTCGTTCGTCCGGCTGTCGCGCACGTCTCAGCGGGCGTTCGTCGCGAAGCTATTAAATTGCTCGGATTGCTTTTGATGTGTGGAACGAACGCGTTAACCGAAGAAACGGTGAAAATCTTGCGAACGGCTGCTGATGCCGACCCTTCAGAGCCAGTGAAGTGCATGGCGTTGAGAGCGCTCGGAGATGCCGCTTTGTTATACGGACCAAAAGCGTTGGACGCGAGACGCGAGATGCCGGTGCCGAAAAAGGGAATTCATGTCAGATTCGATGACGATGATGATGACGATGACAACGACGATGATGAGAGCGGTGATAAAAAAGATAGCATTAACGCAGAAGATGAAACTCCCGGCTATCAACTCACGTTGGAAAAGCAACTTCTTCGAACAATCGGTTCAGCGTATGAACTGTTTGAATATGCGAAAGATAAAGCAGAGTTGGATGAGTTGGACGCAGAGAATATCGACGCTATGAATGAAGCGGCATTTACTGAAGCAGAAAACTCTGCACAAACGATTGCTTGCGAAACACTCGCGAAGCTTGCAGTCCGAAGAGGGTACTACGCTTTCGAGCAGCCGTCGTTGGTTATTTCGACGCTTTTGGGTGCCATTTTTGCATGCGATGCGCAAGAAACGCCAAGACTTGCTCAATGTCTCACCGCGTTCTTCCCTGCGATTGCTTCTGCACCAGATGCAAAGGTCAGAGCGTGCTTGATCGATGCCGTTTTGCCTTCGTTGAGAATGGCAAGTCAAAAGAAGGGCGTCGCAAAAGTAGCCGCCTTTCTCACGTCGCTCTTGGAGATTGATGTAGGAGGTTCGAACAAGAAAGAAGCCGCTGATGAAGATGAAGTATCAAATGGTGACGATAATAATAACACTGTTGCTGAAAGATCCGACGCAGGTGAAGCCGAACTCGTTCGAGCGCTTTCGATTGAGATTTTAGCGTTGAACGTAAAGCCGTTTGGAACGGGCGTCGCCGGCGCGCAAGTCAAAGCCTACCATGCAGCCATTGCGAGAGTATTGTCTCGAGTACCAATACCGGACGTCAAATCGATGTTGTTATCATTGCCGCAAGATGGTTCCAATTCATCAGGAAGCATCGTATCTGAGGAGACGAAACAAAGAGTGACATTACAACTCTCCGAAGCGTTTGTGGCTATGAAGATTGCTATGAAGAAATGCTCAAAAGAGAAACTTGCCTTGAAAGATATTAACATGGCGAAGGATAGAATACACGATTCGTTAGGCGTCTCCTCTTCAAAGGCTTCTCCTCGTTCTCGAGAAGAAGAAGATGAAGAAGATGATGTTAATGAAGACTTACAGTTTGCAGAATATTGCGAGAGCGTTAATACTTATGCGAACGAGTTGTCGCAAAGCCAAGACTTGCCATTCTTTGACCGTAAAGAACCAAAAATATCTAAATTGAAACAAAAATTGTTGGAAACGCAACCGACGAGAGAGCGATCGAAACGAGCCGCTGCTGCAGCTGCTAGCGAAAAATGGATCGAAGACGATTTGAACGTTCCTTTGCAAAAAATAACTCCAAAACCTACGAGGACGTCTAGAAAACGCGAAGCGCTCGAGGAGATTAACTGTTAAAAAGAAGAAGTCACAGACACTCAAAATACTTTAAACAATATATATTACTACTATACTACTATTAAATACATATACTACCGTTTTATTATACGGTACTATCAATTTTTATCATCTTTACTCTACAAACTATGTACTAGTACGGTATATCTAAATCTAAAATCAAGAAGACGTTTTTGCTTTTAAAATTAAATTCATTGTGTGTGGCGCAGTCAATCGAACGCGTAAATCAGAAATATCAATATCGTGCCCGCCTTCAACGAACCCATGTCTTTCTATTTGATAATCTTCTTCAACTCTGGCACATTTCAAAGCTTCTTCTGGAGTGATGATGTTCCTGGTTAAAGCTAAGCCGATGAGAAGTGATTTTGCAGCCGCAGCGGCGGCAAAAGTACACGTCATTTCCCACGCAGACAACGTCCTTAAGCGTTTCTCCATCAATAATTTAATTTCTTCCGTTTGCGGCGAAGCGAATATAGAATCTGAATGTAAATTCAGCACATCTCCAAACTCTGTTTTCGCCCATTTATGAACCTTTTCTAAGGTTTCTAATTGTAACTCTCTCAATTCCCCAGGTGGATGCGCGATCACGGCTTGATCTGCATCGAAGAACTCTAACAACTTCTTCTTGTGAAAATCAAAAACTTCTTGCTTACTCATATGATCTAAAGCAGTCGAAGCTAATTGCATCAAAGGCATCGTAAACGGCCTTATTAAATTGTCGTCCTGCATCGCCCACTCTTCCGCAATCGCGCACGCCATTAACTTATTCGGTAGAACGAACTTATTCCTCGTCGGTGATTTCAAAGGTTTATCGTCTAACAAAATCTCGTAAGTATCATGTCCTTCGTTCGTTTCCTTAATGTCTACTTTTTCATAATATTTCACTACGGTGCCGTCGCCTTGAATCGCGTTTGTATGGTCGCTCAATTGATACTCTCTTTCCTTGGAATTTCTCTTAATCTTTACGTCGTATTCTATTCTCTTCATTTCGCGTTGTTCTTTCGTTCGTTGTTCGTTCTTCTCTTGCGTGTCATATCTGTTCGGCGTAAACTCTTTGTTCGCTTTTTCGTTCATATCGAATTTCGATGGAAACTCTCTTTTCTTCGTTTCTTTCTCTTTCTTCGTCTCGTTTTCTTCCTCTTCCTCTTTCGCAGCAGCGGTATCTTTTAAAACAAAACCGTCGTCGTCGTCGTTCTTATTATTATTATTATTATTATTGTTATTATCGTCGCTGTTCTTCTTCTTCTTCAGAGTAGCGTTCATTTTCTCCTCTTCCTGTTTCCTCATCTCTCTTTGCATCATAAATTCGTTATTAACGTTTTGTTCGTGCTTAGTGTTGCGTAAGTTCCTGAAGGACTGTAAAAACGCTCGTTCGGCTCCGTCTGCATCAGTAGATCGAGAAGACGATGAGAAGGAACGACAGTTCGTATGACTAGTATCAGTAGTAGTAGTCATAGTATCAGTAGTACTCGTAGTATTAAGAATTGAAGGAAGACTTTGCGAAAGATTGAGAAAACTCTGAAACGATCTCGTTTTTCGAGCGGTTGAGAAGGCAGCCTTTTTAGTCCGCGATAGTATTGCCCACATCGTGTTCGTTAGATACATTACTCTTTGTTAGTTCTTCTTCTTCTTCGCAGAGCGCAGTTGTGTGAAAACGGTTTGTTTCAATGTCTATTATGACTATATTTATGACGCAGATGGTAAGTTTTGTCCCTGAAGCGAGGGAGAGCATCGTCAGCAGAGGGAGAAGAAATTTATAAAACGCGAATAAGAGATTTCTTTTCGCCGTTTCGAGGATTCAGCACTATATCGCACTACGTATCTATGGAGATACTCTTTTGCAAAGTATTCTCTCTGTTCAACCGTTCAACTAGTGGTACTATCGCTATTGATACTAAATACTACTGCTAATACTACTAATGATGATCGGCTCGCCGCAAGACTTTTCGAAATATCTCGCGAGCATTAAAGCTGCGGCGATCGAGTCCAACTTCGGATCATCTTTCGATAACTTTGATCGTTTCGTTAACGATAAAGCTTCTTCCGAAGTGAACGACTCGTCGTACATTTCAACTGGAACAGTTTCGAATTTTGTAGATTCCTCGGACGCTTTAGCTAACGCTTCGGCGAACTGTGTGCATATACGATCCATGCGTAACGACGTCGTTTTCGGTTTCTGTTTCTTCTTTTCATCATCATTTTTTTCATTTTTATTATCATCATCATCATCATTCGCGACGTTCGTGTTCTTCTTCTTCGTTGTTGGTATCGTTGTCGTTGTCGTCGTTCGTTGTTCGTCTTCGTCAACAAAGTGCGGTAAACCGACCACGAACACGTCTACGCACTCTCTCTCTCCAATTCTTAATATCTCCTCTATTAGCCATACTCTCGATTTGCCTTTACAGAAAATACTTTCAATTGGCCTCGGTGCTATTCCATCAAAATCGCTCACTGCTAAGCCAGTTTTAGAGAGTCCATAATCGACAGCTAACGCAGTCTGTTGTCGTTTGTCGCTCTTTAACGACGACGTTTGCGTCTGCTGCGTCGTCCAGCTCTCATTATTTCTATTACGTCTGTCATTTCTTTTCATCTCCATTTTCGCTCGAGACATCTCTTCCTCTAACAAAGACCACGATCGTGTTTGTGTCTGTGATCGAGTAGAACTACTTTTATTACTATTAAATTCACTACTACTACTACTACTACTGTTCCTCTTCTGCTTCTGCTTCTTTGATTTCTCGTTCCTGTCAGTGGTCTCGTCATAACTGTCGTTATTGAGACGTGAGCGGGACCACTTTTGTTCAAGTCTTTGTTTCCTACTACTCCTACTACTCCTACTACTACCAGTATTGTTAGTAGTGTTACTATTGTTCGAGAGTACGTTATTTACTATCGGTCTTTGTTGATGTTTATAAATCATCATCTCTCAATCTCTCTCTCGTTTTCTTAGCCGTTTCACGATCATGGCAGTGTTTATGACTAACGAGGAACGAAGAAGAAGAAGAAGAAGAAGAAGAAGAAATCACGGAAGGAGAGCTTTGTTCCATGCATTACGCTTATTATGACGATGAGTAAACGCGAGAAAAATTAGTAATTATTTAATGCGCGAAAAAAAAATCAAATTATCAAAAACCGACTTCCAGACTTCAGACGAGGTTTATTTTCATCAGCAGAATAAACGAATAATACGCGTCATATTTGCACTCATCATAAACGGTCTTAAAATAAAATAAAGGACAAACAAACACGCCTATCGAAGAAAAAAATGGCATCTCTATCATCAACGCAATCGTTAACCACGAAATTATCTTCGCACGCATCGGCGAGAGCGCAATTTAAGCAACAATCATCATCTTCATCGGCTCAAAAACGGGCGCAATTTCGAGTTTACGCGCAAGCCGAAGCGACTAAGACTGAAGCCGCTCCAAAGGCGCCATGGTCGGCGCCGAAGTTGGACCCGAACACGCCTTCGCCGATCTTTGGTGGCTCAACTGGTGGTTTATTGAGAAAAGCGCAGGTTTGTATATTCGCATCGATTATGATAGCACTTCTTTCCGTGTTGCGCAACTGTCATATATACTATATTACATTTTATACTGAAAAGTTGAGCCGAAGAGGGAATGAGTTTTGAAAGCGCGCGCGATGCGTATCGAGTGTTTACGTGGTGATCATACGCGAATAATAAGCTCAAAATGATTAGATCAGATACTGAACGAAGTCGTTTATTTGAATATTTAATTGGTTTTGCTTATATTGGTTCGCGCATGTGTATGATCATCGTCGTTAGTTTCGTTCTCGCGCGCTCGAGTGATCTAGATATCAAATATTTTATTTCCTCTACTTTTACTGATGATACGGCTGTTTAAATTGATATGTTGATACTAAATCTTCTTCTCACGCTACTAAAAAAAATTAGGTTGAAGAATTCTACGTCTTAACTTGGGAAGCAAAGAAAGAGCAAATCTTTGAAATGCCCACCGGCGGCGCTGCGATTATGCGCAAAGGCCCGAACTTATTAAAGCTCGCGAGAAAAGAACAATGCATGGCGTTGGTTACCGCGTTTCGCTCGAAGAAAATCGCCGACGGATGCATTTACAGAGTATTCCCGTCCGGTGAAGTTCAATACTTGCACCCGAAGGATGGCGTGTACCCAGAAAAGGTCAACGCCGGTCGTGTCGGAGCTAACCAAAACATGCGCTCCATCGGCAAGAACGTGAATCCGATCAAGGTCAAGTTTGGCGGTAAATCAACTTTTGACGTATAAAATAATACAAAAAATATATATATCTACGTAGCTAAATTAGTAAAAAAAGGAGAGAGAGGGAAGAGAATGACAAACGTTGTAATCACATTTATACATGAAAAGAGCGTGTTTGTGTAATAATTTATTAGAGTATGTTTCTTCTTCTTCTTCTCTCTCGCGCGCGTTTCCGGAACAGTCTGCTGCTGACTGTTTTCCTGCTGTTTTGCAGAGAGAGGAAGATCTGAAAGGATCTCGCTAAAAAATAAAAAAAGAAGAAGCCTGTGAGAGCGCATAAGCAGACGACGTCATTTGAACCCGAAACGGACAAAGGAACGAGCGCGAGACCAAAAATAATTAATACGTTCGTGCAGACCTGTTATCATCATCATCATCGTCGTCATGTCTTTTGTTATGTCATCGAGAACTTGTTTCACTAAACCTCTCAAGGCTTTGCAAAAATCGAAAACGATCAAATGCGCGAAACAGGCGAGGCCGATCACTAAAGCGACTGGGACGATGGTCGACGAGAACACTGGTATTAAGAAGATGCGCGATGGGATCAAAGAAGCCGCTGATGAGAACTTGCTTACGCCGAGATTTTACACCACTGGTACGCACGAGTTATATTACGTACGAGCGTGATGTGATATCGTTCGATCTTTCTTCTTCTTCCTTGAACGAGTTCCTGTTCTGGGCCGTATCTATCTCTATCTTCTTTTCATTATTATTGGGTAGATATCTTTTCATCCGTCGTTGTGTGTGTGCGTGATTTTAGCACTTCTGCGCTCTCTCCTCTTAATCATGGGATCTCTATTATTACGTTCAATAATACTTGTTTAACTAACCACTCGTTACTGCTCTGTTAACAAACATAATCTCTACTACGTGTACGTACTACTGTACTACTTCTAATGAATAAAACAGATTTCGACGAAATGGAACGACTGTTCTCGACTGAGATAAATCCAACGCTCGACGAGGCTGAGATTTTCTCAATCTTGAACGAGTTCAGGGACGACTTTAACCAAAAACATTTCGTCAGAAACGATGAATTCAAGAAAGCAGCTGACGCGATCCAAGGCGAACAAAGAAGGATCTTCATTGAATTCTTAGAACGATCGTGCACGGCTGAGTTTTCTGGTTTCTTATTATACAAAGAACTCGGGAGAAGGTTGAAGAAAACGGCGCCGACGGTTGCGGAGATTTTTACTTTAATGTCTAGAGATGAAGCGAGACATGCTGGATTCTTGAACAAAGCGATGTCTGATTTTAACTTGGCCTTAGATCTCGGTTTCTTGACGAAGAATCGCCAATATACGTTCTTTAAGCCGAAATTTATTATGTACGCGACGTACTTATCCGAAAAGATCGGCTATTGGAGATATATCTCAATCTATCGTCACTTACAAGCGAATCCGGATGATCAATTATACCCAATTTTCAAGTACTTTGAGAACTGGTGCCAAGACGAGAACAGACACGGGGATTTCTTCTCCGCAATCTTGAAAGCGAGACCGGAGTTCTTGAACGACACGGAGGCGAAATTATGGTCCAGATTTTTCTGTTTATCCGTTTACGTTACGATGTACTTGAACGATCACTCGCGTTCGGAGTTCTATGAATCGTTGGGCATGGATACTACTAAATTCAACATGCACGTCATTCACCAAACGAACAAAACTACTGCGACGATCTTCCCGCAAGTCATCGATACTTACAACCCAAAGTTCAAGAACGGCCTTGACGCGATGTTATCGGCGAACCAAAAAATGGCCTCGATCTCTAAATCTGGAGACTCTGACATCGCTAAAGCGATCGCGAAAGCGCCTTTGATGGCCTCGTTCGCCACTGAGTTGATCAAATTAATGGTCTTGAAACCAGTCGACTCTGGATCTGTCGATACCGCACTCGAGAACCACGCCATGGACGTGAACGACCCGGCTTTCATGTACTAAATAATATATAAAAAGGCGGTCGGAGCGGAAAAGAACTGAATTGAATGAAGAAGAAGAGTACGATCGATGAAGACGAGATAGCAAATTAAAACACACACACATACTAACACACACACACACACACTATATATATATATATATATTAATATACAAAATACAAACACAATCTCTTGACACTTGGCGTTCTCGTTAAAAAAGTTTGTCTGCTGAAATATCTTTAACTTCGTCATCACGAAGGACTCTCTCATTAACGAACACGAATATAAAAGACGACGAACACGCTTGGTCACTGTTTAAACGAGTGTACTAATAAAAAATAATACGTAGTACTGTTTTGTACGCAGTTAACACTGATGTTCTCGTCGCATCAGCAGAGGTCGTTAACGAAAGAGCTCGAGCAAGTGCAGATTATTAATAAAAAACTTAAACGAGAACTTCAACTACAAATCGATTTAGTGGAACATGCGCAGATATGTAATAAACAGGCGACTCATAGGGCGGCGTTAGTCGAAGAGATCTCAAAGAAACACGAGGAAGATTTATTGATAGCGAGAACGAAGATAGAGGAAAACGAGAAAACTATCGAGAAATTAGCCAACGCGGTGTTGAAGAGAGAGAGAGAGTTAAAAGAGTCTAAGGCGAGTTTTGATGAAAAACAGAGCAAGGAAATCTTGATCTTAAGGAAGACTTATGAA
>Ga0209710_1003405_pt1 | contig 10720 bp, 21 predicted proteins | sample ArcticOcean_MG_C_5_FD_187436 | JGI IMG/M metagenome (GOLD analysis project Ga0209710, IMG submission 187436) | Marine microbial communities from western Arctic Ocean - ArcticOcean_MG_CB4_138 (SPAdes) (version 2) | ecosystem: Environmental > Aquatic > Marine > Oceanic | place: Arctic Ocean...
ATTGAGGCGATTCTGTAAGTTCTTAAAAAAGAACCACTTATGTAAGAAAAAAAAGTTTACTTTTTTCCGATAAGTCTCTTGCCAAGACCAACAACAGACTCAACTACGCCTGTATGCTTTCTTCCTACAAGGATGCCAACTACGAAGCCGACTAGAAAAATAATGATTGTATTCATAATGTTTTTTTAAATTTTTAAAAGTTTACTTACCACCCTTTTTTGGAGTGCGTTTAATGACCGCCTTTTTACTAGCCTTCTTTTTTGCAGGAGTCTTTTTGGCAGGAGTCTTTTTGGTAGCCTTCTTCTTCGGAGCTTTGCCACCTTTCCATGCTTCATTCTTAGCGGTCTTTGGATCGTCTGCAAGATACTTACCCTTCTTACCTCTGGCTCGCTTTGGCTTGCTAGGTGATGATGTCTTATTTGACTCGCAACACTTCGGTGATGACTTTTCCATTTTTAGTCCGATGATAGTCAGAACGATAACCAACAAAACAATATATGTTGTTGGGCTTGAAACCAAAACTTCAAAAAGAGTTGGTGCGTTAATAATTGTTTCTTCCATAATATGCTTATTTGCGTTTTTATTTATTAGTGAGCGATTTTAGTCCTCATCGGAACTTTTGTGTTTATCTGTAATATGACGCTCTTGGATTAGAATTTTTAGTTTCATATCTAATCTAATCATATCATTATCTAGTGCTTGGATTTGCTTTTTCAGCTTACCCAAAGAAGCACCTACTTCACCCAATGCAGGGTTTACTTTTGTTGTGACCCACTTCCAAATGTGCCAAACGAAAAATCCGAGACCAACAATAGCAACAAGGGAAAACCCAAATTTAGTTACTACATCAGCCCAATGTTGAAATTCATATCCACTCATAATTGTTTATTTGGTCTATACTAACTCGAAAAGTAATTTTGTCAAGTTTTAATCGTCTCTGGCATCTTCTTTACCTTCGCTCGCTGCGATTCTATCCATATTTGGCTCGCAGTTAAACGCACAAGAAAATTTTGCATCTATCTTAACAATGTCATTATTCATTACATCTACTTTGTTTTCTAAAGAGAGCAACGATCCAGCGATTCCAGAAATTCTGTCAGTAACTTGAGCTAACAAAAATTTTAAAATAATAAATAAAAACCAACCCACAGTTAAAGCTACTGTAATTGGTATGCCTACTTGTTCTACGAAATTTAATATATCTCCTACCATAATGTCTTATTTGCAAATTTTTTAATTAGTGAGCGATTTCACCGACTTTATTTACACTTATTTATCCCTTTCTTCCCGCAGGAGTAAAGTAGAATCCGATTATCGCTCCCAAAGTGGTGATTGCGACAAGAGAGATGTGTCCAGTAGTGATTGTAGAGGTGATTTCGCTTCCACTTGGGAATTTGATGAGTCCCCAGAGGAGCGAAACGGCTTCTTTACTTTCTGGTGGTGTGAATGTGACGAGGGTGGTGTTTGGGAAGAGGGTGCAGAGGATGGAGATGACTGCGAAGTTGAGCATCCCCATAAAAGCAATAAGGCGACGAGTAGCCCTAGTAAACATGCCAGTATCTTTATCAGTTTCACCGATAAGAGCTTTCTGAAATTCAATGTCCATGCCTTTGATCTGCATGTCTCTAACAAGCTCTCTGCGTTCTTTCGCAGCTTTAGCTTCTGAAATACCTTGAAAAGCTCCACCAGCAATTTTAAGCATACTGCCCATGCCAGTCGCCCCCAGTGTGGATAGTAACATCGTGATAAGTCCAAACATAATTTCATAGATATTTACACTATAATACTGTTATTTGCAAAAAATTAAATTATATAATATAATTTGTTGGGCTATATTTCACACCTATTCGACCCACATTAGACTCTTTATCGCTACACCAACCCTCATATTCAATGTGGTTTTCGGCATGAATTGTCCTATATATTTGATAAAATAGCTTTTCTTCGCCCAACATTAAACAATGATGTTCTCTGTCCACAGATGTAAGTGAGCCTTCTCCCTTAAATCCCTCAAGCCTTTTTAAAGCTTCGTTTGTCCCCAATACTTCTATTTGCCCTTTCATAGTTAAATTTACACTTTTCTTTCAATATCTTCTTCTTTGCATTCTTCTCCGTGCTGTATTTCCACAATCAAGCAGGGTTTGTCTGTTCTGTTTTGCGGGTGATGCCAAGACCCTACTGGTATATCAATAGAATCCCCCTTCTCCATATCCACAGCCATCTCTACTTCATTTACTACTAGATCAAGATGTAGGCTACCCTCCAAAACAAACCAATGCTCGGAACGTTTAGCGTGCTTTTGATTTGATAAAGATTTATTTGGCTCGATATATAAATATTTTACCTTGTGACCTTTTGTTCTCTTTTTGGAGATGACCTTATACCAACCCCATAATGGTTTAATTATTTTCATATTTTTTTAAAATCCAACTACTGCTATTTTTTTTATCTTCACCACCGACACCAAACACAAATTCGACATCATCGTAAAACAAGCCATCTCCAAATTCTGGAATATTGTCGGTTGACCTGTCGCCACCATTTGCAAAGATTATTCGAGCAAATGGGAATAACATCCTAACATTCTTGATAGCTTCAATAGCCGTGTCATCACTGTCGTTAAACAAAATACAACCATCTACATATCTAATAGAAGATAATATTTCATGTCGCTCTTTTTCTGGCAAGAAGCTTTTGCCTTTTTTTCGAGTCAGCCAATCGTCAGAATTTATTCCGACAATAAGTTTGTCACCGAGTTTTTTTGCTGCTTTTAAATAAGCAAGGTGACCAGAATGAAGTGGATCAAAGCCACCAGTTACTAATACTATTTTTTCCATGTTTGATGTGGTAAATTTAAGACGTCGCTCATTTTAATAATAGATATTAAATCTTTTCGACCTTCCCTTTGGTATCCTTTATATAAGGCATCTTTACTATTTGTTACTTTCTTACTCAAGTCGCATTTAACTTGGCACATACCCAAAAGATAATTTCTTTTGATTAAAACAAAGTCGCTGTCACGCTCAAACGCAATGACATCTGTTTGACCACGAAGCCAACCTTCTCGACCTTGAACATTTAAAAATTCCACCCAAAGAAGTTGATCCTGCTCTTCAGAGTCGGAACGACTAATCTTCTTTTTAGCTTTAACATCAATAGTGCCAAAGTTACTAAAGTAATCGATGTGGCGAAATTGCTCTTCTCTATTTGCCTTTCGGTAATTCGGATCGCGTTGACGCAGAAGCGGAGCAAATTCTTTTTCAATTCGTTGACCGCGATTCCAACTGCTACTATTTTTCCATTTACTAGACATACTGAGTATCTTACTTATAGTTTTTGATTTGTCAAGCGTTTTTTATATAAGATAGGTCTAAATTTATTTTAGATTTTAAATCTTTTACTGTTTTATTCCAATTATCGAAGCTCCCTATGTAATCATAGTCGTCAGAGTATTCTAGTAAATCTTGTCTAAACCTATACTGCACACCTCGATTTTCTACTAAAATATCATCTGAGCCATTTAAGATATCAATCAAACATTGGTCTGTTTTCTTGTTAAACTTACTCATTATTTCATACAAAAAAGTATCGTAATCATCTTCAATATTTTTTTTAATAAACTTATAAGATCCAAAATACCTTATTCCTTTTAAATATTCTTTTATTAAACTTTCTTTATTAACTCTTATTGTGAACCAGAAATCTTTTTTGTCTTTTTTAATCTTTTCTGAATCAAAAATGCCGTGCGTGACTTCGCATCTAGGAAATTTATAATTTTTAGGAGTTATATTTAATTTATTATTTGGAGAGATGGATTGCGAATCATCAACCAATTCAAAAACTTCATGCACATGAAGACTTTCTGGAAATTGTTTTTTTATAGAATCTACAATTTTAGGATATAGGGCGCATGGATGAGATTGATAGACTATCATTTTTTCATCCAATTTAATTTATTTAAAAAATTCTTAGTCCTTTTGTAGCCATTCTTTTCTAAATCAAAGTGCTCTTCTAAATCTTTTGGTATTTCTATTTGTTTATCAAGAGATAAAGAAAACAATGTATTTTCATTTATACCAGCTCTTACATATGTGCAGAAAAAGAAATTTAGATATTCAAAAGTAGAATACAAATCAGAATAAACATTTTTTGCAATCAAAGGATTGACTGCTGGGGTTTGAACTTGGCATGAGACCACTCCATCTTTTTTTAATATTTTTTTTAAATCTTGATAGAAGTCTTTTTTGAATAAAGGAGTAGCTTGATTAATTGGGTCGGTAGAGTCTACCAATATAATGTCATATTTGTCTTCGGTTGTCTTAACAAAATTTTTAGCATCTCCAATTATTAAATTCACCATAGGGTTCTCAAAGGAGCAAGCCATTTGGGGGAAATATTTTTTACATGCAAAAATTACTTCTTCATCTATTTCACAAAGGTCGACTCTCTCTACGCTATTATATTTAATACATTCTCTAGCAATAGCCCCATCACCGCCTCCAATAATTAATATTTTTTTAGGATTACCATGAATGAGTATTGGAACTCTGGTCATAGTATCATGATATTCTATTTCATCTACTTCTGAAAATTGCTCAATATCATCCAGAAAAAGAGATTTGCCAAAATTTTCTGTTTCATAAACTTCGATTTTTTGGAACTTAGATTTCTTTAAAAATAATTTTTTTTTAAGATTTATCGTCGTTATCTTCATTTATAAACTTTCTATCAACAACTGTTTCTTTGCTTTTTTTAGCCTTAAAAGATTCCTTTAAAAACTGAATAGATTTTTCTGTTTCGTCTTTGCAACAAAATATGTCAATCGCACAGTAACCATGCTCAGGCCAAGTATGGATAGAAAAATGAGATTCGCAAACACAAATTAAACCAGTAACTCCTTGTGGCGAAAATTTATGGAAGTATTTATTTAGAATTTTGCAACCAGAAATTTCTGCTGATTTAACGAGAGTGGCTAGAACGAACTCCGAAGAGTCAATTAACCCTATGTCGCAATCGTATAAATCTAGAAGTATGTGTTTGGCGGAATTCATTACTTTTCTTTTACAAACAAACCGTTAATCATTTTACCTTTGCGATCCTTAATTTCATCATAAGCATCTGCTAGGCAATCAACCGAATCCAACCCAACAGTTTTTGCAAGCAAGATGATAGTGACTAGCATATCTCCAATGCCATCAGCAACTTCTAAGATACTTTCTTCTCCTTGCTCTAATCGATTTAATGCGTCGAGAGTTTCGTCAAGCTCTTCTTGAGTTTTACTTATTTGCTTAATAGCGTTTGAGTTTTCAAGGATGTTTCGATCCTTCGCCCATTCAATAACTTGATCTTGTAGTTTTTCGTATTTCATATTTTTATAGAGAAAAGCTATAGGTTATAGCTATTCCTTGGTCTAAATTTTCTATTTTATGCCACCAAAACATTGGTATGTTTAGCGACTCTCCTGCATTTAATATAACTGTTTCGTATTTTATGTTTTTGTTGTTTAATACATCTTCTGTTTGTTCAAGACACCAAGCTGCTCCATTTTGAAGAGAGTCGCTGTAATTTAAATATTCTGAGTATTTAGGGTGTATGATGTAAACTTTCTTTTTGCCCTCAATGACGGTCAATATTGAATGCCCGTAAGCTTTTTTATAAAAATCTTTTCCATGTATTTTCTTTATAACCTTATCCTCTTTAAATCCGTAAGAATCATAATGAAAAGAAGTTATTGTATTTTTATTTCCCCACCAAAAGGATAACCTGCCATTTTCGCCAAAATTATACTTATTTAATATATCTGTTTTTAGACCTATTTCAAGCAAAAAATCATAATGGTCTTCTGATTTGAAGTAATATAAATCCTGTTCTTTGTCTAAATAGTTTTTAACATAATTTTTTATTGACATATTTGTCACGGGAAAATCGTTATGCATAATTAGATCATAATCTTCACTACTCTTTTGTACCTTTATAATAAATTCGCCAAAATTATTTAATAATCTTTTTTTATTTAGTACTGAGCCTGTACCAAAATCAGTATCTATTTTGAATGGTAAATTTTCAGAAAGTTTAGATACTATTTCTCCATCCGACATATTTGATTTTTTTTTCATTCTATTTCTATTGGAGTATGAGAAAGTTCCTTTGCACATAATTATGAATTCTCCAAGTATTCTTTCCAATTCTCTTTGATTAATTCTTCGTCTTCAAACTTTTCTTTTTTTTCATGCCACTCTGGATTTATCCACCCTACTTTGGCGTAGTACGCTTTGCCTCTCGTGTCTACACAATCATTATTTAGTTCAAGCTTTTCTCCATTGTAATAAAGATCTTCAACAAATTCTCCAAAATCTGTTTCCACAAGACTGGCACTAAGTAGTTTTGTGTCGAAGCTTTCTACTTCTACTTCCCAGTTACAAAAAATGCCTTTTTCTGAGCTATGAAAAATTAACACTGGAACCGAACCATTGTCGGAGTCAGTGATGTAAGCTTCACGACTTACAAGGCAACTTACTTCTATATCATCTTCAATCTCTTCTTCGTCTTCATCCTTAATTTCATAAACAGTAAGAGTGGAATCACCATACATTCCGAAGCCATGCTCTAAATCAGCATCATCATAAAAGGTATCTTGAGCTTCTTCGACTAAATCCGACTCTTCTTTATCTTCCCATTTATTTACAAAATCCGCATCTTTAGTGCAAATTGCATACTCGCCACCATATCCCCTGGCTTCAATTTTAAATTTCTTTTTCATAAATTAACTTTCTACTTCTAAAGTTTCTCCTGCTTTGACCGTAATATAGTCGAAATCATCATGAAAGAATAAATTTTCAATAGCATCATAAACTTCATCTTTTTCTGGATGTGGTTCAACAAATAGTTCCGCCCCATTATCATCTTCGTGGCGACCAATTTTATATTCTTTGTCTTCTATTTTCGCTTTGAACATATAGACGATTTTGCTATATGTAATTTTAGGTGTTTCTGTAATTTCTATTTTCATTTACTTACTGAGTTTCTCTAAATTATTTTTAATAGCCTTGTCAATCTTTGGGGTTACCAAATGACCGACATGATCGTTGTGGACAAGTGCGCCGCTTGAGCGACCCATGAGTTTTCTTTTGCTCGGATTCGGGGCTCTTAAATCAGCACCTGGTTTTGTAGTTTTAGCCATATACCTTATTATCTCATAAAAAACGTCAAAGTCAAGCAAAAAGATGCCTTATTTTTAAATAAATTTAAAAAAATACTTGAAATGTGTTATTTTCAACTTATTATGTAAGTTAACGTCAAATTTATAAGGTCGTGGTGTAAATATTTTTATGCCAAAGAAACTTTCTCCAGAAGAAGCACAAAGAATAGTAAATAAATTCTGCAAACCTCCCTATGACCCAGATGAGGTTAAGCTAAAGGAAGCTATGTGGGTGATGTTGAAGGAGGGCGGAGGCGAAGCCTTTGAATGGGAAGAGCCAGAAGAAGAGGAAGAAGTCTCTAAAAAAACCCCTGGAGCTGGCCAAACTGCGTCTTCAGCGGGTGGTGCATTAGAGGGAGCTGGTCAATACGTTGGTCAAATAGTAACTAATGTCCAAGGTCTTGGGGCGGCTGGAGTAATAGCAATGAGTTCCGCCACATATTTCCAAGCTGAAACCGTTATTGATTCAACAGAAGAATTTACCGAAATAGTTAGAGAAGTCGAAATTGAATATGGGCAAACATTTAACAATTATTTTATAGAAAACGCCGCATACCTTATTGATAGCATACCAATCATTGAAAATATACCAATGGTCGGCGAAGCATTAGAATCCGCATCTGAAAACTTATTAGAGGTAGCAGACGAAATGGAAACTGTTGAAGATAAGCAAGAAAGAATAGAAGCTGAGGAAGCCGCAGAAGAAGCAGAGGCCGAAGCAGAAGCAGAGGCCGAGGCCGCAGAAGAGGCGGAAGCAGAGGCAGAAAAAGAAACTAAGAGGGAACAGGCTAAAGAAGAAAGAGAAGCAAAGAGAGAAGAGAGAGAAGCCGAGAAAGAAGAAAATTCAGAAGAATCAGAGGAAACTGAATCTGAAGAGAGCGATTCTGATGAAAGCGAAGAATCAGAAGAAGTTGAGGAGCCCGAAGAAACCGAAGAAAGCGAAGAGCCAGAGGAATCAGAAGAGAGCGAAGCTGAAGAAACTGAAGAAGCTGAGGAAAGCGAAGAAGTCGTAGAGGAAGAAGCGGAAGAGCCTGTAGAAGAGGAGGCGGAAGAAGAGCCTAAAAAGAAAAAGAAAGGTGGTTTCTTTGGATTATTTGGGGGTGACGACGATGAAGAAGCCGAAGAGCCCGAAGAAGAATCAGAACCCGAACAGGAAGTTGAAGAAGTAGTAGAAGAAGAGCCAGAACCCGAAGCTGAAGAGTCCAAAACAGAGCAGTCAGAATCAACAGAAACAGGCCAAGAAGCCGTTGAAGAAGCTCCAGAGGTAGTAGAGGTAGAAGAGACTTCAATGGACGAACTAGACCCAATTAAGCCGCACTCAGACATAGATAGCGATAATACTGGAGATGTATTTGATTTAGACCCCGTAATTACACCAGATGATGCTATTGTAGTATCTCCATCTAGCCCTTTAACCACATAAAAAAATGATACAAGAAATAATAGAATTAGCAAAAGGTAATTTATTTAAGATGGCAATAGCCACAATCGGTATTTTATCTATCGTGTTCCACATTCTCCCTAAAGGTGAGAAAAAATCTGGATTTTTCGGCTTAATAGGAAGCGCAATCAACTTTATTAAAAATATATTTAAAAAATGAAAAAAATAATCACATTACTACTATTTATTGTATCTTCGCTAGCTTATGGCGACATCATTGGTTTAGGAAAACCGTTTTCAAGAGGTGAACTGATTACTTACGATCTTCACGTAGAATTTGACTTAACAAAGTATGTGGAAGGTTTTAGCTTATCGGGCAATGGAACAGAAACCAACAAAACTTATTACCAAGAGTTTATTGCGACACCCGACAAAAGCGGTAGTTATCTTTTCAATAATTATGCAAGCAGTTTAATTGGTCTTGAAGGTGCAACCACAGATACACAATTGTTAATCTATAATCAAGCACCAACATCTCTTATTATAGATGGACCTTGGGGATTCAACAATGGAAGTGATACTGGTTTTGTTGGAGGAGTACCACAACAAGGTGAAGGTGAAGGTGAAAGCGACCAACCAGCATTTATTGGTGAACCTGGCGCATTCTCTGGTTCGTTTGATTTAGAAAAAGGGATAGACTATACTATTGTATTTTCTTCTTTTGACTATGAAGCATTTGGACATATGGACGTAAATATTACAGGGCCAGGTTACATTACATCCGCAATACCTGAACCATCAATCTTCACTCTTATTGCGTGTTGTTTTGCGTTCTTGTATGTAGCAATTGACAGAAGGAATGCATAAGTTTTTTATAGTTTTATTGCTAATAGCATCTACTCTTTATGCGGAGAAAAAGTTTAAGCTAACTTCATTCAGTAGAATATTCTACGATGACAATGTATTTATGAGGGCGGCTGGTACGCCCGATCAAACATCGACCTTTTACTTCAGCCAATCGCTAGGAATAGAAGGTAAGTTCTTTAGAGATTTAATAAATCTAAAAGCGCAACCAGAAATAAGGTACAGAAGCGTTGATGATAAAACATTGATATTTGGCAACATCGGCATCAGAAGTAGATACGAAATAACGCCGAAGCTTATTCTTGATTCTTCCGATTCATTCTCTCATTTAGAAAGAGAACCAAGTGATATTAATGACGACCTCGATGTAACTTACTTCATCAATAAGAGTTCGTATATGCTAACGTGGAAACCTCGACATCTTTTAAAAATCAAAGGTGGTTACGAAAGTTATATCAAACGTTGGTCGGAAAACTTACCCGTAGGAGTAGGCAACGAATTAACTAATGGCGACTTTACCAAAGATACATTTACGTTTGGTGCGGAACAAATTTTTGGTAAACGCTTTATCTTAGAAGTGATTGGTAAAAAATCTCTCTTAGATTACAAGGGAGGTCGTGGAGCAATTGATACCGATACCTATTATGCACAATTTTCGTATATAATGAATCCATCAACTATCATAAAATTTAACTATGGTATCATTGATGCGTTGATCGAAGATCAATATGGCACACTCACTGAATACTCTGTGCCAACGTATGGTGCTAATATAACCTACTTCACGGAAAAAGGCACAGTGATTCTATTGGGCACAGTTTACGAAGTACTAGATTCATCTGTAGCATATTGGAACATGAAGGAGAATTTAAAAACATCTCTTATGATAAAATATCCAATCACGCCAAAACTTGAAGTGAACGTAATGGGCGCTCATCTTCTTACTTCATATAAAGATATCGGTAACCGATACAATGCTGGATTGGAGCGTGAAGAAGAGGTATTTATGTCAAGCATAACTCTTTCCTGGAAGTATAACGAGAACCACTATACTGAAGTCGGTTACCAAGGCTTACATCTTTTAAATAAAGACGCCGACGTCTTTAAGAACAAAGTGTTCGTTGGATATCGCTGGGTGTTTTAATTAGAACCGCCAAAAGTTTCGTAGATAATAAACTCTGGTTGATTTTGCTTCTCTTTATATTGGTTTGGAAAAACTGTTACGGGATGTTTCTTGCCTTCTATTACTACATAGCCAGCTAAATATTTACCATTTT
>Ga0209710_1003413_pt1 | contig 10705 bp, 14 predicted proteins | sample ArcticOcean_MG_C_5_FD_187436 | JGI IMG/M metagenome (GOLD analysis project Ga0209710, IMG submission 187436) | Marine microbial communities from western Arctic Ocean - ArcticOcean_MG_CB4_138 (SPAdes) (version 2) | ecosystem: Environmental > Aquatic > Marine > Oceanic | place: Arctic Ocean...
ATCTCTTCCAACAAACAGTGGAATAACCATATTTGGAAATACAACAATATCTCTTAAGGGTAATAACGGTCGCTCTATTTTAACATTCATTAACTAAATATGGATATTAAACTTAATAATGCAATAGCTATTTATTAGTTATTAACGTTAAAATTAAGCAGCAGAAGTTTTATCAGTCTTTGTTTTACTGTTATTTTTTGAATGAACTATAATTGGCTGAGACAGACCTTTGGCCGCACCGGCGTCAATAATTACTTCTTCTACATCATCTTGACTTGGCAAGTCATACATAGTTTTTAATAAAATATTTTCTAAAATTGATCTAAGTCCTCTAGCTCCAGTTTTTTTGTTAATGGCTTTTTGTGCAATTTCTTTAATTGCATTATCTTTAAAGCTTAATTTAGCACCATCTAATTTGAACAATTCTTGATATTGCTTAATTAAAGAATTTTTTGGCTCTTGTAATATTTTAACTAAAGATTTTTCATCTAAATCTTCTAAGGTTGCTATCATTGGCAGTCTTCCTATAAACTCAGGTATCAAGCCATATTTTAATAAGTCCTCAGGTTCTAAACTTTTCATCCATTCCCCTGTTTTTTTATCATCTGTCTTTTTAACATTGGCACCAAATCCAATAGAAGTTCCTTTATCTCTTTGAGATATAATTTTATCTAAGCCAGAAAAAGCCCCACCACAAATAAATAAAATATTTGTTGTATCTACTTGTAAAAATTCTTGTTGTGGGTGTTTTCTGCCTCCTTGCGGTGGAACACTTGCAACTGTTCCTTCCATAATTTTCAATAAAGCTTGTTGTACTCCTTCTCCAGAAACATCTCTTGTAATAGATGGATTTTCAGATTTTCTACTAATCTTGTCAACTTCATCAATGTATACAATTCCTCTTTGTGCTTTTTCTACATTATAATCTGCAGCTTGTAGTAGTTTTAAAATAATATTTTCAACATCTTCTCCTACATAGCCTGCTTCTGTTAAAGTAGTAGCATCTGCCATTGTAAAAGGTACGTCTAGGATTCTGGCTAATGTTTGGGCTAATAAAGTTTTACCACAACCTGTGGGCCCAACTAAAAGAATATTAGATTTAGAAAGCTCAACTGTTTTACTGGTTTTGCTTTCATAATTAAGTCTTTTGTAGTGGTTGTGAACTGCTACAGATAAAACTTTTTTAGCATGGGGTTGACCAATAACATAATCATCCAATATTGCACAAATTTCTTTTGGTGGGGGCAACCCATTTTGATGCTTAACAAAAGTATCTTTACTTTCTTCTTTAATAATATCCATGCAAAGCTCAACACATTCATCACAAATAAAAACAGTTGGTCCTGCAATTAGTTTTCTAACTTCATGTTGGCTTTTGCCACAAAATGAACAGTAAAGAATATTTTTATTGTTAGTAGTCATAATTTTTTATAAACGAATCAATTAACTTACCATAATATAGATGAGTCATAATAATCAAGTATACGTTTAGCAAACCTCAAGATGTTGTGTATTAAATTCTGTTTTCTACCACTTCGTCAATTAAACCAAAATCTTTGGCAACTTCTGGTGTCATGAAGTTATCTCTTTCGAGAGCTTTTTTAACTTCGTCAACTGATTTACCGGTATGTTTAGAATAAATTTCATTAAGTCTTTTTTTTAATGCTAAAACTTCATTAGCATGTATTTCAATATCTGTTGCTTGACCTTGAAATCCAGCTGATGGTTGATGGACCATTATTCTAGAATTAGGTAACGAAAACCTTTTTCCTTTTTTTCCAGCAGATAGTAAAAAAGACCCCATTGATGCAGCTTGACCAATGCATAGTGTTGAAACATCAGCTTTAACATATTGCATTGTATCATAAATACCTAGGCCCGCTGTAACCAATCCTCCAGGACTATTAATGTATAAATTAATTTCTTTTTTTGGATCTTCAGATTCTAGAAATAAAAGTTGCGCTGTAACTAAAGATGCAACATTGTCATTAATAGGACCAACTAAAAAAATTATTCTCTCTTTTAAAAGCCTTGAATAAATATCATAAGCTCTTTCACCCTTGTTGGATTGCTCCACTACCATAGGGACTAGATTGTTCATTTGTTCAGAAAAATTTATTGTCATAAGTTGATTCTTCTAACTTATACAACTTGTGATTACTTTTTGCTAACTTTTTTTGCTTTAGTTTCTTTAGATTTTATAGCTTTTGTCTTAGCTGCATCTTTTTTAGCAACAGCTTTTGTATCGGCTGCTTTTTTTTCTTCTGGATGTTCGTGATTATGGTTTTGGTCATGCTCTTTTTTTTGATGTTCTTTTAAAATCTTTTCTGCCTCTTCTTTGGTTATTTCTTTCTTGTTAGGTTTTGCTTTTGTTTTTATTAAATCAATAATTTTTTCTTCATAAACAGTACCTCTTAGGCTTGCTAGTGCGGATGGGTTTTTCTGATAAAACTCCATAACCATTTTCTCTTGTCCCGGCATCATTCTAAGTTGTTTTTGAACTTCTGCTTGGATTTCCTGCTCTGTAACTTTAATCTTATTCTGCTCACCAAACTCATTTAAAATCAATCCTACTTTAATTCTTTTTTTCGCAATACCTTCAAAGTTTTTTCTACTTTTCTTAGCATCCTCTTCACTCATTCCTTGAGCTAGAATCTTAACTTCTTCATCTATCAAATTACCTGGAATTTCATCAACTTTAAAATTTTCAATTTCTTTTAAAATTTGTGTTTTGACTAACTTATCTAAAGAATTTTTGTATTCATCATTAATTTGTTTTGAAACTAAAAGTTTTAAATCAGCAAGATCTTTTGCACCTAAATTTTTGGCAAAAACATCATCAATTTTTACATCTACAGATTTTTTTATAGCTATAATTTTACAGGCAAATTTTGCTTTTTTATTAGCAAATTCTTTTTGTGGGTAATTTTCAGGAAGTACAGCCTCTACTAATTTTTCTTCATTTTTTTTAATTCCAATCAGCTGTTTATCGAAACCTTTAATAAATAAATCTTTTCCGATAACTAGCTGTGTATTTTTTCCTTCACCACCTGTAAAATTTTTTCCATCAATTGTTGCTTTATAATCAAAAGTAATCGAATAACCATCAGTAGCTTTAACTTCCTCAGCAACATCTATGAAATTATTCTGACTTTTTGCTATTTCTTTAATTCTTTTATCAGTCTCAATTGCATCAATTTTAACTGAATATTGGTCAAATTTTATATTTTCTACTGACTTAAGCTCAACCTTTGGAAGTTCTGTTACAGAAATTATATATTCTAAATCCTTATCTTCACCATAAATTTTTAAATCTAGTTTAGGCTGTCCTGCTGGTTTTATTTTATTATCCTCTAACGCTTTAGCGGATGAGTCTTTTAAAACTTTATCTAAAACTTCACTAAAAATTGCTTGCCCAAATTGTCTTTTAAGAATTTCTCTTGGAACCTTTCCTGGTCTAAACCCTTTTAAATTAACAGTATTTTTAACTTCTTCGTATTTTTCATCCATGTAAGTGTTCATAGTTTTTTTATCTATGAAAACTTTAATGTCTTTATTTAAGCCTTTTATATTTTCTACTGTTACTTTCATAATTTTATAACTTTCTGGTAGGCGAAAAAGGACTCGAACCTTCACATCTTTCAATACTGGTTCCTAAGACCAGCGCGTCTACCAATTCCGCCATTCGCCCACAATTCTTGTCGGTTTATATATTATTGATATCATTTGTCCAATGACAATAGTTATGAAATATATTAATAATCAATTATATCTACAAAGAATTTAAAAAAATGATTATTTCTCCTTGTATAAGCATATGCAAAACAGATCCTCAAACAGGATACTGCTATGGATGTGGAAGAAATAATGAAGAAAAAAAATTGTGGAAATTAGAAACTACTACTAATCAGTGGAAAAACGACAATTTGAATAATATTAGAAAAAGACTGACAGGTTGGCAGCTAGAAAGTTTTAAAGATTCATATAAGCATAAATCAGAAAATGGTATTTCTCTTTTTAAAAAAAGTTTAAAAAATGAGTAAATTTTCTATACCTATATTGAGTTATATATTCTTACAAATTTTAGGTTCTTTAGTTTTAGCTATATGGATTGTTAAAGGCAAACCTGGGGCTTTTGTAAAAAATATTCTGAGTGCAATTCTATTAGTAGTGCCTCTTAATTCTGATAAAAATGAAAAAAATTAATTTTAAAATTATTTTTTTATTTCTTGTATTAATTTTTATTAATTTTCAAACAATAATTTTTTCAGAAATTATGATTTTAACAGGATGTAAAAATCTAAATGATGGTTTTATTAAAAATGAATACATTTTAAATTTTGAAAAATCTTTAATGACGAGAAATTATATTTACGACAATAAAACATATAAAAAACACAAAATAACAGATTTGAGTATTAAAAAAGAGAATACTTTAGAGAGATTTTTATACATAGAAAAAAATTTAATTTTTACAGATAAGGTTGGTTATCCTCAGTTTTATACTCAACTAGTTTTTAAAAAAAATAACCGCATGATTAACATTAAGACAGTAATTAATGGTGAAGAAGCTATTTCAAAAATATCTACCTGTAATAAAGTGGAGCTTTTTGAGAAAGAAAGTTAAGATTTTTTATTTGCAGCACTAATCTTATTAGTCTTATTAGCAAAATTAAATTTTTTTGCTCCAAATTTAGTATTCGTAATATTACTTCGATGTTTTGCAAAAGCTTGTTTTTGTGCAAGCTTCATTGCTTTTTTTGATGACATAAACTCATTCTATATTTTTTTATGATAAAATATAGTCTTAATTATTTGAAGTTTTTTTTCTAGCAAGAATATTAAAGTCTTTATCTGCCACAACAATTTCACCCGATGAAACAGGTATCTTTAAAGTTTCTAAAATTACAACATAATGTGTTATAAATATTAAGTTACTTTTACCATTCCATTTTTTTATATATTCTTTTAATTCTTTAATTTGTTTTTCTTTTTTATCGGAAAATTTTTGACTAAAGAATGAATTTAAAAAACTTTTTGTTTCATACTTTTTAAATGCATATTTGGCTGTTTGTTTGCATCTACACCATTCACTTGATAAAATTTTATCAATAATAATATTTCTTTCTAAAAAAAAATTTCCTATCTTTATTGCTTGCTTAATACCTTCCTCATTTAAGTTTCTTTGCGATGCACAATTTGACAAGTTAAAATTATCTGGATCTCCTCCACCTGGAGCATAAGCGTGTCTTATAAATATTAATTTCCCACCCTCACTTAATATACTCTGCAAATCATCACTCGAATTAGCTTTTAATGATGTGTTGAAAGTTATAAGTAGGAATAGAATAATTTTAATTTGCTTCATTGATGAACATTAAATTTAAAAAACTAAATAATACAATAATTAAATGTAAAAAATGTCCCAGATTAATAAAATTTAGTAAAAAAAAATATAGTATAAAAAGAAGAAAAAATATATCAGAGGTTTATTGGGGAAAACCAGTCACTGGCTTTGGTGACATTAACGCAAAATTAATGATTATTGGTCTTGCACCAGCGGCTCATGGTGGAACAAGAACTGGCAGAGCATTTACTGGAGACAAGTCTGGTGATTTTTTATTTAACTGTTTGCATAAAACGGGCATCTCTAACTTACCCACATCCACAAATAGTAAAGATGGTTTGAAACTTAACAGTACCTATATTACAAATATTTTAAAATGTGTACCACCTGGTGATAAGCCACTAAATATTGAGCTAAATAACTGTTCAAATTATTTTGATGATGAAATTCAAAATTTAAAAAACTTAAAAGTTATAATAACCTTAGGAAAAATTGCATTTGATAACTGTATAAAATTTTATAAAAAAAATTATATAATTAATAAAAAAATAATATTTATACATGGTGCTAAATATAGCCTACCAGATGGTAAAATTTTAATTCCCTCTTACCATCCAAGTCCACGCAATGTTAACACTAAAGTTATTAATACAAAAAAAATGATAAGCCTTCTTAAAACAGCTAAAAAAATACTCTAAAGCTTAATGGTGTCGCAAAAGTAAGGTTTAAAGTCCTGAAACAAAGAGACAGGTATTCTCATCGGTTTTCCATCTTTATTAACAAAAACTAGATGGATCTTTGCTTCAACTATTTGATCTTCTCCTCTTGTGATAAACTGATTCATAAAAAAAGATGTTTTTGTTATAGATTTAACAAAAGACCTAATGCTCAATTCATCTTCAAGATGAGCAGAAATTTTATATTCTATATTGCATGATTTAACTAAAATTTGAGCTGCAAAGTCTTGTTTAATTTTTTTATTATTAAAACCTAATGTAACTAAAGCTTCTGTTCGAGCTCTTTCTAGAAACTTTAAATAATTAGCATAATAAACAACACCACCAGCATCAGTATCCTCATAATAAACTTTAAGTTTATGATAAAAATTTTCATGCATCTCTGTATTCTAACAAAAAAAAAATTATTTAATAGCAAAGTAAGATATATTATTTTTTAATGAAAATTTATTTAATTTGGTTAATTGGTGTAATTGTCTGGAATTTTGCAGTACCGAATGCCGCACCAATAGAAGATGTTGTTGTTGCCATACTCCTATCATTTTTGAATATTAGTCTTAAAAAATTATTAAATAATTATTACTCTGCAGAAAAATAAATATCCTGATAATAAGATATAGCTTTTAATTTTGAGTTATCTGTATCTGTCATTATTGCAACGCCAGATATATCTGAAACTTCTATTCCATGAAGCTTCATAAAGTCATCTTTAACATGAGCCTTAACCGTCACCCATGTATTCAGATTGTTTTTTGTTGTAGATAACACATAATCAATTGATTTTTTTGTATAGGGACTATGCCAATTTTTCCCCACATCATTATTACTAGAAAATACATAGTTTATTGCTCTATTTGATAGAGCTGTAGAACCAGTTTTTTTTATAACAAATACTCTAGCGGCATAGTCATGTCCTTTTTTGCTATTTTCTACTATCCCTGATAAATCTTTTTCAACTTTCCAGGTAATATTAATAAAAGGAGTTTTTGATAAATCAATTAAAACTTCTTTACCTAGTCCTGAGCCTCTACCTTCAGCTTCAGCTTTAATAAAATTACCATTTTCATTAGAGCCAAGAGTCCATGTTGTTTCACCTTTATATTTTTTTCCAACTTTTAATGTTTTAAATTCCTCTTTTGTAAAATCAAATACTGTAACGTTTTCAGCTGTTACAATGTTTGAAAACATAAGTGATACAAATAAAATTACTAAAAAATTTTTAATCATGAATTGGTTATATATCTAATATTTTTTAAAAAAAACAATATTTAAACATACTTTCAACAACCTAAGATCAATATTCAGTTTTATTGTAAATAAATGAAATCAATTTCTATATTTATACTTTTAATTTATTGGTCAATAATCGTGCTAGCACCAGTTATTTCTAAAGAAAATAGAGCTGATTTAAAAATACTGAAAACAAAGCTTAATAGGTAGATCTACCACCACTAATATCAAAAACTGCTGCTGTTGAAAATGAATTTTCTTCAGATGAAAGCCAGCAAATTAGTGATGTAAATTCTTCTATTTCCAAAAATCTGCCTCTAGGTACTTTTGATAGCATTCTAGCTACATGCTCTTTTGACATTTGATCTAAAATTCTTGTTTTAGCGCCTGCTGGTGTAACGGCGTTAACTGCAATATTTTTATCAGCCAATTCTTTTCCTAAAGATTTAGTTAAGCCAATAACTCCAGCTTTTGCTGAACTATAAGCACTAGCGTTGGCATTACCGTCTTTACCAGCAACAGAAGCAACGTTAACAATTCTTCCATAGTCATTTTTAATCATATAAGGGACTACGCACTTACAACAGTTAAATGTACCCATTAGGTTAATTAGAATAATTTTATTCCACTCATCGACATCATAATCCCATAATGATGATGTTGAACCAGTAATTCCGGCATTATTAATTAAAATGTCAATATTTGAAGATTTAACTATTTCCTCTACAGTTTCTTTAACATTTTTAAAATCAGAAACATCCACGACATTGTATGATAAATTTGGGTTGTCTATTGTTTTGGTAACTTTTTTTAATTCATCTTCATCGATATCCCAAATAATAGCTTTTGCACCTGAATTTAAAAAACGTTTAGCGATATCCAAACCAAAACCTTGCGCTCCACCAGTTATAATTGCTGTTTTATTTTTTAAATCAAATTGGTGCATAAAATTATTTACTGACTAACAAATAGTAGGTCAATGAAGAGATAAAAGCTCCTATCATCCAAGAATATGATTGAAAATTCATTAAGTTTACGTTCCAAATTGTTGAAACAGCAAAAATAAAACCTAATACTAACGAATAGATAGCTTTTATGTGCCAGCCATTAGAGTAAAAATATAACCCATTATTTTCAGGAGAAAAAATATCTTTATTATTTAAATTAGTTTCTTTAACTAAATAATAATCAACTACCATAACTCCAAATAGAGGTCCAAAAAATGCACCAAAACTATCTATAAAAGCTAAAATTCCAATTTGACTTAAAAATGGTAACCAAAAAATACCAATCACAAAACCTAAAAAACCAATAATAGCTGCTGAACTTTTTAGATTAAGTTTTGTTGGCATAAGATTCAACAAAGTATTTTGTGTTGGCACATAGTTAGCAATTAAATTTGTAGATGCTGATGAAAAAATTATAAAAAATAAAACTATTACAGTTAGTCCTATATTGTCAATTTTTCCAATAATGTCTGTTGGATTTGTTAAAATTCTTTCCATATTTTCTAAATTTTTATTTAAAAAAATATCTACACCAATAACGATAAAAACAGCAAAAAAAGAAAATAATAATAAGTTTAGAATTAAACATAAATTTCCTTTTTTTAATTCATTTTCATTTTTTACATACCTGCTGAAATCACCATAATTTACAATCACGATTGAGAAATACGCAAAAACTGTGCCCACAACTGTAATTAGTGGGGCCAAATTATTTTTTTCAAAAATATTATTAATTGAAAAAATATCTGCAAATGCTGTTGAAACAACTTTAACATCATAAAGAAGCACTGTTAAAAAAAATAATAACATTCCAGAATACACTGTTATAGCTGAAAATTTTATAATAAATCTATTAAATTGGTGATTTTTACTAAACAAGAAGACTTGTAAAATAATAGTAATGATAAACGATACCCAATCAATAATGTTTAATCCTAAAAGAAAAATTAAAAAAATATCATGATCTAAAATCGAGTTATCAAAAGAGAAAATAAAAATTCTTATTAAAAAGCTAAACAATCTTGATAAAAAATAAGTTTGAATACCAAACATGAAAATACCAACTACACCTCTAAAGAGACCAATATATTTTGCTCCTTTTATTCCTAAAGAGCTTCTTAAAATTACTGAAAAAGGTAGACCGTATTTTTGTGATGGTCTTCCAATAAGGTTGGCAAACAAGTAAATAATAATAGAAGCTATTAATGTTCCTAATAGAACAACAAAAACATTTAACTCATAAACTAAATAAAGCGACGCTATTAAAGAAAATCCAATTACACTTTGAATGTTATTTCCCCAAAAACAAAATAAATCTTTCCAATCCCAATTTTTATCATTAGGATTAATCGAAACTAGTTCCCAATTAATCAGACTATTTTTTGATTTATTTTTATTCACTTTATAGATAATAAACTAATAAGATTTACTGTCCATATAGATACGATGGAAGCCATAAAGCAATCTGCGGAAATACTATAATCAAAATCAGGCCAATTACTTGAATCACCATAAACTGCATCATTCCATGATAAATATCTTTGAGATCCCACTCAGGAACTACACCTTTTAAAAAATAAGCTGATAGAGCAACAGGTGGTGAGAGCCAGGCCGTCTGGAGATTTACAGCTACAAGAATTGCAAACCAAGTTAAATTAAATCCTAGTGCCTCAACTAAAGGTAATATAATGGGCACTATAATCATAACAATAGGTACCCACTCTAAAGGCCATCCTAAAAGAAAAATCATAGCCATAATCATTGCAAGAATTAAATATCTGTTCATTTCTAAACCTAGTAAGAAATCAGTTAGTAACATCGGTGTTCCTAGTCTTGAAAATACTGCGCCAAAAAAGTTTGATGCAGCAACCAAAACCATTATTAAAGCTGAAATTTCTAGAGTTTTAACCAAAGCTTCTTGTAATCGTCCAAATGTTAATTTTCTGTAAGCTAAAGCCAATAATAAAGAGCCCATTGCACCACAACCAGCTGCCTCTGTTGGTGTAGCAAAACCAAATAATATACTTCCAAGCGAAGCAAACACCAAAGCTGCAGGAGGAACCAATCCAATAAAGAACTCTTTCCAAACAGCTACCATGCTAGTCGCTCTTAACTCAACTGGAAGAACAGGTCCTAAACTCGGATCAATCCAACATCTAATAGTTGTGTATGCCGCATAAAGTGTTGCCAATAGTATTCCTGGAATAATTGCTGCAGCAAATAGATCTGTAACAGGTATTTCCATAATAGGTCCCATTACAACAAGCATAATACTTGGTGGAATTAATATTCCCAAAGTTCCACCTGCTGTAATTGTTCCTGCAGCTAATCGAACATTGTAACCTGACTTGTTCATTGATTTAGCGGCCATAATTCCTAAAATT
>Ga0209710_1003443_pt1 | contig 10654 bp, 11 predicted proteins | sample ArcticOcean_MG_C_5_FD_187436 | JGI IMG/M metagenome (GOLD analysis project Ga0209710, IMG submission 187436) | Marine microbial communities from western Arctic Ocean - ArcticOcean_MG_CB4_138 (SPAdes) (version 2) | ecosystem: Environmental > Aquatic > Marine > Oceanic | place: Arctic Ocean...
CCTGGCACCACAACCAAGAATATCTTTTCAATATTATTCGTTATGGTTTTAAGAAAATGGACCCTAATTATAAAGGTAAGATGATGGGAAATGAAGATCTAACAGATGATGAAATTTGGTCTATACTGGCTTATGTTAAATTTATTTGGCCAGATTCAATTAAAGACAAATATGAAAGTATGAACAAGAATTAATTTTAATTCAGGCTTTTAAGTATTTCAAACACAACATGAGGTTTGCTAGACCCTTTTGATTCATTTAACCCTATAAGAATCTTATATGAAACTTTTAAGTTTATTCCTGATGATTTAATTCAATCAATTGGGTTAAACGGAACAGTCAAGAGTTATAATAAATCTACTGGTAATTTAGAAAACAACAACATTATGAGCTTATTTGTCAAAAGAGAACAGATCGTTAATCTAAATCTTAAAATGCTTGACCCAAAAGAGTGCTTTAAGTCTTTAAAAGGCGTTTCTGCTTCTAAGATTTCTGAATATATTCCAATAAAACCCATAATAAAGTTCTTAAAAGACTCCAGAGTAAGAGACACAAAAGCAGTTCTTGATGAATTAGATGAGTATCAAAATTTAGCTGCAATGGATTGGCAAGATTTTGAAAATTTAATTTCAGAGTTATTTCAAAGAGCTTTTTCTTCCGAAGATCAAGAAGTAAAGGTTACTCAATCATCAAGGGACAAAGGGGTGGATGCTATTGTTTTTGATACTGATCCTATAAGAGGTGGTAAAACGATTATCCAAGCAAAAAGATATACTAATACAGTGGATGTCTCTGCAGTAAGGGATTTATATGGAACAATTTTGAATGAGGGTGCAATGAAAGGCATATTGGTAAGCACTGCAACATTTGGAAAAGATGCATATGATTTCGCAAGTAATAAACCAATTAATCTCATTAACGGAAATGAGCTTTTAGGACTATTAGAGAAATATGGTTACAAATTCAAAATAGATTTAAAAGATGCAAGAAAGATATTAGGACTATCTTAGTAATGAAAAAACTCTTATGGCTAAAAAATTAACATATGAAATAGTAAAAAAAGAATTCAATAAAGAAATTAATAAATTCACAAAGAATTGGGAACTACAAAAAATAGTTCATCAAAAATATCAAATTAAAAATAATAAATTGAAATTTGGTAGAACTTGGATGTTTTATTATAAATGTGAAAATGATCATGATGGTCAAATGTCTCTATCTAACTTAAGAAAAGGAACTAAATGTAGTGAATGTTTGGGTTTAAGATTAGATATAGAAAAAAAAATAGAAATATTAGAAGGAGTACATCAAGGTATTTACACTTACGAAGATTTTAGAAAAAAAGGCAATAATCAAGATTTTAGTAGAATGCCAATTAAATGTTCAATACATGGTATTTTTTACAAAAGTTATGACAGCCATAAAGCTGGAAGTAAATGTGAAAAATGTTTTCCACCAAAAAACAAATCAAAAACTGGTGAGGAAATAATTAGATTAGTAAATGCATATTCAAATGGATTTTTATCTGCTATTGATATTAAAAAAGAGAGAGTTTATAAAAGTACTGATACCTATGAAGTAAAATGCAATGTTCATGAATGGCATCCTAAAAGTAAAAAAAGTTTATTAAAGATATCTAGAAAAAGAATTACATGTGATTATTGTGATAAATCTCAATATGAATTAATTGCTTACCATACTCTGCACCAAATAGGTTTAGATTTTCAGATAGAGGAATTTATAAGATATAAAGATGGTACTACTGGATTTATAGATATTGTAATTACAGATAATTATAAAAAAAAAATATTTATCGAAATTGATGGTGAACAACATTCTCCGAACAATAATCTATGGGGTGGGAATACAAAAAAAAAATATAATCAGATAAAAGCTAATGATATAAAAAAAAATAAGTATGCTAAAAATAAAGGCATCCCTTTAATTAGAATTGATTATAAAGATAATATTAGGTTAAAAATAATTGAAATAATTAATAGTGGAGATTTTACATTAAATAAGACTATTAATAAAAACTTTCCTGTTTCAAAAATTGAAGATGGTGAAAAAAAAGCACTTAAAGTCCATCAATTATATAAGGATGGTGTCAAGCCCAAAGAAATAAAAATGATTATGAATATGAAAGGTTCACAAGTTTCAAAAATTCTTCATGGAAATAGATATAAAAGTCTTTTCTTAGATTTATATCCAAAAAATATAAATACTAACTATAAAGGAAAAAAGATTAAACATTTAAAACTTAATGTTAAAGAAAAAGAATATTTGACTAAATTATTAAAAGAGGGCTCTAACTTACATCCTGAAATTAAGAAACTTTTTCATGAAAAATTTAAAAAAACAATTCCTTTGAATAAGATAAAAAATATAGCAATTAAAGAAAAAATTAAATCTCCCTTTTGGAAAAATTTAAATAAAGATCATATACAAATTATGAAAAAAATGAGATCAAACGGAAATTCTTATAAAAATATTGCAGATTTTTTTACTGATAATTTAAAAATTAAAATCAGTAGACCAACTGTTAAAAAAAAACTTAATCTCTAAATATTAATTAATTAGAATAAATATCTGTTTTTACTATCTTTTTTAGGTGAAATTTGGTGAAATGTACCCCAAATGTACCTGAAATACATAACAAATCCTTGAAGAATAGGGACTTATTCAACCTTTCAGATCTATTGATAAGCTAATGAATTCAATAGCTTTATCTATTATACACATCAAGTTTATACATCTCTCTTAAGGGTTTCTTGCATGGTACTCTCGTAAGATATTAGTTTCTCGCATATAACTCTCGTAAGACCCCAGAACAATATTGAAACTGTATGCACTCGCACGCTCGATATGAGGTTCGGTAATCGTGTATACCTTTTTTGATTTATTGTTAGTTAAAGTTAGTTATAATAATAAGAGAAAGGTAGACATAGGGTAAACAAGATAAGAAGCACTTTTATTCTTACTGATATATCTTAGTTCTATTAGTTAGCACTCCTCACTTTTAATCAGAGTGTCGCTGGTTCGAACCCAGCTGGGCTCACCACAACTTAGGTGAGAAACACCAATAAAAACGAGGTAAATAAATAGTTTTTACAACTTTCACAGTACGCCCTAAAGAAGGAAAATGTTACTGAAAGAACCTAAAATATATTTATTTGGTAGTGCCAGAGGAGTACCACCCCCATACCAATGAAAAAACTCTTAATCCTATTGTTGTTAGTTCCTAGTCTGAGTTGGGGTGAAGAAAATAAATTCAATAGACCATTAGATATTCACGAATTTAAACTTGAAGTTGAGCATATATTAAGAAGTGAAGGTTATAATAATAGAAATAAAATTGATAAAATGTTATATCAAAGTTATCTTAAGGAGTTGTTATAATGGGAAAAATTAAACCTGATAGTAAAATGAAGTGTATCCTCCATATATTTTTCATTATTGATTTTATTTAATGTACCATATATTTTAAGTATTAATAAAAATGGTAAAAAATAAAATAAAATTAAATATTTTTTTAATACTTGTATTTTTTTTATTTACTTTACAATTAAATTCTCAGTCAATTGAACTAATCGAAATAAAAAAAACAGGTCAATATGGCGAAGGTTTTGGAGAACTCCTAGTCCCTTATGGTTCTTATTATGATCCAAAAGATAATAAAATTTACATTACTGATTGTTTAGGAGAAAAATTTATAGTTTATGATGAATATCTAAATATTTTAGATGAAATTAAATTAAAAAATATTTCTACATTTGATAACTTTATGAATAACTTTCATAGAAATAAAAAACAATTTTTTAAAAAACCTTTTGAAGTGAGTGAGTCTTTACCTGCAGATATAACAGTTTTTAATAATAAAATTTATGTAGTTGAAGAGTTTAACGAAAGAGTATCAATATGGAATAAAAATGGAGAATTTATAAAGACCATAGGCAGCAGGGGCAGAGATAAGTATAAACTATCTCATCCATTAGGTATTTTTTCAAATGAAAGATTACAAAATATTATGGTTGTCGATTCTGATAATAATAGAATATTAACATACGATCAGAATTTTAAATACATATCTGAATTTAGTAATAGTAAAGACGGTTTTAATTTTGAATTTCCTTATTATGGATCATTTGATAATTTTGATAATATTTTCATTGTAGATAGGGGTAATAATAGAGTTGTAAGATTTGACAAAAATTTTAATTATATTAGCGAATTAAATAACTTTGACTATCCTCACGATATTACTTTTGATAAGTTTAATAACATTTTTGTTGCTGACACAAATAACGGCACAGTAGTTGTTTTCGATAATAATGGAAATAAAATTAAAACTTTTTCAAAAGATTTTTTAAATCCAAAGGTTGTTCTTGTTTTTGGTGATAAACTTTTAGTGGGAGACATTGGAAGCCAAGAACAAGTTTTGACACTTTATCAGATCAAATATGATTAAAATACTCTTTCTATATCTATTTTTTTTCATTGAAGCTAATGGACTTTCTTTAGATTTTAAAAAAAATTTTGGCTCAAAGGGAGTATTAGAAAACGATGTTAATGGACCTTATGGCTCATATTATGATAAGCATGATAATAAAATATATATAACTGATACTCTTAGTAATAAAATAATTATTTATGATAACACTGGTAAATATTTAAATGAATTTTTTATTAAAAAAATTCCTTATTACCTTCATGTTAAACAAGCTTTTTTAAAAACAATTTCTGCAAAAACAGGCATAAAAGGTTTTTATAGATTTATTAAATATAGAACAAACACTCCTTTCGGTATCATAACCATTAAAGACAAAATAGTTGTAACCGATGAATATAACCAAAGAATTATTGTTTATAATAAAAATGGAGAATTTATAAAATCCATTGGAACATTTGGAATGGGTAAATATGCTTTTAAAAAACCATTAGGAATATTTAGATCTCCATTGTCAAATTTTTTTTTTATAATTGACTCTGATAACAATAGAATAGTGAAATATTCAAATAATTTTAAATATCTTGATGAATATAGATTCCCATTAGGTTCAAAGGAAAATCAATTGCATTATCCTTATTATGGAAAAATAGATAACAATGAAAATATTTACATAGTTGATAGAGATAATAATAGAATTGTTAAATTTTCAAATAATTTCGTATTTTTAGAATCTATAGATTTAAAAAAATATAATGATAATTTAAATTATCCTCATGATATAACTTTTGATAAAGAAAATAATTTATACATTGCTGATACAGATAATTTTAGAATTATAGCAATAAATTTCAGACTTAATCGATTAATTTATTTTGAAAATACTATGATCAAAAATCCTAAAACAATCTTATCTTTTAACCAGTACTTATTAGTAGGTGAAAGAGATGTTGAAAATAATACTCTTAGTCTTTTTAAAATTCATAAATAATTAGCTTTTAAAAAAGTTTTATGGTTATGAGTATAAAAACTAGATGCTACTGATTATAAGATATACAACTCAAGTATTTTTATTCTTAATGGTTACGATTAAAAAGATACGAGCGTAGTGTTGTATATTTGATTCATTTAACCCTATTTTTTTAAAGATACAGGGGGTACTTAACTATTCTGAATCCAATCATGAATCATAATCAAAAATCAATTAATTCTGGTACTACTTTTATTCTTTAAATCTTAGATTAAGTGACTAGTGTATATCTATACGGGAGTGCCATAGGCGTACCAGAAATAAGAATGTTGAATAGATATTTAATATCAATCGTTTTAAGTCAGTTAACATATGACTTTTAATCAGAGTGTCACTGGTTCGAACCCAGTTGGGCTCACCATTCTTCACAGTTTGGTGGGTTTTGTCCTTCTCATCTCTTTCGATTCTAATCGCATTCAGTAAATAAAACAAACTATTTGTGTTCAGATTGTGTTCTGCAAATCAGCATACGACCACTTACTTTGAATATTAGCTATTACAGATAGCAGTCATTTTGAAAATGAAGATTTTGCGAAAGCTTTTTTTAACATTTGGCTAGGAGAAGAAACGTCTCAACCTGAACTACGAAGCCAACTTTTTGATTCATTTAACCATGATTTTTTACGAGAACAGTAATCTAAGTATTGCTAAAAGACCCTTTAAAAAAATTTAATTTAATTAGTTTTTGATCGTTTAAGCCATCTTTACAAAATACAGCTTCTTCAATATTTAAATCCTTGTATTTAAAGTCAATAAATTGAATTTGCTGACAACTATGACCTGAATTATTATTAAATTCATTTACTATTTTATAATTTATTTTTTCCTGATTGTAAGATGAGAAATGTTCATAATTTTCTGTTCCTGATATTTTTTCAAGCTCCGTTAAAATTAAACTCTTATTAATTTCCTTTAAAGCATAAAAATTTTGATCAGAACTTTTATTTAAAGATAACTGAATAGTATTAAATGAAAATAAAGTACCAAAAGATATTAATATAAAAGATAATAAAGTTGGAACTAATTTAACTTTCAGGTTATTAATTCTATTAAATATAGAAATATTGTGATTGTTTATTAAATCTATAGTTCTTTGAGGTATAGGATCTTCCTTATCAATTAAATAATTATTTCTTATTAATTTATTTAATTTTTTATAGTCTTCTATATAAATTTTATCTTCTTGATGTTCTTTTAAATAGTCCTCTACTATTTTTTCTTCTTTTAAAGATAATCCTCCATCAACATATTGATGAAGAATTTTTTTATCAATATTCATTATTTTCTCCATTTAATAATTTATTTTTTAATATTTTTCTGGATTCATTAATTCTGCTCATCACTGTACCAATAGGAATATTCAATATCTTGGAAATATCATTATATGTTTTATTTTCAACAACAGATAAAAGTAATGTTGTTTTTAATTTATCAGATAACTCATTAATTGATTTACTGACATTAATATAATTTTTTTTTTGATCATAATTATTTTCATAGTCTACATGAATATGTTTTTCATAGGTGTCTATAATTTTTTCATCATCAAGTGACACTACTTTTGTTTTTACTATTTTTCTTAATTCATCTTTCCAGGCATTAGAAACAACTTTATAACAGTAAGCTTGAAAATTTATTATTTTTAAATAACTAAAATTTTTTAATATTTTTTCTAATGAATTATGCAATAAGTCATCTCCATTATCTTTGTTGCCTGTAAGTCCATATGCATATCTTCTCAATTTAGGCAGTAAAATAAGTAATTCATTTTTGTCTTTATCCTTCATTTCAACAATATTATATAACTAACTATTATAGACGAAATTATTATTTTATTATTCGATCGAATAAATTATTATTAATAGAGTCTTAGTTTATAATGAAAGAAGGATTAATTATGAATATTGACAATAAACACAATACTCTACATAAGTTTCTTATTTTGCTTATTTCTATGGCCTTTATATTTACTGGCATTATGCAAATATCATCTCAAGCATTTGCTAAAGAAACAAATATCAATACAGAAAAAGCTGATAAAAAGGCAACAAAAGAAGCTGAAAAAGCTGATAAAGAGGCAACAAAAGAAGCTGAAAAAGCTGAAAAAGCTGATAAAGAGGCAACAAAACAAGTTGAACTACTATTAAAAAAAACTTTAAAAGAAAATAAAAGTAATACCAAGTTTACCAAATCTATTGATAAAATGATGGATAAGGCATTTTCTAAATTTTCTAAAGAGATTATTAAAGCTCAGGATAAATATCAAAAAGTTGCTTCAGATATTATTAATTCTGATGATTCAAAAAAATCTATTGATAATGAAGATAAGTTGCTGGCGAGATTAAATAAAGCTGAAGAGGATTTTCTAAATAATATATTTAGTGTATCTAAAAAGTTAGATAAAGATGAAAGTCGAGAATTAGTAAATAGTGGTTGGGTTAATGAAAATGTTTTTTCAAAGGATTTTGATAATCACGGTAAAAGGGTAAGTACTTATGTCCAATTAGCCAAGAAGTTAGGTTTACCAGCTTATATAGGTGCTCTTCAGGCTAATTTTGGTAACCCTTATGAGACCGGTATTAATGATTTAAAAAATAAAATTGAAGATCTCAATACTAGTATAATTACTAATGATCTAAATATTGATTTAAATAATCAACAAATACCTATTATTGAAGATAATATTTTTTCAACTCAGGAAAATATAACTCTTTTAAATATTAATTTAGTAAATTTAAATGATGAATCTAATATTTTAAATGATCAAATTAATACTTTAAATCTTTTAATCAATAATGACACTAATGAACTGTCTTTAGAGGAGATTGAATTAATTAAATCAGAAGTTAATATTTTACAAATTCAATCAGTTGAAATTTCTAATACGATTTCGTCTGTAAATACTGATATTGAGTTATCAACAAATAATATTGATTTTCTTCAACAAGAGTTAATTACAACTAATTTGAATATAGAATCATTAAGTCAGCAATCTATTGAACTTGAAAGCGAAATTTTGATTACAAATCAAGATCTGGCAATTACTATTGAGCAAGTTAAGCCCGGAGTAGGTCAAGAAGCTGAATGGGAAACAGTAGATTTAGATATTAATAAAGACGGATTAATTAATGATCTTGATTTACAAGCTTAAATTACTAACTAATTTATTTTATAAACCTCACTTTATAGTGGGGTTTATTTTCTTTTTCTCTTTTTCTTTTTTTAATTATGTTTATGCGGATACTGAATTAGAAGAAAGGCTTTATAGTAAAATGAAAGATTCAGAATTATTTAAAGCTACAGAAAATCTTCTTCTGGCTTTAGAAAATAATCAAGATGGTGAAAAGCTAGAGTGGTCCAATGGCTCTTATAAGGGTTATATAATACCTATTTCCACAACAATAAATGATGAAGGTTATTTTTGTAGAGATTATCTTGAAGTTCTAATTAGATTTTCTGAATATAGTATGTATGAAAATAAAGCCTGCAGAGACTATAACGGTGAGTGGATTTGGATTCAAACTCAATCACCCGAATAAGCATTTATTTAAATTTAAATTCCTTTTTAAATATTAATATAATTACCATACTTAAAGTAAACATAACCACTATAGGGCTAAAGACATAATTAATGCCAAAATTATTAGCAATATAACCCATAATAGTAGGTGCAATCATAAACACTCCGTAGATAGCGATAGATATAATTGTAATTCCAACTGTACTATCTACTCCTTTAATGGATGCTGATAAGCTATAACAAATTGGAACGATCGATGACGATCCATACCCTACAATTGCAAAACCTATAATTGCTAAAATAAGCGTATTGAAATTTAGAAGTATGGTAATACCAATTAAGCTTAGGCTGACTAATAAAATTAGAAAAGAATAAACGCCTAAGATGTCTTTAACTCTATCGCCAGTGAATCTACCTATTACCATAAATATATTAAAGCTAATGGTAGCTAAACCTATTTGAAATCCTTCTACTTTGATAAAATCTCTCATGTATAAAGAACCCCATGAATCAATCCCACCTTCAGTAAGAGCATCTGTGATTGATAGTAATACTAAAATAAATAATAAAAGAGGCCAAAGAAAAAAAATTGATTGCTTTTTCTTTTTATCTTGCTTTTTTTCTTCCACTAAAGTTAAAGCACAGATCAAAATAATTGGAGCAAGAATAATGACATAACAAATAACGTTAATAAAAAAATTAATTTGATATTCAACAAAGATACTTGTTATAAAAGCACCCGATAATACTCCTAGGCTAAAAAAACCATGAAAAGAAGACATCATGGATTTTTGATATCGCTTTTCTATAATTGATGCTTGAAGATTAATAATTACTTCAAAAATTCCATAACAGCATCCAAATAGTACAGAAAATATTAACATAATTTCAAAATTAGTAGTGAAGGGGATCAATAACCATAAGGCATTCAGTAATAAAGCAACAAATAGTGTTATAATTTTAGGTGTAAATAATTTAATGATTTTACTTGCAAAGATCATTGTCACGATTGACCCTAAGGCAAAAGCAAAAAATAAATATCCTATACCTAGATAATCTATGGATAATTGATCTTTAATGTTAGGAATACGTATCGTCCATAACCCAACATAAAAAGCTATAATAAAAAATAATATACGACATGCCCATGTATCATTAATTTTATTTACGATGTTCATAATTTATTAATTTATATAGATTATTTTTTGTTCTTTTTCTTCTTCAGGATAATGCCGACAATAATAATTCCAACACCCATTATCATTAATAACTCACCATCATTCCAAAACCATTCAATAATATTCATTTAATTATACTAACCTAATTTATTAATTATTTCTAATCAGTGGGTAAACTTTAGGGTTTAAATTTCTCATGGTTGTCTTAAGGATCATTAACAACGTTATTATACCAACAATTAAAAATATTAAAAATGTAACAGGCATATTAAATGCCCACTCTATATTAAATATATTATTTAGTATGAGATAAGAGGCTAAGGAACTTAGTAGTGTTGTAAATCCAATAGTTGTTAAAAATATTATTGTAAACTCTAAGATGCTTGTCTTGATAATAATAGATTTCTTTAATCCTAAAATCTTAAATATTAAATGTTGGTATAATTGGCTTTTGCCCTGAACAAGTATGGCGCTACTTA
>Ga0209710_1003448_pt1 | contig 10644 bp, 8 predicted proteins | sample ArcticOcean_MG_C_5_FD_187436 | JGI IMG/M metagenome (GOLD analysis project Ga0209710, IMG submission 187436) | Marine microbial communities from western Arctic Ocean - ArcticOcean_MG_CB4_138 (SPAdes) (version 2) | ecosystem: Environmental > Aquatic > Marine > Oceanic | place: Arctic Ocean: Canada...
ATATACAATTGTTTTGGCAAAAATACGTTTTTTAAACAAAGCAGAAATATCTGTTTAAAAAAAGTATCTTCGCGTACTGTTTTTAGAGATAAATTTATATTTGCGGAAAGTATTTAATATATGAAAGAAATTAGAGAAACTATAGAGTTAGCATGGAACAACCGTGCTTTATTAAAGGAGCAAAATACTATCGATACCATTCGAAAAGTAGTTGACTTGTTAGATAAAGGGACTTTAAGAGTTGCGGAGCCAACTGCCAAAGGTTGGCAGGTTAATGAGTGGGTAAAAAAGGCAGTAGTCTTATATTTTCCGATTCAGAAAATGGAAACTTTAGAAGCGGGTATTTTCGAATATCATGATAAAATTCCGCTAAAAAGAAACTTTGCTGAAAGAGGAATTAGAGTAGTGCCAAATGCAGTGGCAAGGCACGGCGCTTATATTGCTCCTGGAACTATTCTGATGCCTAGTTATGTGAATATTGGTGCCTACGTAGACGAAGGAACAATGGTGGATACTTGGGCTACAGTTGGCTCTTGTGCACAAATTGGTAAAAATGTACACCTTTCGGGTGGCGTTGGTATTGGGGGAGTTTTAGAGCCATTGCAAGCAGCTCCTGTGATCATTGAAGATGGAGCGTTTATAGGTTCTAGATGCATTGTTGTGGAAGGAGTGAGAGTAGAGAAAGAGGCTGTTTTAGGAGCAAATGTGGTGTTGACCATGAGTACTAAAATAATAGATGTTACTGGCCCTGTACCAATTGAAACAAAAGGAGTAGTGCCCGCAAGATCTGTTGTTATTCCAGGAAGTTATACGAAGAAGTTTCCTGCGGGAGCATTTAATGTACCTTGTGCACTAATTATAGGAAAAAGAAAAGAAAGTACCAATAAAAAAACATCTTTAAACGATGCTTTGCGAGAATATGATGTAGCTGTTTAAAGTTTAAAAAAAAAACATGACAAAGATTACTGCAATTATTCCTACTTTAAATGAAGAGATTCATATAGCAGATGCTATCGCATCAGTAAGTTTTGCTGATGAAATTATTGTGATAGATTCTTTTAGTACTGATAAAACGTTAGAAATAGCTGAGAAGTTAAATGTAAAAATCATCAAACGAAAGTTTGATGATTTTTCATCTCAGAAAAACTTTGCAATTGATCAAGCAAAGCATGCATGGATTTATATTTTAGATGCTGATGAAAGGGTTACGAAAGAAGTTAAAGAGGAAATAGTTTCTGCGGTAAAAGATCCAAAAGACTTTGTAGGTTTTTATGTAAGAAGAACTTTTTATTTTGCTGGAGAGAAAATAAATTATGGAGGTTGTCAAAGAGACAAAGTAATTCGTTTATTTTTAAAAGAATTTTCCACCTATAAAGGGGTTGTTCATGAAAGAATTGTTACGAATGGAAAATTAGGTTTTTTTAAAAATAAAATAGACCATTTTTCATATAAAAGTTACAATCATTATGTATCTAAAATGAACCATTATGGAGCTTTAAGAAGTCAGCAATTTTTTGAGGAAGGAAGAAAAGTAAATTTTTTCCATATTTTAATTAAACCATGCGCCAGATTCTTTATACATTATGTAATAAGACTTGGCTTTTTGGATGGGTTTGCAGGTCTAATTTTTGCAAAAATTCAAGCGTATAGCGTTTTAGTGAAGTATGTTAAACTTTGGCTACTTAATAAAGGAATAAAAGAATGAGTATTGGTAAAGTAAATATCGATATTTCTATCGTAATTGTCAATTACAAAAGCTGGAAACACTTAGAGAATTGTTTAAAATCAATCAATAAAGTTATTTCGAATGAGTTTTCCTTAGAAGTTATAGTTGTGGATAATTGTTCTCATGATCATTTTTTTGAAGTTTTTAAAAAGAAATTTATACAATATAATTTTATAGAAAATACTGGAAATAACGGTTTTGCAAATGCTTGTAATTTGGGGGCTAAAAATGCAAAAGGAACCTTCTTTCTTTTTTTAAATCCAGACACGATTATTTCTAAGGAACCTCTCTTAAAAATGTATACTTTTTTAATTGAAAATAAGAACGTAGGTATTGTTTCTTGTAATCAGATCAATACAAATGGTTTATATGAGAAAAATGTTCGTTTTTTCCCTGACCTTAGCACTCTTTTTGGACTTTTTAGAGCACTAAATAAAAAGAAATTGAGTTCAAAAATTCCTCTAAAAAACGATGTTCTATACCCAGACTGGGTTTCAGGATCAGTGCTTCTGATAAATAGGGCTTGGTTTGATAAAATTAGTGGTTGGGATGAAGATTTTTGGATGTATTACGAAGACGTAAACTTATCAAAAAAGGTTTCTAATTTAGGCGGTAAAGTAGCTTTGTTAGCGAATACAGAAATTATTCATAATCACGGAGGATCGTCAAGAATTAATATAAAAACCGCTTCCATAACAAAAACAGAAGTATTAATCTCAAAACATGTATATATTCGACATAATTATACAGGAATAAAACATTTTATTTTGCAGTTTTTAGTGGTTATGAATAATTTAATTGGAAAAATTATAGCTACGCTGATAGGTGTTCTTTTTTTCTTTATTCCAAAATTAAGATTAAATGTATATTTGTGTTTTAATATTATAGAATATTACTCTAGTTCAGTATTAAATAAAACTTGGTTAAGTCATAGATCATTAAATCACCCAAATAAAAACTAGTACTACATGGATATTAAAGATACATCTTATTACGGACACACAAGACCAGAAATGTTGCAGTTTATTCCAAAAAATGCAAAAAGAATTTTAGAAATTGGCTGTGGACAAGCTCATTTTTCTTCTCAATTAGTTAAAGATGGAGTAGAAGTTTGGGGAATAGAACCAGATACTAAATCTGCCAATGCGGCTTCTGTAAAAATTTTTAAGGTTTTAAACGGAAGTTTAGAAGACAAAATTAATGATATTCCAGATGATTATTTTGATGTAATTATTATGAATGATGTTTTAGAGCATTTGTTTTATCCTTGGGAAGATTTAAAAAGGTTAAAATCAAAATTAGCTAAAAAGGGAGTCATGGTTTCTTCAATTCCAAATGTTAGGTATTCTAAAAATATATTTAAATTAATTTTTAATAAAGATTGGAAATATACTGAAGCGGGTATCTTGGATAATACACACTTTCGCTTTTTTACGAAGAAAAGTATTATTAGAATGCATAAGGATTGTGGGTTTTCTATCCAGAAAATTAAAGGTGTTAATAGAACGAAATCTTTTCTTTATTTTCCTTTTGCCCTACTTTTTAATATTTTAACGTTATTTTCTCAAACCGATATGTTTTTTATGCAATATGCCTCTGTGGCTAGGAAAATTAGTCAGGATTAATGTTTTTTAGAAACGAAAATTGAGAAGGGTTGATCTATAAAAGAGGAGGTTAAAAGCAGTAATTATTTTAAAAATTAGAGCTATTTAACTTCTAAAAGAAGTGTTGGTTTTTTTTATTGTTAAAGTATAAAAATTTAGTGGTGTGATAATAGGCAGATAATAGGCTATCTAATTGTTTCGCTACAGCGGGCTTATCAAACTTTATATCTTTAGCCTTATTTGTTTCTAAACTATACAAATTTTCTTTTTTAGAGTTGTTGGTTTTTTCATAATAAAATCCATCTTTTACTAATCCAACAGCTCCTTCACCTTTATTTTGAGTATAAACAAAAGCAGCTATATTTGTTGTTGTACTGTCTAACAAATCTCTTCCTAGAGTATAATTTACATAGTCAATTTTGGTTAAACTTGTAGCAGTAGGGAAAACATCAATTAATTTTGCATATGTATCTACAACTTGCGGTTTGGTATATTTAGGTGCATGAATAAAACAAGGAGTATGATTCAATTGGATTCCAAGATTTACTTCATTATTATTTAAGCCATGCATTCCTTTTAATATAATACTATGATCTCCAAAAAAGACAAAAATAGAATTATCATAATAACCAGACTCCTTTGTTCTCTCTAAAAAACGGGCAACATTAAAGTCTAAATAGCGAATTCCGTTTAATTGGCCTAAAGATTTAAAACCTCCTTTTAATAAGGTTTCCGCATCAATTTCATTTTCTAAAATAGGTGTAAAACTTTCTTTTTTGTCTGGCACTGTGTAGGGCATATGATTTGTTGCTGTTTGGATGTAAGCAACAAAAGGTTTTCCTTTTTCATGTATTTTTTTTAGTTTTTTATCAGCTTCTTTAAACAAGTCATAATCATCAATTCCCCAAACATCAGCTCTGTTTTCTTCTTCAAAACTTCCTTCTTCATAAATTTTTAATTCTTCTATGTTTGATTGAAAAACACCTCTAATATTTGCCCAATTTGCAGAGCCCCCTAAAAAATATAATTTTTCATAGCCTTCAAGTTGGTCAAAAATAATTCGTTGATCAATAATCATCGGGTTTCTTGAGGCTGTTTTCACATCTTCAATATCTGGTAAGCCTGTAATACTCGAAAAGACGCTTGCAGCAGTTCTTGGTTTATGAACATAAAACCTCGAAAAACTTAAACTTTTTTTAATAATTGAATCCATCTTTGGCGCACTATCCAATAGATTTCCATAGAAACTCATTGGCGCTGTTCCTACCGATTCTAACATTACAAAGACAATATTAGGTTTTACTTTATAAGGATTCTCAAAAGTCACCTTTTTTTCAAAATTAATGGTGTCTTGTGGTAGATCTAAATGTTTCGCAATTACTGGATAATACTTTTTAAATTCTTCGATATTTACACCTTCACTCCTAAAGGCAAAGCTATCAAAGAAATATAAAACAGGGTTTAAGGTAAATTGGTTTATCGCATTATTTTTAGAAAAAAAAGCTTCACTCCAGCGCAAAGGATAATGTGTTATACTATTAAAAACGCCAAAAGAGAGTATTAGAAATGTAAAAATAAAGTATACTGCTTTGAGCTTATTTGTTATTTTTTTATATCCGTTATTAAATGTATTAAATATTAAAGTAGCATATTTATAACTAAAAAACATAGAATTGCCATCCCGAAAAGTCCCTTATATATTGGGTAGCTTTCAATTAGAACTTGAAAAGATATTTTAAAATTACTTAAAAACCGCAATGAAGAAGCATCTAAACGGATCGCTAAATACTCATAGTATCCGAAATCAAATAGGTAAAACAAGGTTAAAATCAAATAGGAAAAAGTACTATAAATAGCAGCTATTCTTTTATAAGTAATGCTTTTAAAGAAATTATGAAAGCTTTTAACTTAAAACCATTTAGATAAATTGGACAAATAAAAGAAACAGTTTTAGAAGGTGAAATTCCAAATAAAAAAGAGGCTTGTTACAATTTTATGCTTGAAAATGGGAAGGAATTAGGGCTTGCTATTGTATAGAATCTCCTTTTACGGAATAATACCAGGCTAAAGACATTACGCTATCTAATTTTTGTTTATATTTTTTTTCGAAATTATTAGCATTATTTATGTTGTATGTTTTCGTTCCATAGTTTTTGGTAAACTCTTTCAGTTCGTTTTTAGTAATTACTTTATTGTAACTAAAACCAATATTTTTATTAGAATTAATTAATGAATTTCCAAAGCTAAAATAAGGTTGGTTTTTAGGCGAAACTAAATCGAATAAAGTGGCACCAATATCTTTATGGCTACCAGCTGTATTCGTTTTTATTAAATCATTTTTTATGTTTCTTCCATAAATTATAAATGGTACTGTAGAAGATTCATAAAGTGTAGGTTTGTTATTAATAAATTTTCTACCAAAATGATCTCCAGTAAAAGAAAAGATAGAACTCGAATATTTTTTTTCAGCAGTTTCTACAAATTTACCTAAGGTCTTATCTGCATACCATAAATGCCCTAAAGACTTAATTGGTGTTTGTTCTTCGTTGTATTTATTCTGAAATTCTAAAGGTAAATCGCTTTTTTTCTTATACATAAAACCTTCTTTGTAAATTTCTACTTCATAAGGCGCATGATAACTCATTGTAAGAATTATATTAAATGATTTTTTTGAAGCATCTACTTTATTTAAAACCATTTCATATAGAGCTTCATCATTTATTCCCCAAATTCCTTTTTCTGCCCTAGAGTTTGCCGCTCCATAAACATTTTCTGCTCCTTGTTTTCTTACAAAATTATCAATATTTTGCCAAGAAAGATAACCTCCGTAAAAAAAATTGGTTTTGTAACCAAGCTTTTTAAATTGTTTAAAAATTGACGTTGGAAAAGTTCTTAAAGCTCCAATTTTACTAATATTAATTCCACAATAAGGCACACTTGTAACAATTGTACCAAAAGAATTCATAGTAGTTGAAGAAGCAGGGGTAAAATTTTTAAAACTAACAGCTTTGTTTTCAATTTTTAATAATTCGGTGCTTAATTTTAAATTTTTGTACGCATTCATTAAAGGCCAAGAATCATAACTTTCCATAATAACCAAAAAAATCTGATTTGGTTTTTCAATTAAAAATGTATTTGTTGAAGTCTCTTTTTTTAGAAAATTATTTATAGAAGAAAAGTTGTTTTTAATACTTAAAGGAATTTCTCCAAAAGGATTTTTATTATACGATTTGTTAATTTCATTATAATCTAAAATTGCATTTTTAATAGCTACAAAAGGGTTTGTAATTGTTTTGTTAATAAAATCATCTGCGGTAACAGCTGCGTAAAAACGTCTTACAGGATATTCTGTATACGAACCTCTAATACTGACAATAAACAAAATTAAAAACAAAATTTTAAAAACGGTATTTTTATATTCAAACTTAAATTTATTTAAAAATGTAAATATTTTATTACTATTTTCATAAAATTGAAAGATTTTAATAAGTATAAAAACTAAAATTATAATAACTACACTATTTAGAATAGGGTTGTAATCAGATAAAATTGATTCGAAAACAGCTCTTTTATCATCATATAAACCCATAAAAAGAAAATGATTAAACTGATCTTTATATTCTTTATAATAGTTTATTGTGATTACAGAAAAAATAACAGATAATACTATAAATAAATATTGAAAAAAGATTCTAATTTTTTTTGTGAATCTACCTTTAAAAAAGGGAATCAAAAAATAAGAACATAGAAATGGAATAATTAAAAAATAAGATATTGCAGTAATATCAAACCTAAACCCCATAAAAAATGCGTTTAAATAATCTGAAATTAATAAAGATTCTCGAATATCGGAACTATAAAATAAGATAAAAGTAAGCCTAAAAAATAAAAAAAAGAGTACGCCAACAAACCAAAAAAATAGCAGATCACTTAATTCTTTTAAAAATAAATTCTTTTTCATAATATTTATTAACTCAAACTTTGCATAGTTACTAACTTAAAGTATTCATTTTTTTTAGCCAATAAATCTTCTGGAGGTGCAAATATATAATCTATGTATAACTCATTTTCAATTTTAAGATTATTTTTTGTCCAAGAAATATCATCAGAAAATATAAAAAATGAGGTTCTTTAATTTTTTCATTCATTAATTTAATAGCATCCTCATAGTAATTTAAATAACAAGTTCCATGAACGCTATGTGCTTTTTTTTCAGAAACATAATCTTCTCTTCTAATATGAAGAGAATAGCTATCTTTTAAAAATTTAATGTGTTTGGAGATTTTATCAGTCTTTAAAGATACTTTTTGATTGATAACAAATTCTGATAATAATGTATTTCTAATTTCTTTGAAGTGTTTTTCAGTTTGAAAATATCCTTTTACATATTCATTACCTTTTAACGACTTAAGGTTATCATCAAATAGTAAATTTTTTTCTTTTTTTGATTTTTTTATTCCAATTTTTCCTAAAAGAATAGAGACATAATTCGCTATTTCTAAATCAATTTTATATTTGGTGAGTTGATATCCTCCATGTAATTTATATTTTTTGATTTTTGAAAGATTAAGTTTTACATCATAACCATCAAGAGATAATGCTTTAGCATATGCATACTGAAACATTTGATTTCCTAAGCCTCCAAGTATTTTTACAATTATCATTTTAGTTTTTAGGTTTGAGAGAAAAAATATTTCGGAAAAACAAAAGTACGAATGTTATCACACTTTTCTTTTATATATTGGATGATAAAAATGGTACAAAAAAAATATAAATAATAGGATTTCACTGCTATTATTTATTTTACATTTGGTGTTGGTTGTTTTTTATTATTAAAATATAAATATTTGGTAGTATGATAATAGGCAGATAAAAGACTATCCATTTGTTGTGTAATCATAGGTTTATCTAGTTTAATATCTTTAATTATATTTGATTGTAAACTAAACAAACTTGCTTTTTTAGAGATGTTCGTTTTTTCATAGTAAAATCCATCTTTTATAAGACCAACAGCTTTTTCTCCTTTATTTTTCGTGTATACAAAAGCAGCAGTGTTTATTAAAGTACTATCTAATAAATTTCTTCCTAAAGTGTAATTTGTATAATTCACTTTTGCTAAACTTGTAGCTGTCGGAAAAATATCTATTAGTTTTGCGAATTTATCTATTATTTGAGGTTTTATATATTTTGGTGCATGAATAAAAAATGGTACATGATGTAATTGAATTCCTAAAGCATCTTCATTATTTTTTAAGAAATTTAATTTTTTCATTCCACCTCTATGATCTCCAAAAAAGACAAAAATAGAATTATCATAATAACCAGATTCTTTTGTTCTTTCTAAAAAACGATCAACATTAAAGTCTAAATAACGAATTCCGTTTAATTGTCCTAAAGACCTAAAACCACCTCTTAGTAACGTTTTTTCATCAATTTCATTTTCTAAAATAGGTGTAAAACTTTCTTTTTTACCGGGTACTGTAAAAGGCATGTGATTTGTTGCTGTTTGAATGAAAGTAACAAACGGTTTTCCTTTCTCATGTAATTCTTTTAACTTCTTATCAGCTTCTTTAAATAAGTCATAATCATCAATTCCCCAAACATCTGCTCTATTTACTTCATCAAAACTACCTTCTTCATAAATTTTTAATTCTTTTATATTTGATTGAAATACACCTCTAATATTTGCCCAATTTGCAGAGCCTCCTAGAAAATATGATTTTTCATATCCTTTAAATTGATCAAATATAATACGTTGATCTATAATCATTGGGTTTCTTGAAGCTGTTTTTACATCTTCAATATCTGGTAAGCCTGTAATACTAGCAAAAACGCTACCAGCAGTACCTGGTTTATGAACATAAAATTTAGAAAAACTTAAACTTTTTTTAATAATCGAATCCATTTTAGGAGTGCAATCTAATGGATTTCCATATATGCCCATAGTTGCTGTTCCCACTGATTCTAGCATTACAAAGACAATATTTGGTTTTACTTTATATGGGTTTTCAAAAGTTACCTTTTTTTCAAAATTAATGGTGTCTTGTGGTAAATTTAAGTGTTTCGCAATTACAGGGTAATAGGTTTTAAATTCTTCAAGATTTACGCCTTCACTTCTAAATGCAAAGCTATCAAAGAAATATAAAACAGGATTTAAAGTAAATTGATTTATCGCATTATTTTTAGAGAAAAAAGCTTCACTCCAACGCAAAGGATAATGCGTTATGCTATTAAAAACGCCAAAAGATAGTATTAGAAATGTAAATATAAAGAATACTGCCTTTAGTTTATTTGTTATTTTTTGATATTCTTTGTTAAATTTGTTAAGCATTAAAATAGCATATTTATAACTAATAAAGCATAAAATTGTCAATCCAAAAACTCCTTTATATATTGGGTAACTTTCAATTAAAACCTGAAAGGATATTTTAAAATTACTTAAAAATCGCAATGAAGAGGCGTCTAAACGGATAGCTAAATATTCATAGTATCCGAAGTCAAATAGATAAAATAGCGTTAAAATCAAATAGGAAAGAGTACTATAAATAGCAGCTATTCTTTTATAAATAATGCTTTTAAAAAAATTATGATTAATAATTAAAACGAATATCGCAAGAGGGAAAAAAGTAAGAATTGCTAGTTTTAGATCAAAACGAAGGCCTAGTAACAACGCTTTTTGTATTTCCTGGCTAGATGCATTCTCAAACGATGCAAAAAAGGCATAAAAGAGTCCTCTAAAAAAAGCAATGAAAATGAAAAGAAAAAAAATATTTGTAAAAATGTATTTTATATAATTCGGAATTTTTTTTAACATGTCTATTCTATAGGCTTGCAAAGGTACTATTTTTAGTATTACTTTGAATATACTAGTATATCAATTTTGGATTGTGTTGGATTATAGCCTAAATTTGCGGCAAAATAAAATGAATACAAATTAATGCAAAAGCAATTCTTTACTGAGGCCCTCTCATTAGAAATATTTGAAACGATTTCTAAAGCATCTCAACAATTAGGCTTAGAAAGTTATGTAATTGGTGGTTTCGTGCGAGACTATTTTCTAAAAAGAGACACTGCAAAAGATATTGATGTTGTTACTATTGGGAGCGGAATAGATCTCGCAGAGAAAGTGTCTAGCTTATTATCTAATAAACCTAAAGTGCAGGTTTTTAAAACCTATGGAACTGCAATGTTGCGTTACAAGGACGTTGAAATTGAGTTTGTAGGTGCCAGGAAAGAATCATATTCGGAGGAAAGTAGAAACCCTTTAATTTTTGAAGGTACCTTGCAAGAGGACCAAAACAGAAGAGATTTTAC
>Ga0209710_1003451_pt1 | contig 10637 bp, 9 predicted proteins | sample ArcticOcean_MG_C_5_FD_187436 | JGI IMG/M metagenome (GOLD analysis project Ga0209710, IMG submission 187436) | Marine microbial communities from western Arctic Ocean - ArcticOcean_MG_CB4_138 (SPAdes) (version 2) | ecosystem: Environmental > Aquatic > Marine > Oceanic | place: Arctic Ocean: Canada...
GACAAGGCGCGGGAGCTGATTGATTGGGTCGCGAATTACCACCATCTATCGGCACAGGAATTACATCAGTGCTCATACTGCCACGAGGGGCATCAAGCCCTGCGGCATTTGGTGCAGGTCGCCAGTGGTCTAGATTCTATGGTACTGGGAGAGCCGCAAATTTTTGGGCAGCTGAAGTCTGCGTATGCCGTGGCGACAGACGCTGGTACTGCGGGTGCTGAGTTTGGCCGCCTATTTCCACGCATTTTCTCTATTGCCAAGCGGGTCCGTACCGATACCGCTATCGGTGAAAATCCTGTTTCAGTGGCTTATGCCGCGGTGAATTTGGCGGGTCATATTTTTTCCGATTTGGGTCAGTGTAATGCCTTGTTGGTGGGAGCGGGGGAAACTATTGAACTGGTGGCTCGCCATCTTGTCGGAGCGGGAGTGCGAAAAATCGTGATTGCCAATCGCACCCTTGGCCGAGCGAGGGAGCTGGCGCAGAAATTCGGTGCGGAAGCGGTTTTGCTTGCTGAGATACCCGCGCAGTTGTCGAATGCGGATATCATTATTACCTCCACCGCCAGCCAGCTGCCTATCCTCGGTAAAGGCGCCGTGGAGCAAGCCCTTAAAGTGCGTAAGCATCGCCCCTTTTTGATGGTCGATATTGCCGTGCCGAGGGATATTGAATCCCAGGTCGGTGAATTGCCTGATGTTTATCTCTACAGCGTCGATGATTTGCGCGAGATTGTGGAGGCGAACATGCGCAGTCGCAGCAGCGAAGCGGGTAAGGCTGACTTTATTATTGATGAGGGTGTTCGCCTGTATATGGAGGAGGGGCTGAGCCTTGAAGCGGTGGACACAGTCAAAGAGTATCGGGCGATGGCAGAGCAACTGCGTGATCACGAACTCCAGCGTGCCCAGCGTGCCCTCGATCGCGGTGACGATCCACGCCAAATAGTGGCCCAGTTGTCTCGCACCATCACCAACAAATTGATTCATGCACCGACCGCAGGCCTTAAACAGGCCAGCGTGGATGGTCGACAGGATTTGATCAATAACGCTCGTAAATTATTGGGACTCGAGGGCAGTTCACCTCAGCCACAGCCAGATGAAGACGGTGAGCAGGCTGAGCCTGAGCTGCCCTCTTCAGCGCTGGAAAATACTCGGCGCACACTTCAATGAAATCATCACTGATTACCAAGCTAGAAATGCTCACGGACCGACATGAAGAGGTATCGGCGTTGCTCAGCGATAGCCAGACTATTGCCGACCAGAATAAATTTCGTGAGTTGTCACGCGAATATTCTGAACTGGAGCCGGTAGTTACCTGCTATGCCCAGTACAGCCAGGTTCAGGCGGATATCGAAGAGGCGCGGCAGATGTTAAATGATGCCGATTCAGATGTGCGTGATATGGCCCGGGATGAATTGGAGAGCGGCGGCGAGAGTCTGGAGGCGATGGAGTCGCAGATCCAGACGTTGTTACTGCCGCGGGATCCAAACGATTCCCACAATGTGTTTTTAGAGATTCGCGCGGGTACTGGCGGTGACGAAGCGGCAATTTTTTCTGGCGATTTGTTCCGTATGTATTCCCGTTATGCGGAGAACCAGGGCTGGAAGATGGAAGTCTTGTCGGAGCGCTCGGGTGATCACGGTGGATATAAAGAAATTATCACCCGCGTTGAAGGGCGGAATGTTTACGCTCAACTTAAGTTTGAATCGGGAGCCCACCGCGTGCAGCGTGTGCCTGACACTGAGTCTCAGGGTCGAATTCATACGTCTGCCTGCACTGTGGCTGTGATGCCGGAGGCTGAGGAGGTTGATCAGGTAGAAATCAACAAGTCTGATTTGCGTGTCGATACTTACCGCGCCTCCGGTGCGGGCGGACAGCATGTGAACAAGACCGATTCAGCTGTGCGCATTACCCACATTCCTAGCGGTGTCGTGGTGGAGTGTCAGGACGAGCGCTCGCAGCATAAGAATCGAGCTCGGGCGATGTCTCTGCTGCAGGCCAAGTTACTGACAAGTGCGCAGGATAAACAGGCCAGTGAAACCGCTGAGACACGGCGCAACCTGGTCGGTACTGGAGACCGTTCCGATCGCATCCGTACCTATAACTTTCCGCAGGGCCGCATGACCGACCATCGTATCAATCTGACACTGTATAAACTCGACGAGGTGATGGAAGGTGAGCTCAGTGCGATCATCGGCCCGCTGCGACAGGAGTATCAGGCAGATCAGTTGGCGGCGTTGGCCGACCATTAGTGGTGACGGTGCAGGAACTGTTGCGTTCGGGTAGTGATCTGCCAACCGACAGTGCTCGGCGCGATACCGAAATTCTGCTGTGCCACTGCTTGGGTAAACCCCGCGCATGGTTATATACCTGGCCCGAGAAAGAGGTCGCCCGAGACTGCGCTAGAGATTTCGAAAAATTATTGGCGCAGCGAAGAGAAGGCGTGCCAGTGGCCTATCTTACTGGTGAGCGAGAGTTCTGGTCTCTGCAGTTGGCGGTGAGCGATGCCACATTGATCCCCCGCCCCGAAACGGAAACGCTGGTTTCTTGGGCCTTGGAACTTGCGTTGCCGAATGCGGCGAGTGTGCTTGATCTGGGCACCGGTTCTGGTGCGATTGCGTTGGCGCTAGCGAGTGAAAGACCACACTGGCATGTGACAGCGTTGGACGTCAGCGAGGAGGCGTTGCAGGTTGCGCGGGGCAATGCTGTCAGGACCAGGCTGACGTCGGTGCACTTTGTGCAATCGGATTGGTATCAAGCTGTCACAGGTCGGCGTTTCAACGCACTACTGGCAAACCCTCCCTATATTGATGGGGATGATCCTCATCTGGCACTTGGCGATGTGCGCTTTGAACCGCGATCAGCACTGGTGTCTTCCGACAGCGGTCTTGAGGATTTGGGTCTTCTCGTGACAGGCGCGCCAGATCAGCTACTCGACGGTGGTTGGCTCTTACTGGAACATGGATTTGAACAGGCCAATGCCGTGCGTGTGATGTTGCATGACGCTGGTTTTAGCCAAGTGAGTACGCGTCGGGACATGTCGGGACAGCAGCGAATTACCGGAGGTTGTTGGCATGCTGACTGACGAGCAACTCATGCGCTATAACCGGCAAATTCTGCTGAATGATTTCGATGTTGCAGGGCAGGAGCGACTGCAACAATCTCGGGTGTTGGTGGTGGGGTTGGGTGGGCTGGGGTGTCCCGCCGCACTCTACCTTGCCGCTGCCGGGGTTGGTGAGCTGGTGCTGGTTGATGGAGACGCAGTGGAGCTCAGTAATCTCCAGCGTCAGATCGCACATTCTGAAGTTGATATTGGCGCTAATAAAGCCCGTTCGGCTGCCGCCTCGATCGCTGCACTCAATCCACAGGTAAAACTAGAAATTCTCGAGCAGCGGCTGATTGAGAGCGCTATGCCAGCATTAATGTCTCGCGTCGATCTGGTATTAGACGCCACGGACAACTACCCGGTGCGGTTTGCCTTGAACCGAGCCTGCATCGCCGCTGGCGTACCACTGGTATCGGCGGCGGCGGTGCGCAGCGAGGGGCAGTTGGCCGTCTTTGATCCAGCGCGCGGGGGCCCTTGTTATCGTTGTCTGTATGTAGAGGGAGAGGAACAGACAGCGCTTAGTTGCAGCGAAAGTGGTGTTTTGGCTCCGCTGGTTGGCGTCGTCGGTTCATTGCAAGCGATGGAGGCATTGAAGGTTCTGTCGGGCTATGGTGAATCGCTGCTGGGTAAACTGTTAGTGCTAGACTTACGCAGCATGGAGTTTCGCCAGTTGGTATTGTCTGCGCGGGCAGACTGCCCGGCCTGCTCCCATCTGCACTGTTGAAACTGTGAGGCTTACCTTTACGGCCTCACTATGGCTTGCTACATTGAAAAGCCGTTGAATCTGCCGGGTGGTGCGCTAGACCGAAGCTCCAGTGCGGATTTTGGTGGCAGTAACAGTGAATTGACGAGTTAACGTGATGAGCATGAAACCTTTCCATGCATTCTGTTGTCGTAGACGCTAAACCCCCTAAAGAGAGACTGTTCATGAATGTATTAGCGCAGTGGTATTACAGTATACATAACGTCTTTTTTTCGTGCTCTAAGTACCTAAGTGGACTGGCGCCGCTGGCCCTACGCCTCTATCTTGTTCCGGTTTTTTGGATGGCGGGCACCCAGAAAATAGCGGGGATGGAAAGCACTATCCAGTGGTTCGGAAATCCCGACTGGGGTTTGGGGCTCCCTTATCCAAGCTTGATGGCCCACCTTGCCGCATACACAGAAGCGATAGGCGCGTTGATGTTGCTAATAGGGTTGGCGACTCGCTGGATTTCGATACCCCTGATGGTCACCATGTTGGTTGCAATATTTGCGGTACATTGGGATCACGGCTGGGCGGCCATCGCCGATTCCAGCGCGGAGGACGTCGCAGTGCGCCTCGGGGCAGCTAAAGATATTCTACGCGAGCACGGAAACTACGCCTGGCTGACAGAAAAAGGCAATTTTGTCATTCTCAATAACGGTATTGAATTCGGCGTGACCTATTTATTGATGCTATTCAGTCTGTTGTTTACTGGCGGCGGACGTTTTACCAGCGTGGATTATTTTCTCTCAAGGCTATGGCCGAAAAAATCATAATGTTGGGTGCTGAAGTGTAATATTCATAGTCCCCACCTATTCTGCGGGGGAAATGGTAGACTAGCGTGTTTTTTGAGCAGTCAAAGGTAAACAGAATTGATCAAGAATTTAGTGAATCGTATGGCGAGCAATAGCGATGCTGCCCGGACTCAAAATCCGGCCTCCTCTGGTCATGGGCAGCCGCCCCGTCAGGAGCCTTCCCACAAAGCTTCTAAGCCAGATATTCAGCATGAGAATAACCGGTCGGGGTCCGTCAAAGGTAGCAAGCGTGGTTCACGCAGGCCCGATCACGCTGTTTCATCCTGGTCGTTGGATGATTTTGCTGTTGAGCCAAAGGAAGGTGAGAGCCGTTTTCACGATCTAGGTTTACGTGATGAATTGATGCATGGGATTGCCGATCTGGGCTTTCATTACTGCTCCCCTATACAGGGGGCAATTCTGCCCCACACCCTGCAAGGCAATGATGCTATCGGCAAGGCCCAGACGGGCACCGGCAAGACGGCAGCCTTCCTGATTACTATCTTTAACGATCAGCTTTGTAATCCACCAGAGGCAGAACGCTTTGTGGGCGAGCCACGCGCTTTGGTCATTGCGCCTACTCGAGAGCTGGTGATGCAGATCGCCGCGGATGCTGAGGAGCTGGGGAAGCATACTGGACTGCAGGTCGCGACGTTGATTGGCGGTATGGACTACCAGAAGCAGCTTAATCGTCTGACCAATAGTGTAGTGGATCTGGTCGTGGCGACACCGGGCCGTCTGCTGGACTTCATGGGTCGGCGTGATCTATACCTGGACCATGTTGAGATACTAGTGCTGGATGAGGCAGATCGTATGCTGGATATGGGTTTTATCCCGCAGGTTAAGCGTATTGTCCGTGCAACACCTGCAAAGGAGAGCCGACAAACACTGCTATTTTCTGCCACGTTTACCCAGGATATTCTCAATCTTTCGGAGCAATGGACGTATCAGCCGATTTCTGTTGATATTGAACCTGAAAATGTCGCAACGGATTCAGTAGACCAGAAAGTGTATCTTGTCAGTAGTCAGCAGCGTTACCAAGTACTTAATAATTTGCTCCGCAGTGAAGGCTGTACCAGTGTGATTATTTTTGCCAATCGACGAGACCAGGTTCGCCGTTTGCATGAGCGCCTGTGCAAGTCAGGAGTAACCGCAGGTATTCTGTCTGGGGAAATACCTCAGGCAAAACGTACCCGTACGCTTGAACAGTTCAAGCAGGGTGAGATAAAAGTATTGGTGGCAACGGACGTTGCCGGCCGTGGCATTCACGTAAGCGGTGTCAGTCATGTGGTGAATTACAACTTGCCTGAGGATCCGGAAGACTATGTACACCGTATAGGTCGTACCGGGCGCGCCGGAGCAACCGGAACTTCCATCAGTTTTGCCAGCGAAGACGATGCGTTTTTATTGCCAGATCTGGAAGCGTTATTGGGCACGAAGCTGGAATGTACACATCCCCCCAAAGAGCTACTGATCTAACTCTTCGCACCATAGCAAAGTGGCGCCCACAACTGCAGCTGGCACCACAAAAAAATTCACCAACGGTATGCTGGCGCACAAGGCGACCACGCCGCCAAACCCCATGCTGGTGAGTCGCCGAGACCGCACCGCGGCTTTTACCTGTGTGAAACTCAACTGGTGGTTGTCCATAGGATAGTCCACGAATTGTATGCTCATCATCCAGGCGCCCAAAAGAAGCCATGCCACCGCGCCTACGCCGGGAACGAATGAGATCACCAGAACCAAAAGCGCCATCGGAACGTAGTACAGAAGCTTTAGCAGTTCCCGCACAATACTTCTTGGCACTGCCAGAAACGCCGCACCCAGACCCTCAAGTGAGGCCACTGCCTGACCGGTGATCAGCTCTTCTGCCTTTTCAGCCAATAAGGCGTTAAAGGGCGATGCGATGATCAGCGCGACCGAGGTAAATACGTAGCCGCTTATCAGACTCACGGTAATGCCAATGATGGGCCACAAAATCCATCTGATAAAGTTCAGCCAATCGGGAATACGGGACAGCATCGCGTCCATTAGGTCACTGATATAGCTAAAACTAATCGTAATTAGAGAGCCAAAGATCAGGATATTGATCACCAGGGGAATGATCACGAAATGCCGTAAAGAAGGATGGCCTAATAGCCGTGCGCCCCGTGTCAAATAGTTGGCGCCGCGCGCAATATTACCTCGCATCTGGCTTGTCTCCCGTGGGCAGGCCGCAAGCGGGGCAGAGGCAGCGTTCGCCGGCAGAGTCTTTTGCTTTCTCCCTTGCCTGGCCACTGATACTGACACTCTGACACCAGCAACTTTCTGGTGGCAGACCTGCGGCAACCGCGCATTGGTTGTCGCCTCCGCACAGAGGGCATAACATTGCTATTTGCTTAGATTGACTCATTAGCGTGTCATTTTACCTCGGGCCTCGCGCTATAATACCGGACTGGACAGGGAGTGGGTAATGATGAGTGGTGACAACGATAAGGTTTTTTCCGATGCGATGTCCGATGTGGTGCCCTTAAAATACGAGCCTAGGGTCGATCTTAGTCGAAAATCTGCGCTCGATAAAGACTCTTCCCTCGAGCACCGTCGGCGGGCAGCTGCAGAGATGCCAGAGACCGACCTTAACGTGTTATCGAATACTGGGATAGTGCCGCTGGATGCCTGGTTGGTGCTCTCATTCAAGCGCACCGGCGTACAAAACGGTGTGTTTCGTAAATTAAAGCAGGGCCGTTATGAAGCGGAGGCCACGCTTGATCTGCACTGCATGAATACAGAGGTTGCGCGTCGTGAGGTCTTTGAGTTTATTGAAGAGGTCTACCAATTGGGTCTGCGCAGCGTATTGTTGATTCACGGCAAGGGCGGAAGTAAATTGGAAAAAGAGCGCAGCTCAATTCTTAAGGGCTGTGTTGACCATTGGCTGCGGCAGTTGGAGATCGTTCAGGCATTTCACAGTGCACAACCGCGGCATGGCGGCACTGGGGCGGTGTATGTGTTGTTGCGCAAGAGCGAGGAAAAGAAGCGGGAAAATCGCGAGAAATTTTCCAAGGGGCGAGTGTCTGTCGATCCTCTCTAGCAGGTGTAGTGCATCGGCGCCGTATTAATCTAGGCTAGCGTGCTGCGCCCGCCTTTAAAATCTCAGCGTACTGAGCTCCGTGGCGATGGGTCGATATGATGTCCAGCACAGTGCGCCCATCCTTGCTGGTCGTATTCAGGTCCCGACCATCGTTACAGAAAAAAGACACAAACAGTTCGAAATCTGAAGCGCGCATGCTCTGGTAAGCTTTGAGTAGCATATGGAAGTCTTCGTCGGAGCCATCATGTGGCTTCACGTTCAGGAAGCTTTTTACGTGTTCTTCGGTCCAGACCTCGTCCACAACCTTTTCTTTGTCTTTTCGCATTGTTCTTGTTTCCTTTATATCAGCTTTTTAGCCAGTAACGCATTCACCATTTGAGGGTTTGCCTGACCTTTGGATAGCTTCATCACTTGGCCAACAAAAAATCCTACCAGTTTTTTTCGCTTGGCTTCGTCTGCATCGAGGTACTGCTGCACCTGCGCCGCGTTGGCGCTGAGGACGTCATTCACAATCGCGTCAATAGCGCCAGTATCACTGACCTGCAATAAGCCGCGTGCCTCGATTATCTCGTCAGCGTCGCCTTCGCCCTTCCACATCGATTCAAAGACTTGTTTGGCCATCTTTCCAGAAATAGTATTATCGAGAATTCGACTGATAAGTTGTCCCACCGCAGTGGCAGATACTGGGCACTCTTCAATGGTGCCTCCAGCACGATTCAACTGGCCCAATAGCTCCACTTGAACCCAGTTTGCTGCGATTTTGGCATCGCCACATTTTCCAGCAACGGCCTCGAAGTAATCTGCCAGAGGTCGGCTGTCGGACAGCACATTAGCGTCGTAGGGGCCCAGCCCGTATTGTGCGGTAAAACGCGACCGTTTGTCGGCGGGTAACTCCGGCAGGGATTCGCGAATTGACTCGATATAGATGTCGTCTATGACAACTGGCAGCAGGTCTGGCTCTGGAAAATAGCGATAGTCATTGGCCACTTCTTTGCTGCGCATCGAACGTGTTTCGTCCCGGTCCGCATCGTAAAGGCGCGTTTCCTGTGTAATCTTGCCGCCCTCTTCCAGAATATCCGCCTGCCGTTGAAACTCGTGATGAATGGCTTTTTCTACAAAGCGAAAGGAATTGACGTTCTTGATTTCTGCGCGGGTGCCCAATGTCGTAGAACCGATCGGACGCAGTGAAATATTGACATCACAGCGCATGGAACCTTCGGCCATGTTGCCGTCAGAAATACCGAGATAGGTCACGAGACTATGCAGCGCCTTGAGGTAGGCTACGGCTTCGGCTGCATTTCGAATGTCCGGTTCCGATACGATCTCCAGCAGCGGTGTGCCGGCTCGATTGAGGTCGATGCCGGTATGGTTGTTGAAGTCTTCATGCAATGATTTTCCTGCATCCTCTTCGAGGTGAGCCCGGGTAATGCCAATGGTACGGGAGCTGCCGTCTTCCATTAGTATCTCGAAACTGCCCTTGCCGACGATAGGCGCTTCAAATTGGCTGATCTGGTAGCCTTTGGGCAGGTCTGGATAGAAGTAGTTTTTTCGATCGAAGACAGAGCGTTTGCTTATCTGAGCGCCGATGCCAAGACCAAATTTGACGGCGTAGTGCACAGCCTGTTCGTTCAGTACCGGCAACATGCCGGGCATCGCGAGATCAACGGCACTGGCCTGGGTGTTGGGTTCGGCGCCGAAGGTGGTGGGAGAGCCGGAAAATATTTTCGATTCGGTGGCCAGTTGCAGGTGTACTTCGAGACCGATAACGGTTTCCCATTGCATCAAAGTGTTCCCCCTTTTGCTGAGTCCGGGGTGCGCAAATGCCAGTCAGTCGCCTGCTGAAAACGATGGGCAACGTTGAGCAACCGTGCTTCGCTGAAGTGTCGGCCAATCAACTGCAGCCCCACCGGCTTTCCCTCGACAAAACCTGCAGGTAGCGACATGCCCGGCAGGCCTGCCAGATTGACCGCAAGGGTATACACATCCTCTAGATACATGGAGATAGGGTCGTTCGACTTAGCACCCAAAGCAAAGGCCGGGCCCGGCGTAGTCGGGCCGGCGATGACATCTACCTCCTCAAAACAATGCATGAAGTCCTGCTTGATCAGGCGCCGAATCTGTTGGGCTTTCTTATAATAGGCGTCGTAGTAGCCGGCAGATAAGGCATAAGTACCCACCAGAATGCGCCGTTTGACTTCTTCACCAAAACCTTCTTGGCGAGTTCGGCTGTAAAGGTCGTGAAGATCCACAGGGTTTTCACAGCGATAGCCATAGCGCACACCGTCAAAGCGGGCCAAGTTGGTTGACGCCTCAGCCGGGGCAATGATGTAGTAAGTCGGAATGGTTAGCGCGCTATGGGGAAGTGACATCTCTATCAACGTAGCACCCTGTGCTTCGAGTTCTTTTAGAGCATTGTTGATGCACTCGCCGGTGGCGACATCCAATCCTTCGCCAAAGTATTCCGTGGGCAGTCCGATACGCAGGCCCTCTAGGCTGTCGCCGAGTGTTGCGCAGTAGTCTTCTGTGGCGGCAGTGGATGAGGTGGAGTCCAGCGGGTCGTGTCCGGCCATAGTGTTCAATAGGAAGGCGCAGTCCTCGGCGCTGTGTGCCATGGGGCCCGCCTGATCTAGGCTGGAGGCAAAGGCCACAATCCCTAAGCGAGAAACACGCCCATAAGTAGGCTTGAGGCCAGTGATACCGCAGAAGGCAGCGGGTTGTCGGATCGAGCCTCCGGTGTCGGTCCCGGTGGCGGCAGGGGCCAATAGGCCGGCTACCGCAGCGGCGGAACCCCCGGATGAACCGCCTGGCACCAAATCTGTGTTCCATGGATTACGTGCCGGGCCATAAAAGCTGCTCTCGTTGGAGGAGCCCATGGCAAACTCATCCATATTGGTCTTGCCTAGTAATACTGCCCCTGCCGATTTAAACCGCTGT
>Ga0209710_1003464_pt1 | contig 10607 bp, 10 predicted proteins | sample ArcticOcean_MG_C_5_FD_187436 | JGI IMG/M metagenome (GOLD analysis project Ga0209710, IMG submission 187436) | Marine microbial communities from western Arctic Ocean - ArcticOcean_MG_CB4_138 (SPAdes) (version 2) | ecosystem: Environmental > Aquatic > Marine > Oceanic | place: Arctic Ocean...
TTGATCTTGCTGGTCCTGGTTGGGATCCTTGTCCCATACTTAAAGGACTACGTGTCCCTGCTTCACCTTCTACAGGTGTAAAATATCTTTTCCAACTCATATTATTTCTTTCCTAACGCCCATTAATATTACCATTTAGTTTTTGAGTAGCTTTTTTGGTATCTTTATTAACATTAATTAATTCTTCTAACTTAGTACTTATCGAATCCCACCAACTACTTTCATCTGTATTGGCTTCCTTTTTAGTGCTTAACTCGCCAAGGACCGCCTTCATTTCTTTAGTAGTTTCACTACCTGCCACTACTTCTTGTGCTGTAGGATTCTTAACGGTATCTCCGGTTGGTGGATCATTTGCACCAATCCCTAGTTTACCTCTTGCCCAATCACCTAGTTTACCATCAGGTAAAGCACCACCAATAAATGCTTTAATAGATTCCCAACTAAACAGATTACTAAATCCGTCAGTAACTCTTTTCCAAGCCGTTTGAATTTTTAACTTAAGATTTTCTACACTAAAGAATTGTTTTATCTGGTCCCAATCTATGAACATACTAATACCAGCAATAAGTAGTCCAGCAATTTTCACCCAAGGGTTTAAGTTAATTAGGGCCTTAACTAACATCTTAGTAATAGCAATACCAAGTTTTGCGAATCCTATACCAAGTAATAATGCACCAAATGCTTCTTTTAACTTTGGTGCAATGTAGTCCAAAAAGAATTGTCCAGGGTCACTAAATAAATTGGTAAAGAATTTTTTAACAGCTGGACCATGCGTTTTCCATAAAACACTTATGGTCTCTATTATTTCTCCCATTACTTTAAACAATCCGCCTTCACGTTTACCAGTGTTTCCACCTGATCCGCTTGGTGATCCTTCATATGCCTTTTTGCCTAGGAACATATCTTTAAGGAAATCTATTACATTGCCAATTCCTTTTTTCATGTTAGTAATGCCATCACCTTTGAGCCATTCCCATGTTGAATTCAATGATGGTAGGATTTGATCTTTAAATATCTTACTAGCCTCTTTATACATTTTTTGAGCTTCTTCGGTAGTAGGAAGAAAGCCTGCAATGTCATCTGATAAAGTTTTAAATATTCCACTGTCAACTATTGCCGCTTGTATGTTACCTTGCACAGTTGCTACTGTCTCAGCAAACGTACCCATCTTTGCTGTAATTGCATCGCGTTTATCTTGTTCTTCTTTAGTTACACCTGTTGTTGTTTTTTGAATTCTACCTAGTTCACCTGTTAACTCATTATATGCACCAACACTAGATCCTGCCGCAATACTTGCTTGTACACCAGCATCGCCCATAGTTTTAGCAAATGCCACACCATCTTTTCTTACGCCTGCGATAAAGTTGTTGGCTTGCTCAGCAGTCATATTCTGTACGTTTTGTGCTTGTGTTGCAAACGTTTTGTTGTTGGCCATTAACTGTTTTGTCAATGGATCGTTTGCAACTCCGTCTGCCATATCTAATAGTGCGGCTTCTAGTTTTGGAGATGCCGCTGACATTTGTTCTAATCTTTGACCAAACTCTGCACCGTATTTGTTGATTGCCATTTGACGTCTAATATCTAGGTTCTTGGCTTTCATGTCGGCGTCTAGTTGTTTACGACTTTTACCTGTAAGTTTTGAGAGTTTATCAAGTTCGCTTGAATATTTTAATGAACCGTCCATTAATTGTTTGTCTGTCATAAACTGTCGTCTACCAGATGTTTGCATCAATTCACTATAGTTTATAAAGTTTTCGTTTAATTCTGCAGATGTAAATCCTATTTCTTGTAGTCTTGTACCTAAAGGGCTTTGTCTAAGTTCTTTTGATAATCCTGCAAAACGTCTTGCACCATCTCCTACTGTATTACCAAATATACGTAGGCTCTCACTTTGTTGACTAACTAGTTCGATAAAATCTTGTTGTGGTATTGCCGCTTGCCCTGCAATTCTAGTAATCTCAAACATATTGTTACCAAAACTAGCACCAGTTTGTGTAAGTTGTCTAAAACTATTAATTTGTCCATCTAACACTTCAGATAACATTCCTAATCCCGGAATAGGTAAGTGTTTAGTAAAATCAGATAATTGTTGTCCGCCAAATGCTAGTTCTTTTGCTAAACCTGCACCTGACCCTACTACTGCTCCTACGCCCGCTACAAGAGTATTAAGTATTCCGCCTGCAATACTGCTTAGTCTACTACCAAAGCCTTCTACTTCTTTACTAGCATCGTTAGTTTTATCAGCAAAGTTTTTAGAAGCTTTACTTGCTTCTTTACTAGGAGCGCCGCCGCCACCGCCGCCACCTTGTTGACCTGTAGGGGTTTTGCCTCCTACAGCTTTAAGTATGTCTCTGAGAGTTCTCTCTGATGCCGCGTTTTCAGCTGTTACTTCTCCAATACCCGGAATATCAATTTTTACTGCCATTTATTAAGTACTCACATTATGTATAGCTATAAATATGTATGCTATTACAATAGTATTTAGCAGGAGAGATAAACATGGTAGATAATAATATGAATCAAGGTATGCAAATGGGTATACCTCAGCAACCGTCAGCAGATAATCCGGCTCAGCCGCCAATGTCTCCGACACAAGCTCAACCAACGCCGGTACAAACACCAGTTGGTAACCCATTAGTTAAACATTTAAGACAACCTAAGATCTATATCAAGTTGCCAAGCGAAGGACAATATTGGCCACATAACTCTTTAGCAAAAACAGAAACAGGTGAATATCCTGTATATGCAATGACAGCTAAAGATGAGATTACGTTTAAAACACCAGATGCGTTATTAAACGGTCAAGCAACTGTTGATGTTATTCAAAGTTGTATGCCAGACATTAAAGATGCTTGGCAAACTCCTAGTATTGACTTAGATGCAATTTTAGTTGCTATTAGAATGGCTAGTTTTGGAGAGAAGCTTGATATGTCTGCTAATGTTCCAGGAACTACGATAACTAAATCCTTTCAATTAGATTTGCAAACAATTTACGACAACTTAACTAATACAGAATACACTGATACCTTTCAAATTGATGGCTTTAGAATTCAAATAAAACCAGCAAGTTACAAGATGGTTACTCAACAGGCTATTAAAGCATTTGAAGAACAGCGTATTTTTACTACAGTTAACGATGACAGCATGGAAGACTCGCTCAAACTAGAACGTTTCCAAAAAAGTTTTTCAAAGTTAACTGATATTAATATTAATGCTGTTGTTTCTAACGTAGTTGCTATCCAACCTGATGGCGCAGACGAAGCAGTTACTAATCCAAAGTACTTAAAAGAGTTTTTAGAGGGTGCTGAAGCAAAAATATATAATCAAATTGCTGATTATATTAAAACTCAAAAAGAACGATTTGAGCAAAAGCCGTTAGTAGTAGACGCAACACCTGAAGAAATTGAAGCTGGTGCTAGTAAGACTTATGAAATACCGATTGTATTTGATCAATCAAATTTTTTCGGCTAAGGATCTTAACATGGCCCCTCGATAAAATACTATCTGAGGTTAAGGTCCTCGAAAACGAGGTAAAAGAAATCAAACATAGTATTATGAAACTAGTTTGGTGGATGCGTGGCGGGCTACAGCTCGATGACGCATACTTGTTGGGTCGCGAGGATCAAGAAATATTTAACGACATCATTAAAGAAAATTTAGATACTGCCAAAGAAATTGGACAGCCTTTTTGGTAGGATTATTTTTTAAGTAAAGCTGGTTTGCCAGATATTTTATACCCTGCATTTTTAACTATATCAATAGCCTGTTGAAGAGTCATAGATTGTTTGCTTGCTTTAGCTTTAGGAGCATCTGCAGAATCTGGTCCAGATTGTTTGCTTGCTTTAGCTTTAGGAGCATCTTCTGGAGCGTCTCCGTATGCACTTTTCTTAACTGCACCGCTTTTAGCTAAGTTTGCTTGGAAGCCTTGTTGTACGAAACGTTTAATCACTTTCATTGCTTGACCTTTTGAAAGTTGCATATCGACTTCCATTAGTTGTGATTCAGAATACATACTTTGATTCATTTTGCCGCCTGCAAGATCTAAATTGCCTTGTGCACCTGGAGGAGTTAGTCCAGTATCTTTGGGGGCTAATTTTTGTTTGAGTTTGCTTGCCGCGCCAGTAACTTTAGCACCTGCTGATTTTAAACCCTTACCAACTTTTTTAGTTGTTTTCTTAAGAGAACGCATCATGCCAGGATCTTGATTAATATATGCCATTACTGCACTAGGTTTGCTTATAAAGCCTTTAGCTACTAAGAAATTAGCTAATCCTTTAGCTGTTAGACCTTTTTGTTTAGGGTCTTGCTTGCTTACTGCAAAGTAGTCTTGAAAAACGCTTTTAACTTCTTTGTCTAATTCAACATCTAATTGTGCCGCTTTACCCATGCCAGTATTTTTACCTAGCGTTCTTTTTAAGAATCTAACAGGACCTTCATCAACTTGGTCTGCTTTCTTAGATTCTACTAAAATGTCATATACTTTCATAGTTTAACTCCCGATTAATTATATTTATACTTTTTAACGCATAATTACTTAGTAAATAACTCTACATGATAACAAAATATCGAATATTGGACAATCTTAATAATGAGATTGATATTGTAAACAGTATTGACGAAGTACAGCAATATATAGAAACAATGCGTAATACACAGCCTAATCTCGAACTCAAATATGAATCGTTTGAAGTTAGTAGTGTTAAGTCAGGTTTTGGAAGAGATCCTGATCTACACTAAATAGTTCTCATGTGTTCACCTATAACTTATTTCTTACTTTTAACAGTAATACTAATGTGGCTAATCTATAAGAACAATTAGAATTGTTACTACGTAACAATTAGTTTTCGCTTACGCTCAAACTATTACACTTCGTTTGTTGATAGAATTAATAGATATGAATTAAAGCATTATTACGAATGTAATAATGTAATTGCTTCATGTAGATTGTTTCAGTCAGACGGAACCTAATCGCTGGTTCCATCTAATCTTGACTTCATGTGAGTTCGTCACAGTCGAGACTTGGAAATAGGTAATTGTTTATACACTTAGTTCAATGGGCTCTGACCTTACCCAACCTACGTCGACATCAAAAGTGTTGCTTAAAATATACATTGTACATTATATGTAACACTTTCTACCTCTCGCTTCGTTCCTGTTGCTAAAGAGTTTTTATGAACTGTGTTGTGTTTTTTGACCGCCAACAATGCAATCTATATCAACCAGTGAGCCCAATTTGTTTGATGGCTTCCGCACTCTGGTGCGTCGATCAATATGTACGTGTGCTTCTATACGAGAGCTTTTTCCACAGCGGTATTTTAAACTGGCCCGCTAACCTTATGTGTTGGAATGATTTGCCTGTAAATGTTCTTTAAGTATTTTTGATCCGCCAACTCTAACATTAATGATTCCGTTGTAGTAATCATCTGTTTCGAGTACTCTGCGTTCAAACTGCTCTCGTGCCTCTAAGTAACTTGCTATGCCTCTGCTAGGACAGTAATATAGTATTTCTCTTGTGAACTTGTCTTCGCCTAATGTTTCAACGTCTGCATTAAGTCTATCACTAGAACCCCAATAGGTTTTCCAGTCACTTTCTTTAGTTCCACGTCTTTTGTTTTTCTTGCCTTTTAGCGGTGGCTTAGTTGTCTTAAACTTTGCTAGTTTCTTGCCTACGTACTTCATGCCATTGACTTTATTTGTTATCAAGTATACAAATGCTTCGACACCCTCGGGTATTTCTTCAACTGTTTTTCCTTGATAAGTCCATTGCATACTGGTACTTACCGTTGCCTATGTATCGGAGCCTTCCTTTTTGGAATTATGCTTGTTGTGTATTTCGTCCATACGCATTTTAGCTAGATTACGTATCTCTCGCAACCATTTTCTGCTTTCTCGATGCGTTCGCACTGAATTTCGAGCCTCAAATTTCTCGTTTGCCTTAAAGTATGACATATAAGCCTTAGTTAATTTATCGTGTGTATCGTCATTCATTGTGTATTTCTACATCGTTCTCGTAATTGGTAAATCCGTTTTCTTTGATTACCTTAAGAACGTGTGTTACTCTTCCTACTAATTCATCTTTATGAGATATAAGATAAACATTTTTTTGTCTTTCTCTACCCATCTTTTTAAGAATACTTAGAGAGTTTTCAACTCCGCTAGTATCCATGCCACTATCAATCAACTCGTCAATAAACAATAGATTGATATTTTGATATAAACTTTCCCAAACATCACGGAATGCAAAACTCATACCAAGAATAAGTCTATTACGCTCACCTCTTGACAAGTTATCAAAGTCTAAGTCTTGACCTAATTGAGTAATTTCAACAGTTAAGTCGTTTTGAAATACAACGCTATGCGGTAATCCAAGTTTGTCAAGATAGTTTGTAAGTCTGTTGTTTAGATATGATAAATTTTGATCAATAATTTTTTTACGAATAAAACTATCTTTGTTTGTAAGTAGTTTCAACATAAAGTCTTGATGATCTTTTAAACTAGTTAAGTCATTAACTGCACTCCAGTTAATTTCTTGAATAGCAGTTGTGTTTAATTCATCAATTTGCTCTTGATATGGATCAGTTTCTGTTTTTGCTCGAGTAAGAGCTTCTTGTAGTTGTGATACATTTTGTTTGTGATCGTATACTTCTTTAATAGTTTCATAGAACGTTGTAGGCTTGCCGTTAATATCACCAATATCAGTTAGTGACTTTGTTACATCAACAACTTTATCACTTACCTCAGTTTGATATGATATAGCATCTTCAAGTTCTTTGTTTTTTCTAACAGCAAGTTCTTCTTTTTTCTCGTCATGTAACTCTTGTCCACAAGTATGACATGTGCCTTGATCTAAATTTTCTGCGTCTTTTTTTGCTTTTTCAACAGATCGGTCTGCACGTACTAATGCAGGTTCCAGTGTGCTTAATTCTTTTTTAAGAGCCAAAATAGCATTATTTTTTTCTTCCCAAGTAGACAGTTGTTCGTGTTTGTCTAACTCGTTATCTACATCTAAATGTTCTAACTCGTCAATTGATCTTTCTAGCTTAATAATATCTTCTTTTTGTTTTGTATTCCATGCACTTTGTTTTGTTTGCAAACTACGTACAGTTTCACCAATACGTGTATTACTATTTTCAACAGCATTAATACGAGCAGTTTCGTCTGTAATTGCTTCTTTAGTTTGTCTTACTTTATTTTTAAGTACTTCCGCTTTTTCAGACAATATTGTAATACCAAGTAACTGTTCAATAATATCTTTTTGATCATTGACCCGCATACTTAAAAAAGGTTCTGTATATGTGTTTAGTGCAACAATATGTTTAAACATATTATGCGACATACCTAATAAGTGTACAATATCTTCTTGTGTTTTACGACTATCACCTTGAGATTCATCAAACATTTCTTGTTCTTGGCCATCTACATAAAACTTTAGTAGATTAGGTCCACGACCTCTTTCAACTTTATAATCTCGTCCGTCTTTTTCGAAAGATAGCGTAACTAACATTCCTTTGTTGTTAGTTTTATTAATTAAATTATTACGCTTAATATTTGTTAAAGCAAGCCCGTAAAGGGCATAACTTAGTGCATTTATGATAGTAGTTTTACCTGTACCATTACGTGAGCCACTATCGTCACCACCTTGATCAAGGTTTTCTCCTAGCACAAGTGTTAGTTGTTGTTTATCAAAATCAACTGCTTGGGTTTGATTGCCCACACTCATGAAGTTCTTTACGGTTAGACTTTTAATTTTAATCATAGTTCGTCATATATTCCCAATAGTAACTTCTTGTCATAGTTTTCTGTATCTAGTGCAGTGATTTCTTTTGTAACAATTTCATCTACACTTTCAAATGTACTAATGTCAATATCAGTATGAATTTCCTCATCTTGCTGACTTGGAATAAGTGTAATCTCTCTGCAATCATACTCATTAATAAATGTCTCTTTAATAAAACTTGCTTCTTCATAGCTAATTGGAAGGTCAAGTGTTACTCTTAGATACATTTTAGATTTTAGTAACGAATCTTTTTCGTCTAATAGCTGACTAAGTTTAACTGTGCGATACTTGGGACAATCTAACCAATCAATATATTCAGGCTCACCGTTATTTTCTTTATCAAGTATCATCATCCCACGTTTATCGTCCCATGCATCTGCATAGTTGTGTGGAAAAGCATTGCCAATATAATGAACTTGACTTTGTACTTGCCGTTTATGAAAGTGTCCACTAAACACATAGTCTTGATGTTTAAAATGTGATGCTTGTAGTTCGCCGTGATCAGGCATCTGTACCATAGCGTTCATATAAAAACTTGGAAGTTCAAAGTGACCAAACATATACTTTGTTTTTATATCACTAATCTTTTTCCATTCTTCGCCAACTAACCACGGAACAAGTGCGACATCATCTTCTACTAAAATTTTGTCAACATATGTAATACCAGGAATATGTTTACCAAATTCAACACTATACACATCACGCTTGTCTTTGTAATACAAGTCATGGTTGCCAGCAAAAAAGTAAAACTTTTCAAATGCCGCACCTAACTTTTCAAGACATCTTGTAGTTGTGTCAAGTGTTTGTACGTTAATTGTATTTCTGTTATGATGCCAGTCACCGCAGAAGATTCCAGTTTCGCAACCGTTAGCTTTTGCTTGTTCAATAAACCAATCTACAAATTCTTCACAGTCTTGTAGATGTAGCCTACTGTTAGACTTCAACCCAAGATGAATATCTGTAAACACCGCCGCTTTTTTAAACATCCGTACTCCTCTTTTATATATTATAACTTAAATTAATGTATAAGTCAAGTGTTTTTGGAAGGATTTTGGACGGGTACTCTATTATTCTTTGCGTCTTGTGTTTTAACACGATCCCATTCACCTTGTGCTTGTCTAGTATAGCTAGGATTCATATTGTTCATTTCTAAAATATCATCTCTAATATTTTGAGCTCGCTTCTCAATATTAATAACCCTAACAAACGAATTTGTAACTGCCGCAGTATAATAAGCAAATGGATTGTTTGACTTTGATTCGTCAAACTGTAGTCCAATTTGTGCTAACTGTAGAATTGCTTGTCCACGCATTTCGTCATTGTATGTGTAACCACGTACATTTCCTCTTGTTGCGTATCTATCACATAACTTCATCCACATCATAGCAAGTTTATTAGTTGATTTACCGTGTGCTTTGTTAAAGAATCCGTTTTCCATACCACCTTCCCAATGACTTTTTCCTACACAGATCAAATTATCACCTTCGTCAAACTTGTAATGTTGGAATGGCGGAAAATTAAGTTTTACTTTGTGGTCTGCAACAGTCTTAGGATTCTTTTTACGTCCAGGTTCGTCAGGAACATGTTCAAATGACATAATTCTAAAAATTAATTCATCTTTTTGTATCTTCCTATAATCAATTTCGAATTCAGCAAGTTTTACTTTTTTACCTGCTAGTTTTTCTGCTTCAAACGCTAATTGCTGTAAGCGTTTCGCTTTATTGCGTTTTGCTTCGGCTATTGTACGAATGTTAATTTTACCAGTTTCTAATAAAATAATATCATATTGTCCATACTCAGGGTCAACATAACTACAGAATGTAGTTTTTGACTTGTGTATTTCCTTCAAAATGTCTTTATTGTTTAAATAATTAACTCTTTTCATGTTTTCTCCAGTTGTTTGTTATATTATAAACTATTCTGTTAATAAAGTCAACTAAATAATACTATTAGGAGACAATTAATTATGCCACCACCAGATCTAAGAGCTTTCGGAGGCAAAGGCCCCGATATTAAGACCGGTACTAAAGCCGCAGGACAAAATCCATTAACTAATATTCCTTCGTTTGTAACAGGCGGTATTGAAAAGATGAAAGATATTGGCCAAGAAATGTTTGCAGATGTAGCAGGCGATTTAGGATCTAAAATGAGAGGTAAAAACCTTCCAGGAAAGGGTTCTAACAATTTTGAAGCCGCTCCAAAAGCATATTTTAGTACTGAACTTGAAAATAAAGATTGGCGAGTCAAATTGTCAGTTCCTCCTTCGATTGCCGCAGATGGCATACTGGCTCCGTTACAAGAAGCAAGTACCGGCGGGCATATGGTTTTTCCATTTACTCCTACAATTATTATCAGTCACTCTGCCGCATATAATACTGTAGCCCCTATACATAATAATTATCCGTTCTTTGCGTATCAGAACTCACAAGTGGATGCAATGACTATTGTTGGACAGTTTTATTGCCAAAATGCAATTGAAGCAAGATATTGGATGGCATGTTTGCATTACCTAAGAACAATGACTAAAATGGATTATGGTATAGGTAGTACCGGTTCACCACCGCCGATTGCAAAATTGAATGGATATGGAGATTATGTTTTTAACAATGTTCCTGTTATTATACAAAACTTTACAGTTGATATGCCTAATGAAGTTGACTACATTAGCACAGCATTTACTACCGGACCAGCGTTAACAGGTGCTGACGCTCGACAAGCTATGATGAATCCAGATGGTGGATCAAAACTTAGTTATGGATGGGCACCAGCTGAATCACAATTTTCAATTACTGTACAACCTATATACAGTAGATCCAAACAAGCTAACTTT
>Ga0209710_1003469_pt1 | contig 10600 bp, 7 predicted proteins | sample ArcticOcean_MG_C_5_FD_187436 | JGI IMG/M metagenome (GOLD analysis project Ga0209710, IMG submission 187436) | Marine microbial communities from western Arctic Ocean - ArcticOcean_MG_CB4_138 (SPAdes) (version 2) | ecosystem: Environmental > Aquatic > Marine > Oceanic | place: Arctic Ocean: Canada...
TTTCTAGTTCTTCAAAATTAAGAACTCCTTCTTTTATGAAATGAGTAGCTTTCTTTAAAAGCCTTGTATAAAGATCTAGCCCTATTGAATCAAAGACACCGCTCTGACTAGATCCTAATATTTCTCCAGCTCCTCTTATTTCTAGATCTTTTAAGGCTAACAAGAAACCTGCAGCAAGAGAATCTGTATCTATTAAAGCTTGCAATCGAGATTGGGCTTTTTTTCGATTTATAATATTCTTTGATTTAAGAAAATATGAGTAAGCCTGCTTTTCTCCTCTACCCACTCTTCCTCTTAATTGGTGCAGTTGAGCTAGCCCTAGCTTATCGGCTTCTTCTACAATCAGAGTATTTGCATTTGCTACATCAATACCACTTTCAATAATAGTTGAACACAGCAGCACATCTATATTGCCTTGATTGAAATTGAGCATCGTTTCTTCTATTTCATTTGGTTTTAGTTTTCCATGAACAATATCTATATTTAAATTAGGAAATGATTCTTTTATCCTTAATTTTCTGTCTTCTATTAATTTAAGATCATTGCAAAGATAGTAAGTCTGACCTGCTCTCATAACTTCTCTTTGAATGGCTTCATTTATCAAGTTTTTGTTGTAACTATAAAGAAATGTTCTCACAGGTAGACGGTCAGTGGGTGGCGTGGCTATGATTGAAAAATCTTTTAGTTCCGCAAGGGCAAAATTTAACGACCGAGGTATTGGAGTTGCTGAAAGACTAAGTATTTCTACATCTTGTTTGATAGATTTTATTTTTTCTTTTTGTCTAACACCAAATCTATGCTCTTCATCAATAATCAGAAGACCAAGATCTTTAAATTCTATTGTTCCTTGAATAACAGCATGAGTTCCTATGACTATATCTACTAATCCCGACTCTAAATCATTAAATATTTTTATTTTTTCTTTGGGTTTAACATTTCTTGTCACCAATGCAATGTTTACAGAAGTTTCTGAAAAGCGATCTAAAAAGCTCTTATAATGTTGTGTTGCAAGGAGTGTAGTAGGAACAAGAATACAAGTTTGTTTTGAATTATAGCTAGCTATAAAGGCTGCTCTCATAGCCACTTCTGTTTTACCAAAACCCACTTCTCCGCAAACAAGTCTGTCCATAGTTTTATAAGAAGACAGATCCTCAACAACTTCATTAATAGTTCTTTCTTGATCAAAAGTTTCTTGATAAGGAAATTTAGAAGAGAATTCTTTAAATTCATTTTCAGGTACACTATATTTATAACCTTTTTTTGAAGCTCTTTTGGCCTGAATCTCAAGTAGCTCTGCAGCGGTATCAAAAGTTTGCTGTAAGGCTTTTTCTTTCCTTTTTGACCATTTTGCAGACCCTAAACTATCTAACCCCCGGTCTTCTGGACCGAAGTATTTAGATACTAGATTCATGTTTTCTATGGGAACAAATACTTTACTTTTTTCTGAGTATTCAATTTCTAAACATTCTGTTTTACCAACAAAGCTATCCAGTTCAATTAGTCCTAAAAACTTACCTATTCCATGAGAAAGGTGGACTACAAGATCGCCTTTTTCTGGAAGCGTGTGCAGCGATTGAATAACATTTTCATCTAGAGATTCAGCTTCATGGCTGTTCTCAACCTGTATTTCTTTAAGCTCTGCTTCAAATATCTCAATAGAACCACTGCAATTTTTTTTAATTTCATCTAGATTAATATAGAGATCCTTTGGAGGTAGAAGAGGTCTTTGCAAGTCATGTCTGTATTCTTCATATCTAATTTCAACCAGATCTTTAAATTCACTTGCTTCAATGACTGCCTTTTGTTCAATATAGAGATTTTCTATTCCTTTTAAATAAGGAAGCAGGGTGGCTTTTTTTTCATAAAACAAAGGAAGGTACATTTCTATACCTTCAACTTTTTGCTTATCCATTACTTTTTTAAAACTTTCTGAATCACCCTCAAAAGTATCAAAATTACTTCTCCAATTTTTTTTAAAAATTGAAGCGCCGTTATCATCTCTTGGATATTCATAGGCTGGTAAACCTTGAACTTGTTCTATCTTGTCAATTGTTAATTGTGTCGAAGGGTCAAAATATCTAAGAGACTCAATGTTTTCATCGAAGACTTCTATTCTTATTGGATTTTTATTACTTGTAAGGAATAAATCTACCACATTACCCCTTAGTGAATATTCTCCAGCTTCTGTAACGAGTTCCGATCTTCTGTAGCCGTTATTTTCTAAAAATTTTACTATTTCATTTCTTATAAAACTGTCTCCTACCCTTAAATTATTTATAGGAGCAACATGTGATGGATTTGGACAAGGACCTAATGCTGTTTGAATAGAGCAGACTAAGGTTTTATTTGACCTCTCTAATAATCTAGACAGTGCATTAATTCTTTCTGCTCGCACTCTCGATGGCGCTGAAAAGAAGTCATAAGGAAGCAGTTCATTGGAAGCAAGATATATAACTTTTTCTTCAGAGTAAGCTTCTGCCAATGCAGCATAAATACTGTTTACATTATTTGTACTTGTAAGGAAGATATTACTAGCATTAGAGTCGTAATTGAGACCTTGAAGAGTATCAAGGAAGTTGCCTTTCAGATCATCCTTTGAAGAAAACATCATTATTCCATGGTTTAAAAAATGAAAATTATATAGGTAAGTGTATAATTATTTCTTTTTAATTTAACGAGTTACAAATGGACTTATCATTTTCAAAAGAAGATTTAGATTTTAAACAAGAAGTTACTAATTTTTTAGATGCAAATTATCCTGAGGATATAAAAGAAAAACAGGATAAAAGGCTGCCGCTAGAAAAAGAGCAATTTATTAGGTGGCAAAAACTCCTAACTTCAAAGGGTTGGTTTGCTGTTAATTGGCCCTCTCAATATTCTAATTTTCCTGAACTTAGCTTAACTCAAAAATACATACTTCAGAATGTTTTGGCAGATTACAACACACCAGTAACACTTCCTTTTGGAGTAGGTATGTGTGCTCCTGTCATATACTCTTTTGGAACTGATGAGCAAAAAGAAAAACATCTTCCAGGGATACTTAATAGTGATGTTTGGTGGTGTCAAGGTTATTCAGAACCAGGTTCTGGATCTGACTTAGCTTCACTTAAAACTAAAGCAGAAAAAAAAGACGACACCTATGTTGTAAATGGCTCTAAAACTTGGACTACTTTGGCTCAGCATGCAGACTGGATATTTTGTTTAGTTAGAACAGAGACTACAAATATTAAACAAGAAGGAATTAGTTTTCTGCTTATCGATATGAAAACTCCAGGAATTGAAGTTAAACCCATAATTACCGTTGATGGTTCTCATGAAGTTAATATGGTATTTTTTGATAATGTTGAAGTTCCTGTTGAAAATTTAATAGGAGAGGAAGGGCAGGGATGGAATATAGCTAAATTCTTATTGATGCATGAAAGAGGTGGAATAGCAGGTATTTCTGGTCTTAAAAGGGAACTTGCAAGATTAAGAGACCTTTCAGCTTCTACAATTGTAGGAGAAGGAACTTTATTGAACGATCCCGCTTTCAGATCAAAAATTGAAGAAACAGACATAGAGTTAAAGGCAACCGAATACACTGAACTAAGAACTCTATCTTCAATGTCACAAGGAGGATCGCCCGGAGCTGAAGCTTCTATATTAAAAATAAAAGGGACGGAGCTGCAACAAAAAATATCTGAACTTTTTGTAGAAATGTTGGGTTATTACGCTCACCCATTTTTTAATGAAAATGAGTTGGGCTCTAATGAGTCAATAGGGCCAGAATATGCAGGTCCAGTTATGCCCCATTATCTCAATTACAGAAAAGTATCCATTTATGGAGGAAGTAATGAGATTCAAAAAAATATTATATCAAAAGCAATTTTAGGACTATAGACATGGATTTTACATTTAATGAAGAACAAACCCTTATTCAGAGCCAAGTAGAGCAATTTATTCAAAAAGATTATGAATGGGAAGCCCGTCAGTCTTTAATAAAATCTGATACCGGATTTAGCGCGACGCACTGGAAAACTTTTGCAGAATTGGGTTGGTTAGGAATTTCTTTATCAGAAGAATCAGGTGGTTTTGGCGGCAGTGCAATTGAAACCATGATAATTATGGAAGAATTTGGTAAAGGCCTAGTTTTAGAGCCATTTCTAGAAACTGTAGTTATGTGTGCTTCTTTGATTGATACAGCTGGCTCAGAAGAGCAAAAGCAAGAGATTTTATCTGGTTTATCGGAAGGGGATTTACAAATGGCATTGGCCTATGCTGAGCCTCAAAGTAGGTTTAATCTTGCAGACGTTATGACAGAGGCAAAGTCAGAAGGAGAGAATTATATTCTCAACGGATTTAAGTCAGTGGTCATGAACGGTCCTAATGCTCATAAGTTAATAGTCTCAGCGAGGACTTCTGGAAATCAAAGAGACAAGAAAGGCATAAGTCTCTTTTTAATAGATGCCAATGCAACAGGTCTATCAACTAGAGATTATCAAACGGTTGATAACCGTCGTGCTTCTGAAGTTACACTTGAAAATGTTTCAGTCAATCATTCATCATTGATAGGCGCGTTAGACGAAGGCTTTGAAATACTTGATGAAAGCATTGATAGAGCTATATTGGCAATTTCTGCTGAAGCAATAGGTGCTATGGAAGTTTTATACAAGACTACAGTGGAGTATACAAAAACCAGAGAACAGTTTGGAACGCCAATAGGTAAGTTTCAAGTTTTACAACACAGAATGGTCGACATGTTTATGGAATACGAACAATGTAAATCCCTCCTGTACATGGCAACCATGAAACATAACGAATCTGCAGATGATGCAAAGAAATCAATATCAGGACTTAAATATCAAGTAGGAAATGCTGCAAAGTTTATAGGTCAACAAGCCGTCCAGTTGCATGGTGGAATGGGTGTAACGGATGAGTTGAATGTAGGACATTATTTTAAGAGGCTAACTACGATAGGTACAATTTTCGGTAATTCTGACTATCACTTAAAAAAATACACATCCTTATAAGAATGACTACAGAGCAACCAGATAAAAGACTGAGACCAGATTTACCAAAAGATGCTTTTGGAGATTTCCAATACAGGCAAGCTTTAGCTGAAGAGATGCTACCCATGATTGGTCGTATATACAGAGACAATGTTCATATCCTTTTGTATGGAAAACCGTTAGTTAATTTATCTGTTTCTGAGATTATGCAAGCCCATAGATTTGTTAGGGAAGCTGAAAATAATGAGCTTAGTGAATTTGAGACTTATCAAGTTATCGTTGCACTTGCAGATTTAGAACTTGGACCTGCAGAAGTGGATATTGGAATTATTGCAGCAGCTTTTCTTTTTGACAATAAAGATCTTCCGTTAGAAGATTTCGTTAAGAATTCTGTATCTGATCTAGTGGGTAAGAAGGGTTCAATTCTGGATTCAGCCCAAGATGTTGTTTTGTATGGCTTTGGTCGCATCGGGAGACTCCTTACAAGAATGTTGGTTGAAGACTCCGGAGGAGGAGACAATTTAAGGCTAAGGGCGGTTGTAGTGAGGAAGTCAGTTGAAGATGACTTAATTAAAAGAGCCAATCTAATAAGAAAAGACTCAGTACATGGACCGTTTAAAGGTACTGTAAGAGTCCTAGAGGAAGAAGATAAATTAATTATAAACGGCAATGAAATCCAGTTTATATATGCGAACGATCCGTCTGAAATTGATTACGAAGCTTACGGCATTAGCAATGCTTTATTAGTAGATAATACAGGCGTTTGGAGGGATCAATCTGGCCTTTCACAACATCTTAATTCTAAAGGAATAGCTAAAGTACTGCTTACTGCTCCTGGAAAAGGAGGAATAAAAAATGTTGTTCACGGTGTAAATAATGAGATTATGGAACCCACTGATTTGATCATGGGTGCTGCCTCATGTACGACCAATGCAATAGTTCCCGTTTTAAAAGTACTGGACGATGAATATGGTATCGAGTCAGGTCACATTGAAAGCGTTCATTCTTATACGAATGATCAAAACTTAATAGATAACTTTCATAAAAAAGAACGAAGAGGTAGAAGTGCTGCTCTTAATATAGTCCTTACTGAAACAGGTGCTGGAAAAGCAGTAAGTCAAGTGCTTCCTGGCTTGGCAGGAAAACTTACAGCAAATGCTACAAGAGTTCCCACGCCGAATGTTTCTATAGCGATCATGAACCTTCAGCTTTCTAGAGAAATAACAACAGAGAGTTTAAATCTTTTTTTAAGACAGAAAGCTTTCCATTCTCAATATAAAAACCAAATTGGTTTTACTAATTCTCCTGAAATGGTGTCTACAGACTTTGTAGGCAATAGTCATGCGGGCACAATAGATTCTTCTGCAACCATAACAAATAAAAAAAACTGTGTACTTTACGTTTGGTACGATAACGAGTTTGGTTATACAGCTCAATTATTAGGTTTAGCTAAGGAAATGGTTGGGCTGACTTATAAAAGATATCCTAAATTCGACTAATCTTGCTAGCATAAATCTTCCTCGATCACTATAATACACCCGCGGTTTAAAGGTGTTTTGTCTCTCCAACTTCACGAAGGAATGATAAAAGTAAAAAAAGGTTTAAATGTTCCTATCGTCGGTTCTCCAACCGAAGATCTTGATACGTTAAAAAATGTAAGATCAGTGGCCATCATTGGTTCTGATTATCATGGCATGAGACCCACTATGCTCGTCGAAGAAGGCGATACCGTTAAGCTGGGTCAGGCGCTATTTGAAGATAAAAAAAATCCAGGTGTAATTTTTACTTCTCCTGGAGCTGGTAAAATTGAATCCATTAATAGAGGACCCAGAAGGGCCCTTCAATCAGTTGTAATAGAATTGGGAGAAGAAGTTTCTGTTAAATTTAATAAGTACGAGGAGAACCAATTAAAAACAATTCCTTCATCTGAAATAAGAAAAAATCTTATTTATTCAGGTCTCTGGACGGCTTTTAGAACACGTCCTTTTAGTAAAATACCAGCTATTAATTCCAATCCTTCTAATATTTTTATAACGGCCATTGATACCAATCCATTAGGACCTAATGTAAATAAGATTATAGAAATGAATGAGAGTCTTTTTAATTCGGGTTTGAAAGTAATCAAAGCGTTAACCGAACAACCCATCCATCTTTGTGTGGACTCTAACTTCTCCCTAGATTTAGAAAAGGATAGTCAGCTAATTAATCACATATTTAGTGGGCCCCATCCTGCAGGATTGGCAGGTACACACATGCATTTTATATCGCCTGCAACATTAAAAAACGTTAACTGGACCATCAACTACCAGGATGTAATAGCTTTTGGTGAATTATTCTTAACGGGTGAATTGCCAATAGATAAAATAGTAAGTTTAGCCGGTCCACAAGTTACAAACCCCAGACTTATTAAAACAAGAATAGGGGCTTGCACTGACGAATTGTGTGCTGGAGAATTAACACAAAGAGACAATCGTGTAATTTCTGGTTCTATTATTAACGGAAGAGAAGCTGTTGGTCCTTTTGCTTATCTTGGAAGGTATCATAATCAGATATCTGTAGTATCTGAAACAAATAAATCTGATAGACAATTTATGAACTGGTTAAATCCTGGTCCAAGAAGATTTTCAAAAATACCACTATTCATATCCAGCTTATTCTCTGATAAAGAATTTAAATTTAAGACTCTAATGAATGGTTCTGATCGTGCAATAGTTCCCATTGGTATATACGAAGAAGTTGTGCCTCTTAATATTCTTCCAACAATTCTTTTGAGATACATAGCTGTAGGTGAGACAGAAAAAATTCAGAGTCTAGGTGGACTCGAGTTAGACGAAGAAGATTTAGCCTTATGCAGTTTTGTGTGCCCTAGTAAATACGATTTTGGATCTCTCTTAAGAAATAATTTAACTCAGATAGAGGTTGAAGGATAAAAATGAAACTCTTAAGGAATTTTCTTGACGAAAATAAGTCAAAATTTCAAAAAGGTGGAAATCTTGAAAAATGGTACCCACTATTTGATGCTGCAGAAAATTTATTTTATTCGTCTGACAAAAGAACCTTTGGTTCCGTTCATGTAAGAGACAGCTCTGACATACAAAGAGTTATGGTGATTGTTTGGCTTTCAACGTTCCCCGCAATGTTCTATGGAATGTACAACATTGGCTTCCAAGCATTAACAGCCATAGAGGCAATGGGGGTTATTCCTGAAGATGACTGGCATTATATTTTTATAAATATTTTATGTAATTATAATCCTGATAGTATCTTTGATTGTATTTGGTATGGGGCGTGTTTCTTTGTTCCTATTTATGCAGTTACTTTTGTAGTTGGTATTCTTTGGGAAGTTATATTTGCAGTTGTAAGAGGTCATGAAATAAACGAAGGTGCTTTTGTTACTACTGTTCTCTTTGCGTTGTGTTGTCCCCCTGATGCCCCTTTATGGCAAGTGGCTTTAGGAATAAGCTTTGGGTTGGTAGTAGCTAAGGAAATCTTTGGAGGAACTGGTAAAAACTTTCTTAATCCTGCTCTTGCAGGTAGAGCCTTCTTGTACTTTGCCTACCCCTTAACGTGGTCAGGAGACTCTGTTTGGGTAGCTCTAGATGGTTTCAGTTCTCCAACTTTATTAGCTATAGGAGCCCAGGAAGGTCTTGTAGGTATGGAAAATGCGTATTCTTGGTCTCAGGCATTTATAGGAAGTATCCCAGGTTCAGTAGGCGAAACTTCGACTTTATTTATTCTATTAGGTCTTCTAGTACTTCTTTATACTCGGATAGCTTCATGGAGAATTATTGCTGGAGTACTTTTAGGCACACTAACAATGTCAATAATTTTTAACATGATAGGGTCTGATACCAATCCTATGTTCAATCTCCCTTTTTCTTGGCACGTTGTCATTGGGGGTTATGCTTTTGGATTGGCGTTTATGTCTGTAGAACCTGTTTCAGGATCCCACACAAACGTTGGAAGATGGTATTACGGAATTTTAATAGGTGTGATGGTTGTTCTGATAAGAGTTGTTAATCCTGCTTTTCCAGAAGGTATGATGCTTGCTATATTGTTTGCTAACCTTTTTGCACCATTAATAGATCACTTTATTCAAGAAAGAAATATAAAAAAGAGATTGCAGGTAACAATTAAAAAATGAAAAATAATGACACCATAGTTAAGACCTTATTTGTGGCCATAAGCCTATGCCTAGTTTGCTCAGCAGTTATATCTAGCGCAGCTGTGGGTCTCAGAGATCTTCAAGAAGCAAATCAAAAACTTGATCAACAGAAAAAGATCTTGGCTGCTGCCAACCTTTTAGACGATTCAAAATCAATTGAAGAAATATTTCTATCAATTGAACCGAAGATAATAAATCTCAATAACGGTGAATACAGCGACTCAATAGATATTGATTTGTATGACGAAACTGATTTTGCCAGAGACGAGAACACTTCAATCAAACTATCTTCTGATCAAGACATAGCCACCCTCAAGAGAAGAGAGAATTATCAAAAAGTTTATCTGCACTACGAAGGCGACTCTCTAGCTGCTATAATTTTACCAGTTAGAGGCTATGGTTTATGGGGCACGCTATACGGCTACTTGGCTGTAGAGCCTGATTTTCAGACAATCATAGGTTTAGAATTCTTTAAACACAAAGAAACTCCTGGTTTAGGAGCGGAAGTAGACAATCCTAAGTGGAAATCTCAATGGAATGGGAAGACTATATTTTCACCAGAAGGTGAGGTTTTGATTGCTGTTATTAAAGGTTCTGTTGATAAAGCTTCGACCTCTGCAAACTATCAAGTAGACGGCCTTTCAGGGGCAACTATAACCAGCAATGGTGTTTCAAATTTGCTCTCTTTTTGGCTTGGGGACTTGGGCTTCAAACCCTATATAAATAAAATGTTGAACCAAAAGGAGAAGGCTGATGTCTAAAGCACGAGACGTTCTCTTAACTCCTATATTCAATGACAATCCAATTGCATTGCAAATCTTAGGTATATGTTCTGCTTTAGCAGTTACAAGTAATCTCTATGTTACTTTGATCATGTGTGTTGCTTTGACTGCAGTAGTTTCTTGTTCTAACTTAATTGTTTCTTTAATAAGAAATCATATTCCTACCAATATAAGAATTATTGTTCAAATGACAATAATTGCCTCTCTGGTTATTTTAGTTGACGAATTATTGAAAGCTTTTGATTATGAAAGTAGTAAGACCCTCTCTGTATTTGTCGGATTGATTATTACAAATTGTATAGTTATGGGCAGGGCAGAGGCCTTTGCCATGAAAAACGGCCCCTGGATGAGCTTCCTTGACGGACTAGGTAACGGCTTGGGGTATAGCGTAATTCTTATATTTTTAGCTGTTGTGAGAGAGTTATTTGGAGCCGGTGCATTGTTTGGGTATGAAATTCTTCCTCTTGTTCAAAACGGAGGTTGGTATGTAGGAAATAATTTTTTACTACTTCCAGCTAGTTCTTTTTTTATAATCGGTTTTTTAATATGGGGCTTAAGAACTTGGAAAAATGATCAAGTAGAAGTGCCTCAATACACTATTGCCAAGAATAGTCTAGAATCAGAAAAGGGGTCAATTTAAATATGTTTGAACATTATCTTAATCT
>Ga0209710_1003470_pt1 | contig 10597 bp, 17 predicted proteins | sample ArcticOcean_MG_C_5_FD_187436 | JGI IMG/M metagenome (GOLD analysis project Ga0209710, IMG submission 187436) | Marine microbial communities from western Arctic Ocean - ArcticOcean_MG_CB4_138 (SPAdes) (version 2) | ecosystem: Environmental > Aquatic > Marine > Oceanic | place: Arctic Ocean...
GTCAAGGAGCACGGTGGCCCGTTACATATACATATAATAGATTACGAACACATCAAGTTCCGTAGGAAGAAGGATGCTGTGATGTATGCTCTTAGGAATTTCTAGGTTATTTTAGTTTAGCACCAAATCTTTGCAAGAACAGTTCAGCGAATCGTTTGTGGTGTTCTGCACCATAATGCACACCATCACTGGCTAGGTTTGGTTCACCATGAACTTCCCTCTGCTCGAACTTGTCCCAATATGGCCAGCAGTTCTTGATTGTGTAAGTGTCTAGCACGTTACTAACACCCTGTAAGTGTTGGGAATAGTTGTCCTGTGCGAAACAATGGAAAGTTGTGACGTTGTTCTTCTCTGCATATTTCTCTACGAGGAAAACATTCTTGAGTAAATTATTCTTATCTGTCATCTCGTCCTCGGTCTTGAGACGATCGTCATGACTCATCATACTTTCTGCCCAACTCCCTAGTCTTTCTCTTCTGCTCCAGAATGGCCAGCAAACAATTATTAATTCTGGATGAATTACTTTCTCACAGCCATACAGTATTCTCACTATCTTGTCTGCACTGGCTCCTGGCTGTCCTAGGTTCCAATACCTGAGCCTCTTTGTGTTATGTTGTGACACATGATGTACCCAATGCTCGTCGTCTGCGTTGCCCTGTCCAAAGGTGTGTGAGCATCCGAGCACCACAACGTTCTTCTTGCCATCTGGCATTGGCGTCCACTCCGGACATCTGTATCCATGGGAATTGGTCTTGTAATCTGTCAGTGGTGACTTGTTGATGCCAACACTTTCTGGTAGTTCACTATCTGAATAGAAACCGTATTTCATCAGTCTTTCCTTGCAGGCCTAAACACTGTGCCATATTTGCTTTCATACAGTTTGAGTTTGTCTGACAGCTCTTTCACGATCTGTCTGTACTCTGCTATCTGCACTTCGTAGTTGCCTTGCTGTGCCATCAGCATTCTTATCTGATTGTCCTTCTCTTCTATGGCTACGGCTAGGGCTTTGATCTGGTCAGCGTTTTTCATTACTTGCCCTGCCTATTGTAGGCCTTGAAAGATCTCTTCTTGTGCTTGTTCATAGAGGAAGTCTTGACCCTTTTATGAGCATTGCCTTGTGAAGTTTTCTTCTTAGGTGGTTTAGTGTATCCGCTTGAGTTGTTTAACATAGTTTTATATTATAGTAGACATAATCTTTAGTCAAGTATATAATGTAAATAATATTATGATCAAATATCAACTGAGATGCAGATGCACACACGAGTTCGAGGGTTGGTTCCCAGACAGCAAACAGTACACAACACAGAAGAAGCGGGGCATGATCAACTGTCCCATGTGCGATAGCACAGCAGTGGACAAGGCCATAATGGCTCCCGCAGTCAAGACCTCCAAGAAGAAACAGATACCAGATGATTACTTCGTCATGGGCGAGAGTGCAGAACAGATACTGCGGAAACTCAACAAGAAGATCAAGAAAGATTACCAGGATGTTGGTAAGAACTTCGCCAGGGAGGCCAGGAAAGCACACAAGGGCAAACGTGACCAGAAGTTCTACGGTAACCCAACTAAGGAAGAGTCCAACAAACTGTTGGACGAGGGCATAGACCTGTTCGCGGTGCCTGACTACAAGGACAATTAGTCGCATAAAAGTTGATCTTTCTGCACCGGTTGACTTAATACACTTACTAGTATATAATTGTAAACATGGAACGTAGGATAACAGAGATTGAAACTCCAGAGTTACGTAACCATATAACAAAAACCAAGGAAAAGGAAACAATATGCTAACAGGTATGTTTAATACACTTTTTCCTTCTATTAAAAAGGAAGAAAAAACCATGGCAAACTCAACTCAATACGTTGTATACACAAGAAACTTCAAATCAAGAGCGAAGCAGATTGGTGTGTTCGCGGAGCCGGCTTCAACTTACAAAGTAAACGGTGAAGTACACGGTGGTAAAATCAAGTTCAAAAACATGGCAGTAAAAAACACTGCAAGAAAAACAGCTACTAACAAGTTGTTATCAAAAGGTTTGGACTTTACAGTAGAAGTATTAGGTGTTGCACCTAAGAACTCTGCTTTGACTATGAAGTCAAACATCATTTCTTTATTGAAGAAATCAGGAAGAAAAGTAATTAATTACTCTGCGTAATTAATATCTAATTCTAAAGGGGCGGTGCAGAAATGTATCGCCCTTTTTTTACGGAAAAATTTCCACTCAACTAATTCTGCCATCCCAGACACGTGAGAAACAAAGTCTGTTGACCTCCCCACCTCTATGGTACTCATTGAATTTGTCTTTGGAGTCTATTCCGAAGATCACACAATCGCTGACATCTACCCCTAGTCTTTCACAGGTTTCCACTTGTTTTTGTCTGTACTTGTTGAATATCCAATCATTGTCAAATTTTTCAATCAACTTCTGTCCTACGTTAACACTGTAGAGATTTACATATTGATTTTGGTTGTAGGCGACTAGTGTGTCATCATAAAAATCTCTAGTCATTCTCATTCCAATCCTATGGTTCTCTACCGGAAACACCTTGCTCAATGATGTGGTTATCGTGTGTATGCACTTATAGTTGAGGTCCAATTCCTTTATGTCTGATATGCTGATGTAGGCCAAGTCTAGCATCACTGGTATGGATAGTTGATCACATTGTTCGAGTATCTTGTAAAAATCTTTTGGAATTTTACCCGTACCAGAGAAAGGACAACTCATCACAACGACATCGCCTTCTGCTAACGGTTCCACACCGAGCTCGGCAGATCTTTTGAAATGATTCCTGGCCATCATCCAATGATAGAAGTATTCGGCCTTGTAAAGTCTGAGCCTTCGATCAATGTGTTGCAGATAAAAATAACCAAATGTCTCTGTTGTTCCGGCACTGAAGTCAATGTTCTGGAAGCCACTGATGCCCTCGAAAGTTCTGTCCCGTGTGAACCATTCCTTATAATCTACTAGAAATTTCTTCCTGTCGCCTAACTCTGTTTTGATCGAAGCAAGATGTTTAACAGATTCCTCGTCGTGGATCCCCCACGCACCCCCATATGGTTTATCCCTCAAAGGTATCATTACTTGTTTTTGATTCATGTAGGTATTTAATTGTTAGACGAATGGTCCACCAAAATTCTTAAGTTGTTTCCTGTGGTAATCGATCCAAAATTTTTCATCTAGTGCATGGACTCTGTTGTTTCTTCTTTTATCACGTGAAGCCTTATACAGTTGACCTAAATCTTTTTCACGTATTGATCCACAAATGTCTGCTATGTGTTCATGGTCTGTGTTGTCGTAGTCGGGAATGCCTTCGTAGTCTAAATCGAAACCCAGGCTTCTTAGATATTCATTAGTGCCATGGTTGCCTTGTATTAACAGAAGATGTTCGGCAACTATCGGTATCCATGTTTTTTCTGTTAGGTAAACAATACCCTTATCCTGGTTGGTTTCTGAGACTATCGAACAACCAGTGTCTGCATACAAACGAGGCATTGCCTTGCCATTATATTTTCCAATTGCATCTGACATCGGTGATGGCACTTGGTGCTTCTGTTGATAGCCCCCCAACTGCTGGATCTCCGGCCATTCATATTCGGCAGGCAATTTAATCAACTTAGGAAACAGGTGTGCATGGGCATGATCATAATTCTGCAGGCTCAACAGGGTGTCCTTCAGTATGCCTCTATCCGACAATGCCAATAACATGTCCCATCTGTGTTTGTGTAACTGCCCTGTCAGGAAAACAAAAGGGTATTTCTTAGGGGAATCATGTCTAACCAGAGGTTGTGTTGGATCACAAGCGTCAAAAGAAAGAAAATGCACGTTTGGAATGTGTTGGTTGTCCTGATGCAGTCCGCAGGTGGAGAAAGCAAAGTTGTCATAACTTTGCCTGACTTGTTCTACGTAGTGTCTCTGCCTCCGAAAGTTGTCTATCGCATAAAGAAAAATAAATTGATTCTTACGTTTGCATTCCGTTACGATTTGGTCCATCTCTTGTGGACCGCTTAGCCTATCAAGGTCTATGGCCTTTATGTCTGGATTCAATTCCTTGGCTATGTCTAATATCCTATGCATTATCTCGTATAGGTCACCTGCACCATGTGCCAGTGTTATCCTTTATCGTGTTGTATAAAGTAGTATTTACGGTGCTGTTTACTGTGTGATTTGTTTCTAGAACAGGTGTTCTCCGGAAGAAGCATCGGTGATAGTTTCTTGGGTAAAATTTGTACCTGAAGGTATAGTTGGTGCACCAATTTCGCCTTTTCTTGTTAGGAATTGTGCCGCCCAGTCGTCCTCTGCCGCTGTGCCAGGTCCTTTAGTACCAAAGTCGAAGGTCACTTTAAGTTTAGTGTTGTTGCCGTCCCCGTCGGCAACCAATGCCCATTGCAACGTGGTGCAACACTCATCATAAACTGTCTGTAGAGCACTTGGCAAGAACAAGTTTTTAGCTTCCGTAGTGTTTGCGAAAGTAGTGATTTCGTTTACCGCCTCAACATCGGGATCACCATTAGTTTCTTGTGCATATATGTGTGTTCTTTTGTTAAAAGTTCCATATGTATCGTCATTGTTTGGCATTATTAATTCTCCTAAAAGCTAACTTTATTTACCGTTTACTGTATAATTTGTTTTTAGAACAAGTGTTCTACTGAATCAGCGTCCGTAAAAGTCTCTAGGGAAAAAGAGACACCTACAGGTGGATTTGGACCTCCTATTGCGGCGTTTCTTGTTATGAATTGCTCTGACCATTCCTCTTCGAGTGGCACGCCACCTTTTATTCCAAAATCAAATGTAACTTTGAGTTTGGTGTTACGGCCTATTTCATCTTTTACCAATGCCCATTTCAACGTGGTGCAACACTCATCATAAACTGTCTGCATCTCCGCTCGCATGAATGTGTTCTTGGCTCCATCGACGTTTGCAAACACAATTGGTTGAATTTTCTCAATACAACCCGGGTATTTTTGAGAATATATGTGCGTTCTTTTGTTAAAAGTTCCAAATTTATTGTCTGTGTTTGGCATTAGAATTATCCTATAAATTATTTAATGACTTGGCCAAATATCATATTTCATATCCTTGATTTTTCTATGTAGAAGATTTGCAAAAAGGTCATGTGCTTTGGCACTAGGATGACTGCAGGCAGTAATCCATTTTTGCGGTGATCCATGGCCCATAAACCGCTGAAAAAGGTCTTGATCTCTGGGTATTTGCTCTTGTATTAGGCACAGATCCATAAAAGTTTCAACTCCAGATGGTTTGAACATGTCATCCCATGACCATTGATCTATCAAATATGTGAGGTGTTGCTTGACTCCTGCGATCTCTTCATCAGGTTCTTGTGTGACTTCGTACTCCAGGTTCCTTTTGTGCTGAGTGAACAGTGCTTTTTCAAAAAAACTCCTGTTGTATGACTGGTCAAAAGCCGGTGTGATAACGAGTTTTGCGTTGTGTAGCTCACACCATTGTTTCAATTCCATGAAGTGCATTATCTGTTCAAGCACCGCATTTTTGTCTGAGAGTATACCTCTGCTGTAACCGTTCCACAGGTTGGCTCTAGGTGTGTTGCCTTCTAGTGGGTGTGGGTACAGGGTGGTGAATGCTGAATAACCTTTCCAGTCATCCTTTGCCATGTCAAAACGTTCTATAGAACTAGGGCAATACACTACAATTATATTTTCTAATTTGCTCCAATCATACGGCCAGATGTGTAGATTTTTTATGCTGGCCCTGTTGCCCTTGCCTGACATGCCAAAGTTGACCCCTGTGTATTTGCCTTCGAGATATTTGTGTGCAAGAACGTTCACGAAACTGTTCTTGTAGAACATCTTTCTGAAATTTATTGTTCGTCTGTGAGGCCATTCAGGATTCATTGATACTCCATCGTCAAATTCTAACTCTGTGTATTTGTTCAGGAGCCACGATTCTGTTTCGTCATCGATCTTGGGCACAATGGGTTTTCCGTAACCTAGCCACGACCATTGCAACCCTTCCAGCAGTTCCTGGTCATAGGCTCCCTCTCCGCCTGCGAAAGAACAACCCAATGATATTATGGCACGTTTAGTTTTATCCAAATTGGATTTTACCATTTCCCATTGTTTATAATTCATCATGTCAATATTTAATCACAGATCAGGGTTTATAATTTCATCTATCCTGTTTTTGTCGAGGTTGTGCTTGTCACACATCGCCATCAGTGTTTGTTTGTTTCTTGCGTACAATTCCAAAAGTCTGAGATGGTTGTGTGCTATGTCTTCGGCTATGGAAGTTGTGTCTTTCATATTTGTTATCCAGAACTGCGTATTTTCCAATACGGCGTCTATCTTTCTAGATTTGTCTGAGATGCTATCATAATTTGGAAACGGAAGATACTGTTCAAAAGTTCTGAAACCCAGTCCTTTGAGTGTCGCCAGGCTTCCATTATCACCTGCAATGATAAAGGGCACCTTGTTCAATATTGGTATGAAAGTCTTTTCTGTGAGCCACGGTGGTCTGTCCTGTGTGGTGTTGAAGTGACATTCTGACACCACTGCGAAGAGTGTGTTTGCATAGAGCCCAGGATCGTATGGAATGCCACCATAGTGTGTGGTGTTGGACAACAACTGTATCTCGATGTCGTCGGGATTCCTGTTCCGGGACTTCACGAAGTCTGCGAACTGTTGATCGTCTAGTTCCGGTATCAAGGCCCGGCACTGTTCATATGTGCCTGGATGCACATGCAATGACCAAGTGGCATTGTCTAGCAAGTTATCAAGTTTCCATAGCAGTCTTATCCTGTGTTGCCTGTGAGGCTTCCCGATGAGCATTAGGAATTTTTTTGAGTCATTGTTCCAGCGTTGATTGTGCCCGCATGCAGAGTGGTCTAGAACTTTACGACAAGTCCTCCAAATGAAAAAATTAATAAAACATATCTCGGTGTCTAGTGTGCTTGTGTCTTTCTTTTTGAAGCAGGAATCTAGGACAAGCAAAGTGTCGATGCCTTTGCGTTTAAAACTATCAAAAAGTTCCTTCCATAAGTGCATGTCATCTAACAAGAACATCTCCCAGAGGTTCGTTGCCACCAACAAGAAATCCTTGTCAGACTTTCCTCTGCTGATTTTAATTTCTTCTAGTAAGTCATCGACGTAGTCATCACTGCTTTCGTATAGGTGATTATTTGCCCAGTAAGTTGTTTCCAGTGTCAGGCTGTAGAAGTCTCTATGTTCCATAGTAGACCACATTATCTGCTCTTGGATATGTCCTCCATGGATCAAATATGATAGTCTTGTCGTCTGCTGTGAATTTGTCACTCTCATGCACCCTGACTATCACCTCAACAGGTGTGTTTATGCCGTTGACCAATTGGCCACCATGCTCCTTGACATAGTGTTGCAACAGTAAAGAACTGGATCCGTCTGGCATGTTCACACCAGGTTTGTAGCTGTCTGACGAGAACCATATGTTTTTACCGTGTGTGAGTATTGCCTTGGCCATGTTCTCTGCCTGTCGTTCACGTGCTGTCATTATGCTCTCGAACATGTCATACCCTAGGTCGAGATCCTTGGCCAACCAACGCAGTGCGATGTTGTCCCTTGGATGGCAGGCTCCCCCGTCTCCCATTCCGGCTTTCATGTATCTTGGGCTAATTATCCTCATGGTACTTTTTGCGAGTGCTTGTGTTACCACATCAACATTCATGTTGCCAACTTTATGGGCAACATCTTGAATCATGTTGACCAAAGCGACCTTGGTGCTGATGAACGTGTTGTAGAATATCTTCATGGATTCAGTTTCCTCCCATGTTCCGATCTCTATCCGCGGCATGTTCTCACACACCTGGTTGTAGAAGCTCTCCAACAGTTCAGCTCTGTTTTTACAATCACTGTCTTTCATTCCTGTCTTTGAACCTATCATGATCATCTCTGGGTTCACCATGTCGTCTGCCACGGTTCCCATGGCTATCAGATAAGGATTGTACATTAGACTTGTGTTTGTTACCAATGGTGCGAATTCTCTTCTGGTGGTGCCTGGCAACACAGTTGATATCAATACCAGTGTTTGCTCGGGTTTCATGTGTTTGTCACATGCAGACAGTACTTGCTTGACTGCTGTGTAGTTGAAATCTTTTACTGGCAGGTGGCTAGTGGGTGCCTTGCCGTCGTACCCATCCTCGTGTGGGGTAGGTGTTGCAACGAATACTATATCGCTGTCCTCTGCCACAGACTTGATGCTATCTCTGATCTCAATGTGGTCACTGGTCTTGTGTACTATGTCGTAACCTGCGACATAGAATCCTTTTTTGGCCATTGCTTCTGCACAGGGCATACCAAGTTTGCCTAATCCTATGAAGCCTATCTTGGTTGCGTATATGATTTTCTTGCTGAAGAATGATCCTAACATATATGCTAGTTATGGCTCGCTATTGGCTCGCTATCGGATCTCTGATTCTAGATATTATTTTGAATAATCTGGTAAAGGTCCACCATACTTCCGACCTTTGACCTTCTTGCCTGCAACCTTCTGTGTCTTGCCACGTATCTTCTCACTACGGTTACCTGTGCGTTTCATCTTGCCCTTGCTCTTGCAACTGCTGACCCATGAAGCCGGAAGAGAAGACATCGGCTTTGAACACGCACTTGCTGGTGCTGGTCCAATGTTCTCGTCTGTGTTATAAATTTCGTAGATCTTCATCTCACGTGTATTTAACACATCTGTCCATGCGAAGTTGATCTTGTGTAGAGTGTAGCACCCTGTAATAGGATGTTATAATGATAAGGATTAGGTGTAAGGACAGTAAGGTTAGGTGTAGTAAGGTTAGGTGTAGTAAGGTTTAGTTAGGTTAGGTGTTAGGCCAATAAATACTCGTATGAAGATCACAGAACTTTTAGCGCCTATCAAAGCAGAAGACACAACATCTAGTACCACAACATCTAGTGCCATCCAAAGCGACCAGACACAAGATGTAGTGCCACATGATATAGCGTCAGAAAATATATTGGCACTGGAGGTTGACAACATCGAGGAACACCCAGACCACTCTGCCATAGCGGAAGGGGTCAGCCAGATCTTCAGAAGGAAGAAGGGTGGTGCACCAACCAAAGGATTCAGATGCTCATCGGGACCTAGGAAGGGTCGTATCGTTGCCAAACCCAGCACCTGTTTCGCAAAGACTGATCCACAGAAGTCTGCCAAGATCAGGAAGAAGAGACAACAGAAGGCCGGGATAGCAGGCAAGAAGATGGCCATGACCAAGAGGTCAGGTGGTGGATCTGTTAGGAACAAAGGTATCCAGATCAAACAGGCCAAGCAGAAAGGTCCAAGTTTCAAAGCAAAGACCAAAGGCCGAGCTCCAATTAAATCTAAAATAGCCAAACCAAGGAAGTAAGAATCTTTTGGTAAATTAGGTTATTTTGGTAAGTTTGATTACCACTGTATCCTGTAGTTGGTCTCGTCAACCACCACTACATCCAGCATCATACCCACACAGAAAATTTCCTACTTTATATATACATCAATCTTACCAGGTTGACGCTATCCTGTTCCGTGTTAAAATGAAAGCTAACCAAAGGAGTTGAACATATGAAAATAGATTACAAAAATAAACATGGAATGATGGTGGGCTACATAGATGGTTCACAGAATGTCAGTGCCGTGCAGACTGGTTGGGACATCAAACCAGAAGCATTATCAAAATTACTATTAGACAAGTACCCTACCAAGGAGGATGCGATAACAGTCGTTGATTCACCCTTGTTGGTGCCAGTGTTCAAGAAGGACGATTACTGTTATGTTGATGAGTTTGGTGACGTTATTGAATCAAACCTATCTTGGCACAAGGAAGTGATGAGAAAAGATGTTGGCCACTTGTTCCTGTTCATGAAAGGTACATGGCAATATTCGGACAATGGCATTGATTGGGAACCAGCCAAGGAGGCGTTCGTAGATGCCAGTGGCAAGACCATTGAAAGCATCAGAGAAGTATTAGAAACGGAGAGGGTGTAATGATAGAAGGATTACAAGTCAAGGCCATAGAGGACATATCACACGAGATGACGGAGACCTACATGAAGGGCGATTACATAGACGGAATGACCAGTTGGGGGGATGATGCCCTTATGAGTCCCAAGAAGTTCGCAGAAAGGTTCCATTCAGTGTGCCTTGGGTTTGGATACAGGGAGGCCGAGATAATCCCAATGAAATTCGAGATAGAGCAATGGTGCCAGGAGCACCTGGACAAATTAGAAAGCAGGTTCAGATAATGAAAAAGAGAAAACAGAAACAATACAAAATGACCAAGAAGGACTGGGTGGAGTTGTTGAACTTCTGGCCAATGACCATAGTGGTACCTATCATGTTGGTGCTGATCTTGTTCGGACCATGGATCATGCGATGATAATATCAACAGTATTCGGTTTCATCTTGACCATTGTGGGCATAAACGAGACGGCAGTGGCAGGATACAAGGTGATGATGACAGCCAATAACATACATGAGAAGACAGAGAAGAAAGAGTGGAAGGCATCCTTGCACGAGGAAGCCCATCAGATTTTAAAAGATGTAATAAGGGAGGCAGGAAAATGAACAAAGAAAAAGAAGAGAAAGACCTAAACGATTGTTATCAG
>Ga0209710_1003471_pt1 | contig 10596 bp, 8 predicted proteins | sample ArcticOcean_MG_C_5_FD_187436 | JGI IMG/M metagenome (GOLD analysis project Ga0209710, IMG submission 187436) | Marine microbial communities from western Arctic Ocean - ArcticOcean_MG_CB4_138 (SPAdes) (version 2) | ecosystem: Environmental > Aquatic > Marine > Oceanic | place: Arctic Ocean: Canada...
AGATAAATCTATTTTTAAAGAGATACATGAATTTAGTTATGAAACATTAGCTAATAGGCTACGTGAGCTATCTTTTTTAAACAAAGGGATAATACTAACTTTGATAGATAAAAGAAAAAAAGTTGATGGTGAATTTATTAAAGATGTGTTTGAGTCTAAAGATGGATTAAAAGAGTTTATTCGTTTTTTAGATGAAAACAGAGAGCCTTTAACCTCTGATGTGATTTCAATGGAAGGTGAGAAAAATGATATCCCCGTTGAAGTAGCTATGATATATAATACTTCATATTCGGAAAACTTACACTCTTATGTGAATAATATTAACACACACGAGGGTGGAACACATCTTGCAGGGTTTAGAAGAGGACTGACTTCTACTCTAAAAAAATACGCAGATTCATCTGGAATGCTTGATAAATTAAAATTTGATATTGCCGGTGATGATTTTAGAGAAGGACTAACGGCAATTGTTTCAGTTAAAGTTGCTGAACCTCAATTTGAAGGTCAAACTAAAACTAAACTAGGAAATAGAGAAGTGAATTCAGCAGTATCTCAAGCAGTTTCAGAAATGCTTGAAAATTATTTGGAGGAAAATCCAAATGATGCTAAAATAATTGTTGATAAAGTAATATTAGCTGCGCAAGCTAGACATGCAGCTAGAAAGGCACGAGAAATGGTTCAAAGAAAGACTGTGATGAGTGGAGGTGGTCTTCCTGGAAAGTTATCTGATTGTTCTGAACAAGATCCAGCATTATGTGAAGTTTATTTAGTAGAGGGAGATTCAGCAGGTGGTACAGCTAAACAAGGAAGAGATAGGAATTTTCAAGCTATTTTGCCACTAAGAGGAAAAATATTAAATGTTGAAAAAGCAATGCAACATAGAGTGTTTGAAAACCAAGAAATCATTAATATCTATACGGCACTGGGTGTGACAATTGGTACTGAAGAAGATAGTAAAGCATTAAATTTAGAGAAATTAAGATATCACAAGGTGGTCATTATGTGTGATGCTGATGTTGATGGAAGTCATATTGCAACTCTTATTTTGACTTTCTTTTTTAGATATATGAAAGAATTAATTGAAAATGGAAACATTTATATTGCAACGCCTCCTTTATATTTAGTTAAAAGAGGTGCAAAAAAACAGTATGCTTGGGATGATGAAGAACGTGACCAAATAATGGAGAATATGGGTCAAGGCTGTTCAATACAAAGATATAAAGGTCTTGGAGAAATGAATGCTATTCAGTTATGGGAAACCACAATGAATCCTGAATTTAGAACTTTTAGAAAAGTAACTATTGACAATGCTGTTGAGGCTGATAGAGTTTTTTCAATGTTAATGGGTGATGAAGTGCCTCCAAGAAGAGAGTTTATCGAGAAAAATGCAACTTATGCAAATATAGACGTTTAAAAATTAAAATTATATGAAAGTTACCATAGTAGGAGCAGGGAATGTAGGAGCAACATGTGCAAACGTAATAGCGTCACAATCTATTGCAAGTGAGGTAGTTCTTTTAGATATTAAGGAAGGATTTGCTGAAGGGAAGGCTCTTGACATGATGCAAACTTCAACGACTTTAGGTTTTGGCACTAAAATCACAGGAACCACTGGTGACTATTCTTTAACTTCAAATAGCGATGTAGTTGTTATTACATCTGGTGTTCCTAGAAAGCCTGGGATGACTAGAGAAGAATTAATAGGGATTAATGCAGGAATTGTCAAAGATGTTTCAGAAAATATATTAAAATATTCTAGCGAGGCAATTATAGTTGTAGTATCCAATCCAATGGATACAATGACTTATTTAACTTTGAAATCAACAGGACTTCCTAAAAATAGAGTTATAGGAATGGGAGGTGCTTTAGACAGTTCAAGGTTTAAAACATATTTATCTTTAGCTCTTGATAGGCCAGCTAATGATATCCATGGTATGGTAATTGGAGGTCATGGGGATACAACAATGATTCCACTTACAAGATTGGCTAGTTATAATGGAATTCCTATTTCACAAATAATTCAATCGGATGAGTTAGAAAAAGTTGCAAAAGACACAATGGTTGGTGGTGCTACTTTAACAAAATTACTTGGAACTTCAGCTTGGTATGCACCAGGAGCTTCGGTTGGATTTCTAGTGAAATCAATTCTTAATGATGAAAAAAGAATTATTCCATGCTCCGTATTTTTAGACGGTGAATACAATCAAGATGATATATGTATAGGCGTACCTTGTGTAATTGGTAAAAATGGATGCGAAAAAATTGTAAATATTGATCTAAATGATGATGAAAAAGTAAAGTTTAGTGAAAGTGCTGAAGCAGTAAGAAAAATGAATTTAGCTCTTTAAACAAGTGAATTAATAAACGGTTTAACCCGAAAATTTATGTGGAATTGCTTTATCCTGAAGTAAATCATATATTTGCTCGTTTTAAAAAAAGAATTTTCTAAAAATAATTGTATGCAAAATAATGGTTTAATAAAGTTTTTTGCTTTTTGTTTCGGCTTAGTTAGCTTATATCAAATTTCATTTACTTTCATAACATCTAGAGTTGAAGATAAAGCTTTAGAGTATTCAGTAAACTCTATCTCTGATCAACAAGCAAATTTTGAAAACCTTAGGGAAGAAAAATATGTAAATTATTTAGATTCAATTTCAGATGAAAGTATTTTTGGGTTTACAACATATAATAGCGCAAAATCTAAAGAACTTAATAAAGGGTTGGACTTAAAAGGAGGTATAGACGTTACTCTACAAATTTCAGTAAAAGATATTTTAAAAGGTTTAGCTGAAAACACTAAAGATCCTATTTTTAATAAAGCTCTTGATAATGCTGATGCATTGCAGAAAACAACAGATGATACTTACGTAGAATCTTTTTTCAACTCATTTGAATTAATAAGAGGAGATTCCAGTTTGGCTTCACCTGATATTTTTGCAAACAGATCTTTAAGTGATGAGATTAATTTTGAAATGACTGATAATGAGGTTAAACCAATTATTAGAAGAAAAATTGATGAATCTATTGTTTCTGCATTTGAAGTCTTAAGAAAAAGAATTGATAAGTTTGGGGTAACTCAACCTAACATACAGCGATTAGGAAATTCAGGTAGAATTCGAGTTGAGCTTCCTGGAGCTAAAGACGTATCAAGAGTTAAAAATTTACTTCAAAGTACAGCGCAGTTAGAGTTTTGGGTAACTGAAAAAAATGACGATTTTTTAACTTTTCTATCCCAAGCTAATGAAGCATTAAAAGAAATAGTTTTAGATCCTTTGTCAGATTTAAAACCGAAAGAATCTTCTAAAATTGATGACCTTTTAGCAGATGTTGAAGCTAATGATTCTATAGGTAATTCAGATAAAAATCCATTATTTGATTATTTAGTGGGTACTGGTTTTCAAGGAGGTCCTGTAATTGCACAGTTTTTATCCAAAGATCAAAAGAAAATTGAAGAATATCTTTCAATGCCAGAAATAAGACAACTACTTCCTTCTGATAAAAGGTTTACCCGATTTATATTTGGAAAGCCAGATTTAAATACTAAAGTTGTTGACTTATATGCTATAAAATCTAATAGAGATAATGAGCCTCCATTAAGTGGAAGTGTGGTAGTTGATGCTAGTCAGTCTTACGACATAACTAATGCTGCGGCAGTTTCTATGCAAATGAATGGTAAAGGAGCTAGGAAATGGGAAGAAATGACGGGGAATGCTTATAAAGATAAAAGTAATATAGCAATAGTTTTAGATAATATAGTGTACTCTGCGCCTGGAGTTAGTAAAGGTGCAATTTCAGGGGGAAGATCAGAAATTTCAGGTCAATTTACATTAAATGAAGCAATTGATTTAGCAAACGTGTTAAGAGCCGGAAAATTACCTGCTTCTGCTGAAATCATTGAATCTGCAGTAGTTGGTCCTTCACTTGGAAAAGAAAATGTTGAAAAAGGAATAAATTCATTTATTATTGCTTTGATTTTAGTTTTACTGTGGATGATATTCTATTACGGCAGAGCTGGAATATATGCTGATGTTGCACTTGTTTTAAATATTATATTAATTTTTGGAATTTTGGCAGGACTAGGAGCGGTTCTTACTTTACCAGGACTTGCAGGTATAGTATTAACCATAGGTATGTCAGTTGATGCAAATGTTCTAATATTTGAAAGAACAAGAGAAGAGCTTTCTAAAGCTAAAGGCCTTAAACAATCGGTTAGTGATGGTTTTAGTAATGCTTTGTCTTCGATTTTAGATGCCAATATTACCACTGGTTTAACAGCTTTAATTTTATTTATTTTTGGAACAGGACCAATAAAAGGATTTGCAACAACTTTACTAATAGGTATTGCGACTTCTTTATTTACGGCTATATTTATAACTAGAATGTTAGTTGATTCTAGATTAAATAAGTCTAAAAAATTAAATTTTTCTACAAAGCTTACTAAAAATTTATTTAAAAATTTAGGTGTTTCTTTTTTACAAAAAAGAAAAGCTGCTTATGTCATTTCTTTATCTTTAATATCTGTAGGTGTATTTTCACTTTTTACTAATGGTTTAAATGAGGGAGTTGATTTTGTAGGAGGAAGATCTTATACCGTTAGATTTGATAATAATGTTAATCAAGGTGATGTACAAAATGACCTTATTGAAGTTTTTGGGAATGCTGAAGCAAAAACTTATGGCTCTGATAATCAATTAAAAATAACAACTAATTATAAAGTAGATGTGGAAGGATCTGAAATTGATTTCGAAATTGAACAGAAAATGTTTCAAGCAATAAAAAAATATCTTCCAGCAAATATCCTATATGATGATTTCGTTAACGGTTCTGATGATAAAACAGTTGGAATAATGTCTTCTTCAAAAGTCGGTCCAACGATTGCCGATGATATAAAGAAAAATTCATTTCTTGCAATATTTGGATCTTTAATAGTTGTGTTCTTATATATACTATTAAGGTTTAGAGATTGGCAATATTCTTTAGGAGCTGTAGCTGCAGTGTTTCATGATGTTTTAATAGTGTTAGGTGTTTTCTCTATAGCATATACATGGATGCCATTTAATATGGAAATTAATCAAGCATTTATTGCTGCTATTTTAACGGTTATAGGTTACTCTTTAAATGATACAGTTGTTGTTTTTGATAGAATTAGAGAATTTAGACTTGTCAACAAATCTTGGGAATTTAAAAAAATAGTTGATGGAGCATTGAATAGTACATTAAGTAGGACTTTAAATACTTCATTTACCACTTTAGTAGTTCTGTTAGCAATATTTTTATTTGGAGGTGAATCAATTAAAGGATTCATGTTCGCTTTAATTATTGGAGTGATTGTTGGTACTTATTCATCTGTATTTATAGCTACACCAGTTATGTATGAGACTTTAAAAAAGAGTCTTAAAAAAAGTAATTAGTATTAAGCTTTTTTGCTTTTTAACATAAAGAAAATTCCTGTCAAGATAAGCGGAATACTTAACCATTGCCCTGTTGATAATATTCCAAGTAGTTCTTCTATATAGCCTCCTTGACTTTCTTTTACGTATTCCACTAATACTCTTATTGAAAATAAGCTAGTTAAGAAAACTCCAAATAAAAACCCTGTTTTATTTTTCAGTTCTGTCTTCCAATATAATTGTCTTAATAATATAAAGAGAAGCAAGTAACCGAATGCTTCGTAGAGTTGAGCAGGGTGTCTTGGGAATATTTCTCCATTATTTAAGAACACGACTCCAAAGTTTGATTCTGTGTAATTTCCAACTATCTCAGAATTAAAAAAATTTCCAATTCTAACAAACATTCCTCCAATAGTAATTGGAATTGCAATTCTATCAAAAATCCATAAAACAGAATTAAACTTGAATTTTGATTTATAAATAAACATAGCTACCAAAATTCCAATTGCAGCACCATGACTTGCTAAACCTCTGTAACCAACGAATTTCCATCCATCAATTATTCCAAAAAACAAAGAATCATTAATATCTTTTTTTATTGGAAGAAAGATTTCAAATAAATTATTTTGATAATAATCCCAGTTATAAAAAATAACTTCACCTAGTCTTGCGCCTATTAAAGTACCCATAACAATATATATGAAAAGTGGTTCAACTAGCTCTATTGATTTGTTATCGTTTATGTATATTTTTTTAATTAAATAATAACCTAGAGAGAAGGCAATTATAAACATAACACTATACCAGTGAATTGCTAATGGACCTAGGTTAAAGAATATCGTACTTGGTGACCAGTCTATTTTTAATAATGTCATTTTGTTATTTTTTAATAAATATATGAAACAAAGTAATGTTTATGGAACAGCATCAAATCCTTTTCCACCCCAAGGATTACATTTAACAATTCTTTTAAGTCCTAAAAAACTTCCTTTAATTAGTCCGTGTTTTTGCAAACACAACTTAAAATATTCTGAACATGTTGGTGAATATCGACATGTTGAAGGGAGTATAGGGGAAATTAAAATTTGATAGGATTTAATGATGATGATTAAAGGAAATACAAGTATTTTCTTCATCAAATAAATTTATATGAAGAATCTTTTTTTTCATCATTTAATTGAACACCTATTTCTAATAATTCATTTCTAATTTGGTCTGATAGCTCAAAATTCTTGTTCACTCTAGCTTGATTACGTAGTTTAATAAGTAACTTGATTAATTCATTTGATGAGTCTTTTCTAGTTGAATTGTCGCTTTCTTTCATAAAGCCTAAAACATTAAATAAAAAATTATTAAATACCTCATGTAACTTCTCTTTGTCAGATATTTTTAAGTTTTTAGATTTAATATTCACACTATTAATGAACTTGATACAATCAAACATTTCTGCTATTAGCATAGGAGTATTAAAATCATCATTCATTTTAGAATAGCAATTTGCAATCCAAAGGTCTACATCAAAATCAGATTTTTTTTCATTACAATCAAGTTTAGAAATTAAATTGTATCCGCTCATTAGTTTATTAAACCCTTTTTCAGAAGCTAATAAAGCATCATTACTTAAATCTAAAACACTTCTATAGTGAGCTTGATAAATAAAAAATTTAACCACGTTCGGACTGAAAGATTTACTCAGGATCTTATTGTTTCCATTAAAAATTTCATTTGGTAAAATGAAATTTTCTATAGATTTTGACATTTTTTTTCCGTTCAATGTCAACATATTAGTGTGCATCCAATATTTAGCAGGATTACTACCGTCAATAGCTTCCGATTGAGCTATTTCACAATCGTGATGTGGAAATTTCAAGTCTAATCCCCCTCCGTGAATATCAAAAAAATCACCTAAATATTTCTTACTCATGGAAGTACATTCTAAATGCCATCCGGGGAATCCTTTTCCCCATGGTGAATTCCAAAACATAATATGATTTTCTTCAGCTTTCTTCCATAAAGCAAAATCTTGAGGATTTTTTTTATCAGTTCCACCGTCTAATGCTCTAGACTGGTTCATCATATCTTCAACCTTTCTTCCACTCAATTTTCCATAAGTATTAGATACATTGAATTTTAAAATATCAAAATAGACAGAACCGTTTTTTTCATAGCCGTATCCAGCATCAATAATTTGCTTTATACTATCAATTTGTTCAATAATATGCCCAGAAGCTGTTGGTTCAATATTTGGAGGAATTGTATTTAATTTTTCTAAAATACTATGAAAATCTAATGTGTATTTTTGAACTATCTCCATCGGTTCAATATTTTCTAATCGAGCCTTTTTTGACACTTTATCTTCGCCAGACCCATCTTCATTTTCTAAATGACCTACATCTGTTAAGTTTCTTACGTATCTTACTTTGTAGCCTATATGAGATAGGTATCTATAAATTAAATCAAATGAAATAAAGGTTCTGCAATTTCCTAGATGTGCATTATTGTATACTGTTGGTCCGCAAACATACATTCCAACATTATCATTATCTATTGGAACAAAAAAATCTTTTTTACCTGAGAGTGAGTTGTGTATTTTTAAATCTTTACAATATTCAGATTTCATTTTTATATTATAGTGAACTTTCGTTACGAATATAATCTAAAAATTCTCTTTTAACACTTTTGTCTTTAAACTTACCTCCAAATTCAGCAGTCACTGTGCTACTGTCTATATCTTTTATTCCTCTAGAATTAACACATAAATGTTTAGCATCAATTACACATGCTACATTTTTTGTTTTAAGTGCTTCTTGAAGAGCTCTAACTATTTGAATAGTTAATCTTTCTTGAACTTGAGGCCTTTTTGAGAAGTATTCTACAATTCTATTCATTTTTGAAAGACCAATTACAGTTCCGTTAGAAAAATATGCAACATGAGCTTTACCTACTATTGGAAGTAAGTGGTGTTCACAAGTAGAATAAACTGTAATATTTTTCTCAACTAACATTTCTTGATAGTTATATTTATTTTCAAATGTTGATGATTTTGGAAGGTTTTCAGGTTTTAACCCTCCAAAAATTTCATTAACAAACATTTTTGCTACCCTAGAAGGTGTTCCTTTTAAACTGTCATCAGTCAAGTCCATTCCTAACGTTTCAAGAATATTAAGAACATCTTTTTCTATTATTTTAATTTTTTCTTGGTCAGATATTTCAAAAGCATCGTCACGAATTGGAGTGTTAGCAGATGAAGAAACATGGTCGTCTCCGATTAAGTCTAGTTGTTCTTCGAAAAGTTTGTCGTATTTCATATTAAAATTTCAAGTGTAAATATAATTAAAGATTAATTAATAGAATAATAGATTTTATTTATTGAGACATATGATATTCTCAATTTTAGAATTTAAAAATTAAAGATAAATTAGACAGGGAGTGAGTGGTGTGAATTTGTGCTAAATCAGTCAATCCTGAGTCAAATAACTGATGTTTTTTATTAGATTTCAGGATCTTATGAGAAAAATTAATAATTGTTTCACCTAAATCGTATCCAAAACCAAAGGATAATGATTTTGAATCTGCCATCATATCTAAATCTTTATATGGACTTGCTATTTTTGTATAACCACCTCTAAAACTAAATTTTTCTATTCTTATTTCACTTCCCATTCTAATGTCAAGTGTGTTAGTAAGTTTGGTGTTAATATTTCTATTTATATTTAAAAAATCTTTATTTGGTTTTAACTTCGATTTTGAATAATCTTTACTAACAAGATCGATACTTAATATTCCAAAGTTACCTAGAACAATGGCTGCGCTAGTAGTAATTACAGAGGGAGTGTTTATTTTATAATCTGGGTAAGCATTGATTACTTGTGGGTTAACTTTGTCTTGGTATTCAACGCCATCAAGGTCTACAGATCTTATTTCAAGAGACTGATATGTTTGATCTCGTAAAGTATACCATGTAGGTGATTGGTAAGAAAGTCCAAATCGAAAAGAATTAAATTTTGCAATCCCGCCTAATTGAATTGAGACACCTTCACCTTGAGTTATTAAACTATTTTCAAAACTAATAGCTGTTATAGCAGAATTCTCAGAAAAATTACTTTCGTTGTGTACTATATAATTTTCAATATATATATTATGAGTGTTTAGATTCATTCCAAAATAAAAATTTTTTTTGTATTGGATGGCAAAATTGAAGTTATATTTAGTGTTTACTCCTTTAGTCTCACTAATGTATTGTTGGTCAACTCCTTCACTGTAATTTGCTAAAGAGTAGAAACTATTAGAATCTTTATCATAATTTATAAGATAAGCCTGGTATCCTAAAAAAGCTTGTTGTGCAGAAAAACCATAGTTCTCCCCTAAATATTTATATACACCAGAAACACTTTCATTACTTCCAACACTAAGATCTTCCGTATTAAGACCAGTTGAATTATTTAAAAAAAATTTGTCTATAGAATTTAAAGAGTTTCTTCCCTTTACAACAAAATTATCTTTAAAAGAGTTACTTGTTTGAATATTAAATCCAAAAGAAATTTTATTAATATTTCCCTCGGCATAATTTTTTAATAGCCATATAACTCCACCTTGACTAAATGAAAAATCATTAGCGTCTTGACTTTCATGGTTATTGAAAAAAATTGTTTTGTTTTCTTTTTTTTCTAATGAAAGTGTAAAACCATATTCATTATCATTGAAAACAGCACTTCCTGCAGGATTTGTATTGATGGCTGATAAATCTCCTCCCAAAGCTCCAAAGGCACCTCCCATAGATTCAAATCTTGCGGTTCCGTTAGGATTGTCCATTAAGGTGTTTAATATTTCATTTACACTTTGAGCACGTGTAATTACTGAAATAAATAAAAATAAAAATATTATAGCAAATGACTTTCTAATCATAATTTTATCTTCTCCCTTTAGAAGTTCCTACCGACGACCTTGAAGATGAGCTAGTGCTACTTGATGAACTTCTAACTGGTGGTGAGGAGTAAGATGATCTAGAGCTACTGTTATTAGAATTTGAACTAGATCTAGATACATTGTATGATTTATTATTCGAACTATTAGAGTTTTGATTACCATTGCTGGTTCTAGATACATCATAAGATCTTTTATTGGAACTATTTGAATTACTTACAGAATTTCCGTTAGATCTTTTTCTACTTAATTGAAAATTTGATTTTCCATTTGAAGATCTTTC
>Ga0209710_1003472_pt1 | contig 10596 bp, 6 predicted proteins | sample ArcticOcean_MG_C_5_FD_187436 | JGI IMG/M metagenome (GOLD analysis project Ga0209710, IMG submission 187436) | Marine microbial communities from western Arctic Ocean - ArcticOcean_MG_CB4_138 (SPAdes) (version 2) | ecosystem: Environmental > Aquatic > Marine > Oceanic | place: Arctic Ocean: Canada...
GTCTCCAGACCATCATGGACTTTTCGTTGACGACCTTGCCAGTGGAGACGGCGTTGATCTTTTGTAAGCTTTGGACTTGGGCAATGGATTGCATGTTTATTTATTTATATTTATAAAGAGTGTATTTATGCCGCTTAACCTCTTGTCGGTTTTCTGGTTTTGTTTTTTTTTGTTCTTTTTTTATGTCCTGCTGCTGATTTGCGATCTCGTCACGACAACGTGTCAAATTCAGCAGCAGCAAGCGCACTCGCTGCTGACGGCTGATGCTGACGATGGCTGTTGCAGCAAAAAAAGACAAGCAACACCATCGAGAGGAAACAAAAAAAAGAACGCGAATGCTTACGACGACGAACAAACAGAGCTGTTGTGTGATAATCAAATACGGATATCGGCGTTGTCCTTATAGAACATTAACAACAACAACAACAACAACAGCAACAGCAACAAATAGGAGTAGTTCGTTCGTTCTATCAAAAATAAACGCAAATAATAATATTAATATTAATATTAACAATAACTACTCGACGAATATAGGAAGTAAAATAACGAGTTTTAGAAGAAGAAGAAGAACTAATATTATTATATCTACTACTGCTCAGATGCCTTTTTCAACTAAGAGAGAGGAAGAAGAAGAATCAAAATTAATAACATCAGTCGCCAATAAATTAACTTCTCTAGCAAATCATTCCCTCTGCGATAGATTAAACGCAGACCCGGAACAGAAAGAGAACGAGCCAAATCGAAAATCGAGGAGAGTAAAATCGGGCCATTACGTTCTCGTGAAACCGCAAAAATTGCAAAAGCCTTCGATGATCATGCATTCGAAAAAAGTACTCGAACAGATTGGATTATCAGAAGGGGATGAAAAATCTGAAGTATTCGTTCGATTCTTTTCTGGAGATTCAGAATGTATTCCAGAAATGAAAACATGGGCGACGCCGTACGCTTTGAGTATTATGGGACAAAAGCATACTTCAAACTGTCCATTCGGAACGGGCGAAGGATATGGAGATGGGCGTGCAATTTCAGTTGGTGAAGTCATAAATAAGAAAACGAATAAACGCTACGAAATGCAATTAAAGGGTGGAGGTCAAACACCATTTTGCCGCGGTGCTGACGGACGCGCAGTACTTCGCTCGAGTATTCGAGAATTCGTAGCCTCGGAAGCGATGGACGCGTTAGGCGTTCCAACAACGCGCGCGTTATCGTTAATTCGCTCTGAAGGAGGTGATTTTTCTAATAGACCGTGGTACAGTGCATCAGTAGAAAAGGAAGTATCGAAGCAGCTCAGCGAAGTCACTGTTGATGATCCGAGACTGGCTAGATTTGACGCTTCTGAAAGAGAAGCTGTCGTCGCACTTCGAGTGCGCGCTCAGAAACGAGACCCAGATACGATGATCCAGGAACCAAACGCAATCACGACACGCGTTGCGCCGTCGTTTCTTCGTGTTGGTCATTTCGATTTATTTTCGCGCCGCGCATCAAAGCCACAAGCGAGCGCTTTACAAAAACAAGAGTTAGAAATGCTCGTTAGACATTGTTACTTTAGGGAGTTTTCTAACGACGACGACGATAGTAATTGGTCTTCAACAGCGCCAATAGAAGATGTCGCTCGCGCTGTTCTAGAAAAATCAGCCGATGGAATTGCGCTTTGTGTCTCTGAATGGTTGAGAGTAGGATTTTGTCAGGGCAATTTCAACGCCGATAACTGCCTCGTCGCTGGACGAACGATGGATTATGGTCCGTTTGGTTTCCTCGATGCGTACGATCCTGCTTTTGCGAAATGGACAGGGAGTGGAGAACATTTTGCATTTGCTGCGCAGCCTCAAGCTGCCATTGCAAACTATTACACTTTGTGCTCTTCGCTCGCAATTTTGTTGAAGGGAAAAGAAACCGAAGGAAACGCTTTTATTGAAAACTTTGCAAAAACGATTGAGAAAGATATAACGAACGTTTGGGCAAAAAAGCTCGGCTTTCGTGAAGACGCGCCAAGTTCCAGTAAAGCTGCTTCGCGCATCTTTTATGACGATACTCTCCAAGATCTTCTCTATAGACACAGGGCTGATTGGACGTTGTTTTGGAGAGAGTTATCAAAAGTTGCGCCTTTGCTTCTTAAGCGAGAGATGTCCGCATCACAAGCATTTTCGACTTTTCTCGATAAGAAAGTATTCTACAAAGTGAAATTTTCGAAAGATGAAATTGATACGTGGACAAAGGCGTTAGATGCGTGGATTGTAGCACTGCGCACGTCCGGTGAAAACGATAGTACAAGTTCTGAAGTCGTATCGAGGATGAATGCGGTTAATCCAAAATATGTCCCGAGAGAATACATGCTTGTTCAAGCATACGAAGCTGCTGAAGTCGGTGATTATTCCGTATTACGCGACATCTTCAAAGTGTGTTGTGAAAACCCATACGGAGTAGGGGAGGATGATAATGTTATTGGTGGTAGTAGTACATACTATCGTCTCGCGCCTGAAGAAGCTCTTTCAAAAGGAGGCGTCGCTTTCATGTCTTGATCTTCGTAATCTTTCCAAGTCGTTGTGTTTGAGTGTGTGTGAGTGAATACTAACACACGCTCGCAACCGGGAAAGAAACTCTATTAACGTGCGCGCATGCGCGGATTTTTGTTCTTTGATTTTACAAAAAAGAATACATAACGTGACGACTGACTGTCTCAACTTTTCGATGTGAAGAAGACTGATGTTTGATAAGAAAAAATCCATGGCGCTTAATAATGATAAGAAGAAGAAGAAGAAGAAGAAGAAGAGCAATAAGATGTACGAGGAGTATGATGTTCGAATATATTCTCTCTTAGTCAAGGCGAGAATGTATAAATAATTGTAGTTTATTGTTAATTAATCAATTAATAGTAATAGCAGTAGTAGTAGTAGTAGTAGTTTGATGAGATATTACAAGATTTCAAGTTCATCAGCCTTTAAGTGTACTAAAAAAGTTTTATCGCCTCCGTTCGGGTTCGCGAACGCGACTTTGATCGGTAAATTGGCCGATATATAAGTCCCTTCGTAATCATCGGCTCTTTGTGCGACTTCGCCTAACATGCCGTTTAAGTCCGTAGCCGCTCCTTTTGATTTCGGTACGTGATATACGACGACAGATTGATTCACTTTCACTTTGGCCCCAACTGGAACATCATCCTTCTCTGAAACACCGACTGAAACTATTAATAAGTTTCCTCTTCTAATATTATTATTATTATTACGAGCAGCATAACGTTGTTTGATGTTATTATTGAGTAAAGTAGTAGTAGTAGTAGTAGCAGTAGTAGTAGTGTTACAGATCGTTGCGCATAGGGTAAACATGTTTCAATTAATTAATATTTATAATGATTGTGGTAAATAAGTATATTAATAATCTGTGATTAATGTTTATGTTAGACGCGAGCGCGCGTATTTCTTCTGATGCGGGAGAGATAAAACAACTATACTGATGATGAAAAAGTTTATCCAAAAATTAATAATAACGAGAGCATCGTCAGCAGCTTTGGCTTTAGCCAGCTTTACGAGTAGTCATCAGTCTTCCATCAGCTCACAAAATTCGAAGAATATTTTCTCTCCATCACACAACAAATATAGCACATAGCGCGGCTTAAGCAGTCCGCCTTTGAATGTCTTTGAGAAGACACTGCTCCAAAATATTCACCAGATCAACGGCAACGAATTTAATTTCTTCTACTACTACTTCTTATTCAACTCATAGTCGCTATTGGAATAGAAGTGTATTAAATAATCATCATCTGAATCTGAGTCCGAATCTGCTGCTGCCGTCAGCCACTACAATAATAAATAAAGCTTTCTCTCAAGTTAGACAGAGGACGATGGCAACAGCATCAACGACACCAACGGCGACAATAACAAAATGGATTTCGTTCAAAAGAACGAGTCTGATTGCATCTCTTCGTGCATCTCAGTTTAAATATAAGAACTCAAAAATGACGACGAGATTTAGTTCTAGTGGCCGCCAACACGGGCAAAAAAGAACGTTCAAAGCAGTAACTACTGAGAACACAGCGACTGATGGTGGTAGTAGCAGTAGTAGTACTAACAGTACTAGTAGTAGTAGCAGTAGTAATTCGAGGACAAAAAAGAATAATGCAGCGAAGAGTACTACTACTACTTCCACTACTGCTGCTGCTAATAAAAATTCTACAACGTTACCGAAACCGCCAAAGCAGAAACCGCTTGCTGCGGCGAAGAAATCGACTGCTACAACCAATAATAACAAGAATAGTAACAAAAACAACGCAGTAGATGGTGGATCGGGTGAGAACAAACTTGCCGCAGCATTATCAGCAAGTGCTACTGCTACTACTACTACCACTAATAATAATAATAATAATAATCAACGTGGGAATAACAGGAGAGGAGCGAGCGCGTTTAAAAAGAAAGTTGTTCAGGCGAGCAACGGAAAACAGCAAAGTGTAAAGTCGAATGAGGACATTACTTTGTTTCCAAATGGACGCAAAAGATTAAATAGAGTGGATGGGAAAGCATTTTTAGATTTATATAAAGAGCAAACTGGCGGTGATACGCTGTGTAAATCCATAGATGAATCGAAGAACCTACTGCATTTTTTGCAACAAAAAATGTCATTTAAACAAAAATTGACATTCAGCACTAGTGGACCAGCCCATCAAAGTAGATTCGTTTCAACGCTCGAAGTCCCCATACAGTCCGCAGTGTTCGCATCGTTAAACGTGCTACCCTCTTCGGCAAAAGTTGAAGGCGATTTAGTCACATTCGTGGGCGGAGGAGTCGCGTATAGCAAAAGAGAGTCGACTGCGCTCGCTGCGTTGGACATCTTGAAACAACTTCTCGAGTCTGGTATTAATCCGAAAAATCCACCAAACATGGCTGAATTAAAAGAAGCTGCAATGAAAAAAAGGATTCAAAACGCGCAGGCTTTGCTCGAATTAGTTGATAGCTCGAGACCACAAATCGATATTTCGAAGAGACAAGATGGAAGAGCTGGATTTCAAGCCACGCTATCGTGCTTTGTCGATGGTGGGAAAAAGCTAGACGGACTTGGCCATGGAAAGTCAAAATCTGAGGCTGAAGGAAATGCACTTCTTAACGCGTCTGAAGAGCCTTTACGCGAACTTCTTGGTGAAAATGTGATGAAACGACTGAAGAAAGTTATGGACGAATCGCCCGGCGGCCACGTAGCAACGTTGCGAATTCAAGCTTTACCTGACGAGGCAGTTGAAGTCCTCGTCAACGCGATGGGTTCTCCGGATGAACACGACGCGAGAGTGCTGGCATTGAAAACCGAATGCGAACAACTCGAACAGCGCAGAGAAGAAAAGGAAGCACGCAACGCTGAAAACGGAGGAAGTACGCCAAGTTGGAGAAAAAAGGATGAAAATTTGAACGAATACCTGTTCAAATCTAAAAATCCGGAAGATTTATCGAAAGCTGAAGAAATTTTGGCAAAAAAGTTTCGTGATGAACGAGCTTTAGCATCGAAGGAAATTTTACAGGAAGAACTTGAACGAGAACGAAAAGCAAAAGAGGATGAAAACTCAGAGGAAGCTAAAATGGCACGCTTTAGAGGAAAATTACCGATCATCGAGTTGAAAGAAGATTTACTCAAGGCGCTAGAGACGCAATCAGTAGTTGTTGTTTCCGGAGGCACGGGTACGGGAAAATCTACACAGTGTCCGCAGTACATTTTAGAAGATGCGTTGAAGAAAGGCAGAGGTGCGGAGACTAAAATAATAGTTACGCAGCCGCGTCGAATCGCTGCAATTTCAGTCGCCGAGCGCGTGGCAGCAGAACGCTGCGAACCAATTGGAAACTCTGTCGGATATCGTGTTAGATTACATGGTTCAGAACCGAGGAGCACTGGGGGTACCGTTCAGTTCGTCACCACTGGCGTTCTTTTGAGACGATTGGTTCGAGATCCGGAGATTTCTGACGTTTCGCATGTTATTATTGACGAAGTTCATGAACGAGACATAAACACGGATTTCTTACTCGTCTTGCTGAAAGAGTTAATACAAACTAGGAAAGATTTGAAAGTTGTTCTAATGTCTGCAACGTTAGATGCGGAATCATTCTCAAAGTATTTCTCAACAATTGCCGATACCAATCGACAAACTCCCTTGCTCTCTGTACCACCAAAACCTCGACATCCAGTCGAGCTGCATTACTTGGAAGACATTCTGGAGCGATCTGCGTTATCAGCTGTCGATACAAAAAATGACAGCGATGATGATGATGCCAATATTCTCGTTGCAAGTAATGAAAACGAAATGACAAAGTTTAAAAATAACGATTGGCCGGCAAACGTTCGACGCCTCGCGGCTGAATTATTACACGTACAGGATCTCGCTCTCGCGCGCGAGCTCGAAGAAGTCGAAGCAGAATCAAAAGCATCTATGACGATTGAAAGAATTGCAGATGCCGAAGATGCAGGTGAACAACCTGAATTCTCGGAAGATGAATTAGAGGATGACGACGAGGATGACAGCCGTCTAAATGATGACGAGGATAGTTTGAACGCATGGGAGGACAAAATGAAAAATGATAGTCGTCAACACGCACACGGTAGACCTAGACTTCAAGCGCTGCGAAGAGCTGTTGCGCTGAAGAACGATCGAACAAATATTGGGAAACCTGAATTTGGTGGAGGGAAAATGCGACGGGTGAATAAAAATGTGAAACTCGGAGACCGCGATCAGTCCGAAGTCGCCGTGAACTTGGTTGCTGAAATGGCTACTCACATAGCTATGAAAGAAATCGAAAATAATCGTAAAGGTACCGTGTTGTGCTTTTTGCCTGGTTGGGACGAGATCAAATCTGCGACTGAATTGATTCGGAAATCTGCAACGTATGACGAAGACACTATGAAAATAATGCCACTTCATTCATCTGTTCCACAAGAAGAACAGCAAGCCGTATTCAAACCTGCGAAAAATGGAACGATGAAAATAATATTGTCCACAAACATCGCAGAGTCTTCTGTTACTATTGATGATGTTCTCTCTGTGATTGACGCTGGCTTGGTTCGGGAGATGTCCTATAACGCAGAAAGTGCAATGTCCTCTATGGACACTGTTCTGATATCTAGCGCGTCGGCAACTCAGAGATCAGGAAGAGCTGGCAGAGTTGCCCCGGGATCATGCTTCCGTATTTACTCTAGGGGTGTACATGCCTCAATGGCTGAACGTCCTACACCTGAAATTCAGAGAACGGCGTTGGAAGCTACATGCCTGCAGACGGCATCAATGACTGAAACAGGCGTGCAGAAGTTCTTATCTAAAGCTCTGGACCCTCCAAGTGAAGATACTGTGAGTTATGCGGTTGATCGGTTAACCAAGTTGGGTGCAATTCAAACCACGATAGCGGGTGAGAAATTAACACCGTTGGGTAGAACAATTTCTAATCTCCCAATCGATCCAGCAATTGCAAGAATGCTTCTTCTTGGATGTGTGACAAAATGCTTAGATCCAATTCTAACTGCCTGTGCTTCGTACTCATCACGCGATCCGTTTTACGTGCCCCCTGGTATGCGAGACGAGGCTAGATCCATTCGTCAGTCGTTCCACGAGAGCTCTGATTTGCTCGCTATATGTAAAGCTTGGGATCAATGCAATAATTTGTTCACCAATCGTGATTACGACACCGTTCGCCGTTGGGGGTCTGACAATTTTATTTCAATCGTTGCTATGAGCAATTTGACATCCGTGCGTGCGCAACTATTGAATGAGTTGATTAAACTAGGCTTTGTTTCTGAGCGCGACTGTGACGGGTATGGTCAACGACGAGTTTTGCGCCACGATGCCAGCATAAACACTAATGCTAATAACGATGCACTTTTCAAAGGCTTAATCGCGACTGGGCTTCCTTCAAACCTGGCCGCGCGAAGATCGCTTGGTAGTTTTGGAACTTTGCGTACGCGCACGGAAAGCCATGCGGGATTACACCCATCTGGAGTTGCTTTCCATAGATCACCCCCGCGAGGAGTTAATTTGCCCAAATGGTTTGTTTATCGAGAGATGGTTTTATCATCTTCGGTATTTTTGCGTGATTCTACAGCACTTTCGCCCGAGCAAGTTGCCTTGTTTGCCGGACATAAAATATCATTTGCACCAAAGCTTGAAGAAGAGTTGGGACAAAACGACGATGATAATAACAACAATAATAATAATAATAATAATAATACTTTACTCAAAGCGGATGGATCTATTAATAACTCGACAGATATGGACATGTCATTTGATGGTGATGATATGGTCCCGTCATCTCGTTTCGACCGCAGCGCAGCTAGTAGAGCCAAGTTTCTTCTCGATGAATGGGTATTATTGGATTCAAACTGCGAGGATACCATGGATTTACTTCGAGACGCTAGAGAAGAGTTGAATATGGCTCTCATTTGGAGAGTGATGTATCCGCGAAAACCACCACAAGAGTCGTCGGAACAAATTGTTGATGCAATTGCGAGCATGCTTCGAATTATCGATGAACGCGATCGAAGAAAAGAAAGAACTCGAAAGGTTTTTACAAAGAGACGCTTCGAAAAATAAAACCAGCAAACGAAAGAAAAAATATATATAAAGTCAATTAGAATCTAAAATAATAATATACAGCAGTCTAGTTAGTATCGCAATAATATACAAATATTTTCTATACATGAATCATCTCTTCTTTTTACTGAGAAATAATCTTTCTACTTCTTCGATTGATGATGGTGAGGAGGATGATGACTTAACCTTTTTCTTCTTCTTTCGTGTTTGTTCATTCGCAGATATTTGTAGCGCAATATTGTCCTCATAGCCATCTCTCCAGCGTAACAATGATGGAACAGGACTTGCGCTATATAAATCAGCTATTACCTGCTCAAGTACTTCATTTGAGATTTCACCCCGTAAATTACACGTTTTCTTCACGTGATGATAGATATTCTGTTTTTTATATCCCAAACACTCGCCTATTAACACTCCGTAATATGCAGATTGCGCAACGAGCGCGCCTTGAGCTCCAAAAGAAGATAAAAGCTCTGCACGTTCTTTATTTGGAGAAATTTTTGGATAAATAATAGCAGAAAACGTTTCTGATGAGCCTTCTATTTTGCTAGGTATGCATGCGAAAATAAGATTCTGTTTTGCAACCTCTCTCAACGCTCTTTTAACAAACGGCATATCAATCGGTTGAATTTGGCCATTCTCAACGAATGGTGCGTATAGCTGAATCAATGCGAGTGGTCGATTCCCTGCTAAGAGAGCGTATATTTCACCAGCGTTCAAAGTGTTTCTCTCTATAATTGTTAAAGCTTTTTGCGTCGGCGTAGTTCCGTCGGCCCAGAAAGATGGATTTTTCAGAGCCTTTTCTACGATTGTTTTACAGTCTGTTACTTTCTCGTGCTTTTGATAGTTCACGTGAATTATTGGTTTGTGTCGCGATGTATTCAATATCGGGTACTTGTTTCTTTTAACTAAATCATCATGCAACACTTTAAAGTCTGGACAAAACTCGAGCAGTTCGATTGGACATAATGAATTCTCTGTCGTCGTCGTTTGATTATCTAATTTTAACGAAGCTGTTTCATTTTTACTACTGATTTCGAGCTTATACAGTAAACCTTCGAGATGACCAACGAACATGACATTAATATCATCATCATCATATACATGTTTCTCAATAATCTCAAAAAAATATCCATCATCACTATTATCATTATCAATTGATTCTATTTTGATTAAGTCATCTACAGCGTATTTTGAAAACTCAACCGAGGAGGAGGAAACTCCCGTGACCATCGTTGATGAGTGCCTCCTCAACGACGACGAACGATTTTTATGATTATGATTATAATTATGATTATAATTATTATTTCTGTGAGCTTCATTGTTGTGTGTATTATATTGATTAATAATAATGATATTATTATTCAATAGTTTTGTTGTCATTTTCTTAATATACTGTACTAATATTAACTAATATTATTACGACGCGTTGAACAAGGTGATAAATATGTAAATTTGATGGTTAAAAAAAAAACTGTTCCCTTCCTTTTGCGTGCTGATGATGGCAGCTCAACAACTTTACAATTCGTACGCTGTTTAATAGGGATGACCAAAATCTTCGTTCTTCTTCTTCTTCTTTTTCTTATTATTACTTCGATTCAAGCATCGAAATCATTTGAAACGAAGGACTTAACTGAGGAACTATTACCAGCAAAACCACCTCCTCCTCCTCCACCTGATAAACCTCCTCCTTCACCGCCAGTACCTGATAAACCTCCGCCACCGTTACCGCCATGGCCACCGTACCCACCAACACCGCCTTATGCACCACCAGATGAACGAAAAGCTGTTGAAGAGGAGAAAGAGAGCGCCAAGAGAAGCACTGGCGTAGGAGGTAACGATGGCGGAGCAGGTAAATTATGGTGGTTTTGTATGAACGTGACGATTATTTTCATAATAGTAATCTCATGCTGGCTAAAAATGAGGGAGGATTTACTTAATCCCGAGATGCGCTATCGCGCGCAACCGCTCTTGCTTCGTCCGCGAAGGTATCAACCAATAGAGAGAATAGAATAGAATAAAACATAATTATATATTTAGCAGTAGCA
>Ga0209710_1003473_pt1 | contig 10594 bp, 10 predicted proteins | sample ArcticOcean_MG_C_5_FD_187436 | JGI IMG/M metagenome (GOLD analysis project Ga0209710, IMG submission 187436) | Marine microbial communities from western Arctic Ocean - ArcticOcean_MG_CB4_138 (SPAdes) (version 2) | ecosystem: Environmental > Aquatic > Marine > Oceanic | place: Arctic Ocean...
ATTCGATAATTGCGTAGTCAATTTTTAGTTTTCGCAAAGCTCTTAGTGCTGTTCCAGTGTTCTTATCTTCCACTTCAACAGTTACAGAATCTCCTTCTAAGAGAATTGCTGTCAATTCATTTGATAAAGAGGAGCTAATGGACATAGCAATTTCTTCAATACATTTAGCAATTGCTCTTCTATCTGGTCGTAGCGCATCACAGGACAATAAGTTTATTTCCATGGTCTTCTTATTTTATATGCAATATACGAGCGTTGTCTTGGATCTGTAGTATAATTATCTAATTAATATCGTATAATTGAAAAATTTCAAGTTGAAGAAAGTGTACTTTAGTTCAGAAGAGGTTTGTTATAGGTAGAAATATGCACCTAAGATGGTGTATTAGCCGATCATATTAAAAAAAATAGTTGAAATTTTATTAGGAGTTATTATTTGAAAAATTCTTTGGAATTTTCCCAATGCACATCCATCTCCGTCAAGGACATGTCTGAAATATTTTTGCCTTCTTTCTTCGCAGCTTTTTCTAAATACTGAAATCTATTTATAAATTTCTTATTTGTTTTTTCTAAAGCATTTTCAGGGTTTACACCAATAAAACGCGCATAGTTGATCATTGAAAAGAAGACATCACCAAATTCTTTCTCTGTATTTTCTTTATTTCCAGCTTTTATCTCTTCGTTTAGTTCCGTGAGTTCTTCTTGTACTTTTTCCCAGACCTGCGCGGGTTCTTCCCAATCGAAACCTACACCGGCAACTTTTTCTTGAATTCTAGAAGCTTTTACAACGGCGGGTAAGCTTTTAGGTACACCTTCTAAAACAGATTCCTTCCCTTCTTTTAATTTTAATTGTTCCCAATTTCGTTTTACATCTTCTACATTCTCAACCTTGACATCTCCATAAATATGAGGATGTCTGCTTATTAATTTATCAGAAATTGAGTTTGCTACATCCCCAATATCAAAAGCTTTTTTTTCACTTCCAATCTTGGCATAAAAAACGATATGTAATAAAACATCGCCTAGTTCTTTTTTTATTTCAGGCAAATCATTGTCCAGAATAGCATCTGCGAGCTCGTAGGTTTCTTCAATAGTAAGATGTCGTAAGCTTTCCAAGGTCTGTTTTTTATCCCAAGGACATTCTGCACGCAGCGTATCCATGATGTCTAACAAGCGATTAAAGGCGGCAAGCTGTTCTTTTCTAGAGTTCATTTTAATTTTAAATATTTCAAATAACAGTGTCCGATAGGGGTGCATTAAAAGAAGTACTTCTTCTGTGAAGCACTATTTGTAACTTTTAGCGGAATCCTTTAAATTACTTGCTTTTTTCAGGGGCTACTTTTGGCATTTCAATTTTAGAAAAATCCATTCCAGCCTTAACAAGTAAGTTAAACCATTGTATTACTTTCTTAATATTAGAGGTATAGACTCTTTCTGAATCATAGTCTGGTAAAACTTCTGCAAAAAATGCGGTTAACTTTCCTTCGCTTTCTTTATGAGAAATTGCTTCTGCTCCTGCTGTTTTTTCAAACATAGTTTTTAGTACCTGTAACAAAGGAATGTCTTCTTCATAGGTATAAATAGCAATATTTTCTAATAAACTTACATTTTGGGAGGTACTAATTGCAATTTTTTTAGCATCTGTTAAGCCTGTTACAATAATGGCGCTTTTAGATTGTGAGATTACTTGAAACAGTCCTGGTTTGCCACTAACGGCTATAATTTTATTAAATTCCATATCTTTTATATTATTTGTGTCTTTAGACTATTTGCCTTTTTTTAAATTTGGAAAACGCATTCTGTAGTCTGCTATAATTTTTCCTTTAGAAATATTTTCTAACTTCTTTTTTATGATTCTTTTTTTCAGTGTTGAAAGTTTATCTGTAAATAAAATTCCTTCAATATGATCATATTCATGCTGAAAAACTCGTGCTGCCAAGCCTTCTAATCTTTCTGTATGTTTCTTGAAATTTTCGTCCTGATATTCAATTTTTATTATTGGTTGTCGGAATACGTCTTCTCGGACCTCAGGAATGGATAAGCATCCTTCATTAAATACCCATTCTTCACCTTCTTCCTCTATAATCTGCGCATTTATAAAAACTTTATTAAAAGTTTTTAAAACGGCTCTGTCTTTTTCAGAAAGTGCTTCATCCTCTGCAAAAGGAGAGGCATCAATTAAAAATAAACGAATTGCTTTTCCAATTTGAGGAGCTGCCAAGCCAACTCCAGAGGCATTATACATCGTCTCTTTCATATTGGTAATCAATTTTTCTAAGTCCGGATAATCTTCAGAAATGTCTAAAGAAACTTTTCTTAAAACAGGATCTCCGTAGGCAACAATTGGTAAAATCATTTATTTTTTATTTAAAAAACGTCTGCAAAAGTACGATTTACAATTACGAATTGCGAATTTTTGAATTGTGATTTTAACAGGAATCGAATAGTTCCCGCTAATGCTGATTATAAAGATAAGATTGTAAAATGATAGTAGCACTAATTTCGTCTACCATGGCTTTATTTCTTCGTTGTTTTTTTTTCATGCCACCGGCAATCATTGTTTGAAAAGCCATTTTAGAAGTAAAGCGCTCATCAACTCTTTTCATTGGGATTTGCGGTAATAATTTTTCTAATTTTTGTATAAATGGAAGAATAAGTACTTCGCTTTCACTATTCGAATTATCCATTTGTTTCGGATGCCCAATTAAAATTAGTTCTACTTTTTCCGTATTGTTATACTCTTTTAAAAAAGACAATAGTTCAACAGTATTTACTGTTGTTAGGCCTGACGCAATGATTTGTAGTTCATCTGTAATTGCGATTCCTGTTCTCTTTTCTCCAAAATCTATTGCTAAAATTCTACCCATATACAATTGTTTTGGCAAAAATACGTTTTTTAAACAAAGCAGAAATATCTGTTAAAAAAAAGTATCTTCGCGTACTGTTTTTAGAGATAAATTTATATTTGCGGAAAGTATTTAATATATGAAAGAAATTAGAGAAACTATAGAGTTAGCATGGAACAACCGTGCTTTATTAAAGAAGCAAAATACTATCGATACCATTCGAAAGGTAGTTGACTTGTTAGATAAAGGGACTTTAAGGGTTGCGGAGCCAACTGCCAAAGGTTGGCAGGTTAATGAGTGGGTAAAAAAGGCAGTAGTCTTATACTTCCCGATTCAGAAAATGGAAACTTTAGAAGCGGGTATTTTCGAATATCATGATAAAATTCCGCTAAAAAGAAACTTTGCTGAAAGAGGCATTAGAGTGGTGCCAAATGCAGTTGCAAGGCACGGTGCTTACATTGCTCCTGGAACTATTCTGATGCCTAGTTACGTGAATATTGGGGCATACGTAGACGAAGGAACAATGGTGGATACTTGGGCTACAGTTGGTTCTTGTGCTCAAATTGGTAAAAACGTACACCTTTCGGGTGGCGTTGGTATTGGGGGAGTTTTAGAGCCATTACAAGCAGCTCCTGTGATTATAGAAGATGGAGCGTTTATAGGCTCTAGATGTATTGTTGTAGAAGGTGTTAGAATCGAAAAAGAAGCCGTTTTAGGTGCGAACGTTGTGTTGACAATGAGCACTAAAATTATAGATGTAACGGGAGACGAGCCTATTGAGATGAAAGGGAGAGTTCCTGCGCGTTCTGTTGTAATTCCTGGAAGTTACACAAAGAAGTTTGCGGCTGGCGAATACAATGTGCCATGTGCGTTGATTATTGGAAAAAGAAAAGAAAGTACGAATAAAAAAACATCTTTAAACGATGCTTTACGTGAATATGATGTAGCTGTTTAAAGTTTAAAAAAAATATGATAAAGATTACTGCAATTATTCCTACTTTAAATGAAGAGATTCATATAGCAGATGCTATCGCATCAGTAAGTTTTGCTGATGAAATTATTGTGATCGATTCTTTTAGTACTGATAAAACTATAGAAATAGCTGAGAAGTTAAATGTAAAAATCATCAAACGAAAGTTTGATGATTTTTCTTCTCAAAAGAACTTTGCCATTGAACAAGCATCTCACAACTGGATTTATATTTTAGATGCTGATGAAAGAGTCACTCCTGAAGTTAGAGTTGAAATATTAAAAGCGGTTAAAAAGCCAAAGGACTTTGTAGGTTTTTATGTAAGAAGAACTTTTTATTTTGCAGGAGAAAAAATAAATTATGGAGGTTGTCAAAGAGACAAAGTAATTCGTTTATTTTTAAAAGAATGTGCTACTTATCAAGGGGTTGTTCACGAAAGAATTGTAACGAATGGGAAATTAGGTTTTTTTAAAAATAAAATAGACCATTTTTCATATAAAAGTTACAATCATTTTGTATCTAAAATGAACCATTACGGATCTTTAAGAAGCCAGCAATTTTTTGAAGAAGGAAGAAAAGTAAATTTTTTCCATATTTTAATTAAACCATGTGCCAGATTTTTTATTCATTATGTAATAAGACTTGGCTTTTTAGATGGGTTTGCAGGTTTAATTTTTGCAAAAATTCAAGCATATAGCGTTTTAGTGAAGTATGTTAAACTTTGGTTACTTAATAAAGGAATAAAAGAGAACTAGTAATTTTTGTAGAACAGATAATTTCGAATACATCTGTTTAGTTTAAAAGTGAAAAATGCAATAATTTGCCAAAAAGGACGAATAAACTCTCTAACCACTTTTTTCCAACCAATCATGTTCTTTTGTTGAATAGTGCTTCCTCCTACATTTTCATCATTACTAATGACATATTTTTTTATTGTAGTAAAAACTTTTACTTTATGTTTATATACATCTTGTTTTAAAACATCAATAGGAGCGTAGTAGGTTGTTAAATTATGGGAAAGTTTTTTTGCTGCTTTTCTTCCAATAATTTGACCTGTAGTTTGCAAAGATGGAATTATAAATTTGGTAGTTAAATCATTGGAGGTGAGTTCGAAAAAACCTTTTCTACCAGAAATATCTAAAAAATCATTTTTAGTTATTGTGAGTAAAAGTTTTTCTAAATCACGGAAAAAATCCTTAGTTAAAAGAGCATCATCTTCCAAAATAATAGCGTAATTTTCTTTTTGTTTTGTTATAATTTTCCATAAATCAAAATAAGTTTTTGTTAAACCAATTTCTCCATCATTTAAATTAGGATAATGTGTGAAGATGTTGAATTGACTTTTTGCATTCTTTAAAAAACCTTTTGGCAACTCTTTTCCATAAACAGCAGGTATTCTCGTTAGTGGAATATTCAGTTCTTTAAATTGATCTTCCATAAAACCCCTCCGCTCAAAACTTTTATCTAGATTGATATAATACACTTTGTACGAACTCATATTTTTATCCAATTTTCACAAGCAATTTCATTTTTCTTGTTTGAAAACCATTTTTTTGGTGCAATAATAGTTTTAGTCTCGTTTTTGTTTAACCAAGCGCCCCACCAAGAAAAACTACTATTTGCAGTTATATTATGGTTGCATAAACTCATTAAATACATGTCTTCATGTGGAATGGTTTTAAGATCAACATAAAATGTATTTTTTATTTTTAGGTTTTCTTTGGTCCAAGAAATATCATCAGAAAACACAAAAAATGGAATATTTAAATATTTACTATTCATGATATTAATTGCTCTTTTATAATAGTCTAAGTTGCATATGCCATGAACACTGTTGGTCTTTTTATCAGAAATATAATCTCCTCTTCTAATATGAAGAGAGCAACTATTTTTTAAAGATTTAATTTGTTTGACTATTTTATCAGTTTCCAAAGATATTTTTTCATTGATAACAAATTCTGATAATAAAGTATTTCTAATTTCGGTGAAGTATTTTTCAGTTTGAAAGTATCCTTTTACGTATTCATTACCTTTTAACGACTTAAGATTATCATCAAATAATAAACTCTTTTCTTTTTTTGATTTTTTCATTCCAATTTTACCTAATAGAATAGAAAAAGAATCAGCTATTTCTAAATCAATTTTATATTTGTCGAGCTGATAACCTCCGTGTAATTTATATTTTTTGATTTTTGAAAGATCAAGTTTCACATCATAACCATCAAGAGATAATGCTTTAGCATATGCATACTGAAACATTTGATTTCCTAAGCCACCAAGTATTCTTACAATTATCATTTTAGTTTTTAGGTTTGAGAGAAAAAATATCTCGGAGAAACAAAAGTACGAATGTTATCAAACTTTTCTTTTATAAATTTAATGATAAAAATGTTGCAAAAAAAATATAAATAATAGGATTTCACTGCTATTATTTATTTTACATTTGGTTTAGATTGTTTTTTATTATTAAAATATAAATATTTTGTACTATGATAGTACGCAGATAAAAGACTGTCCATTGCTTTTGCAATTTCTGGTTTTTCAAGTTTAATATCTTTTATGTTATTGGTCTCTAAACTAAATAAACTTGTTTTTTCAGAACTGTTTGTTTTTTCGAGGTAATATCCGTCTTTTAGCAGTCCCACAACTTTTTCACCCTTATTTTGAAGATATACAAAAGCAGCTGTATCGGTCGACGTGCTATCTAATAAATCTCTTCCTAGGGTGTAGTTGTCATAATCTATTTTAGCCAAACTAGTAGCTGTTGGAAAAATATCAATTAATTTTGCATACTTTGTTATTTCTTTGGGTTGCGCATACCGCGGTGAATGAATAAAAAGAGGCACGTGATGTACTTGTATTCCTAAAGCATCTTCATTGTTTTTTATGAAATTTAGTTTTTTCATACCACCTCGATGGTCTCCAAAAAACACAAAAATAGAATTATCATAATAACCAGATGCTTTCGCTCTTTTTAAAAACCGTGCAACATTGAAGTCTAAATACCGAATGCCATTTAACTGCCCTAAAGATCGAAAACCTCCTTTTAGTAAAGTCTTTTTATCAATTTCATTTTCTAATGTAGGACTAAAACTTTCCTTTTTATCAGGAACAGTAAAAGGCATGTGGTTGGTTGCTGTTTGAATATAAGCGACAAAAGGTTTTCCTTTTTCATATAGTTTCTTAAGCTCTTTGTCAGATTCCTTGAATAAATCATAGTCATCAATTCCCCAGACGTCTGCTCTATTTTCTCCAGCAAAACTGCCTTCTTCAAAGATCTTCAGGTCTTTTATATTCGATTGAAAAACACCTCTAATATTTGCCCAGTTTGCAGAGCCTCCTATAAAGTAGCGCTTCTCATAACCATTTAATTGATCAAAAATTATACGCTGATCTATAATCAGTGGGTTTCTAGATGCTGTTTTAACATCTTCAATATCTGGTAAACCTGTAATACTGGAAAAAACACTGGCTGCAGTTCCTGGTTTGTGTACATAAAATTTAGAAAAACTTAAACTTTTTGTAATAATTGAATCCATTTTTGGTGAACTATCTAATGGATTTCCATAGAAACTCATGGTCGCAGTTCCAACGGATTCTAGCATTACGTATATAATATTAGGGGTTTCTGTATACGAATTTTTAAAAGTTACCTTTTTCTTAAAATTAATACTGTCTTGTGGTAAGTTTAAATGTTTTGCAATTACAGGGTAGTAGTTTTTGAATTTTTCAAGATCTACCCCTTCACTCCTAAAAGCAAAGCTATCAAAAAAGTATAAAACTGGATTTAGAGTAAACTGATTAATCGTGTTGTTTTTAGAGAAAAAAGCTTCACTCCAACGCAAAGGATAATGCGTTATACTATTAAAAACGCCAAAAGAAAGCGTTAGAAATGTAAAAACAAAGAATACTGCCTTTATTTTATTTGTTGTTTTTTGATGTGCTTTGGTATGTGTTTTAAAAATATAAGCAGCAAACTTGTAACTGATAAAACACAAAATTGCCAATCCAAAAACTCCCTTATATATTGGGTAACTTTCAATTAAAACCTGAAAGGATATTTTAAAATTACTTAAAAACCGCAATGAAGAGGCGTCTAAACGGATAGCTAAATACTCATAGTATCCGAAATCAAATAGGTAAAATAGCGTTAAAAGAAAATAGGAAAAAGTAATGTAAATAGCAGCTATTCTTTTGTAAATAACGCTTTTAAAGAAATTATGATTAATAATTAAAACCAATATTGCAAGAGGAAAAAAAGTAAGAATTGCTAGTTTTAAATCAAAACGAAGGCCTAGTAGCAACGCCTTTTGTATTTCTTGGCTAGATGCATTATCTAACGATGCAAAAAAGACATAAAAAAGTCCTCTAAAAAAAGCAATAAAAATGAACAGGAAAAAAATATTTGTGAAGATGTACTTTATGTAATTTGGTATTTTTTTTAACATGTATTTAATATAAGAAAACAAAGGTACTATTTTTAGAAATACTTTAAATACACAATTGTTAAAACGATATGTATCTTCTTAAGTTTTTGATAGGCTCTCAAAATACCTGCGTTAAAAATTACAATAAATATTTGAGAGCTGAAGAAACACTTTGGTTGTCTATTCTAAATGTTAGTATGCTCTAAAAATCATTTCAATAATTTCATGAGCCAATTTTGGATTCTGTTGATTATGTAGTAAATTTGCAACAGATAAAAGTGAATATAAAACCATCAACTATTTTAAAAATTGAAGGTAACAATATCCAATTTTTAAGAAGTTAAATTCATGGAAAAACAATTTTTTACAGCTGCTATTTCATCAGAAATTTTTAAAATTATTTCTGAAGCATCAAAACAGTTGCATATAGAAAGCTATGTAATAGGTGGCTTTGTAAGAGATTTCTTTTTAAAAAGAGGGACTGCGAAAGATATTGATATTGTTGCCATTGGAAATGGAATCGCACTTGCGGAAAAAGTAGCTTCTTTATTGCCAAACAAACCTAAAGTGCAAATTTTTAAAACCTATGGAACTGCAATGTTGCGTTACAAGGATGTTGAAATTGAGTTTGTAGGTGCCAGGAAAGAATCATATTCGGAGGAAAGTAGAAACCCTTTAATTTTTGAAGGTACCTTGCAAGAGGACCAAAACAGAAGAGATTTTACCATAAACGCTTTGGCTCTGAGTTTAAATGAAGCCAATTTTGGTGCCTTGTTAGATCCATTCAATGGAATGGAAGATTTAGAGAATGGCACAATTAAAACACCTTTAAATCCAGATATTACGTATTCTGATGATCCTTTAAGAATGATGCGTGCAATACGATTTGCAACGCAGCTAAATTTTACGATTGAGAAGGCATCATTAGCAGCGATTGCTAAGAACTCACAGCGACTAAAGATTATTACAAGAGAACGCATTGTAGATGAACTAAATAAGATAATGGGGGCCGCCAAGCCATCCATTGGTTTCTTATTATTGGAACAAACGAATTTGCTTTCTCAGCTACTTTCAGAGTTAATTGATTTAAAAGGAGTAGAGGAGGTTGAGGGACAAAAACACAAGGATAATTTTTATCATACTTTAGAGGTTGTGGATAATATTTCTAAAAATACATCTGATATTTGGTTGCGTTGGGCAGCGCTGCTGCATGATATTGGAAAAGCCCCCACTAAAAGATTTAGTAAAAAAGTTGGCTGGACTTTCCATTCTCACGAATTTGTGGGCGCAAAAATGGTTTATAATTTATTTAAAAGATTGAGAATGCCATTGAACAATAAAATGAAATTTGTTCAGAAAATGGTCTTATTAAGTTCTCGACCAATTGTGTTGGCAACAGATGTTACGGATGCTGCCGTAAGACGGTTGGTTTTTGACGCTGGTGATGATATCAATTCTTTAATGACGCTTTGCGAAGCAGACATCACTACAAAGAACCCTAAGAAGTTTAAGAAGTATCATCAAAATTTTGAAGAGGTGCGTTCTAAAATTAAGGAAGTAGAAGAAAGAGATCGTGTACGTAACTTTCAACCGCCAGTTTCGGGAGAAGTAATCATAAAAGCATTTAATTTGAAACCGTGTAGAGAAATAGGACAAATAAAAGAAGCCATTAAAGAAGCTATTTTAGAGGGACAAATCCCGAACGAATACAAAGCTTGTTATGATTTTATGTTAGTTAAAGGAATCGATTTGGGATTAACCTTAGCTTAAAGATTGCATGGTAACCAATTTGTAATATTCGCCTTTTAAAGCTAATAATTCTTCGTGTTTGCCTTGTTCTACAATTTTCCCTTTCTTCATAACCACAATAGTGTCTGCTTTTTGAATGGTAGACAATCGATGTGCAATCACTAAAGAAGTTCTATTTTGCATCATTTTTTCTAATGCAGTTTGAACGAGTTGTTCAGATTCTGTATCCAAAGCTGATGTAGCTTCGTCTAAAATCATAATTGGAGGATTCTTTAAAACAGCTCTAGCGATGGCTAAACGTTGTTTTTGTCCACCGGAAAGGGTGTTTCCGCTATCTCCAATATTTGTGTTGTATTTTTCTGGTAAATTTTGAATAAATTCATCAGCATTTGCAATTGTGGCGGCTTCTAAAACAGCTGCATCAGTTGCGTCTTGTGTTCCTAACTTAATATTATTGGCAATCGTATCATTGAATAAAATGGAATCTTGAGAGACTATGCCCATTAAGTCTCGTAAAGATTTTTTTGTAACGTCTTTAATGTTTTGGTTATCAATAAATACATCCCCGTTATTCACATCGTAAAAACGAGTAATTAGATTTGCTA